>VFQS010000738.1_pt1 | contig 33953 bp, 22 predicted proteins | sample 3512361 | NCBI WGS metagenome assembly VFQS01 (sample SAMN10412375, study PRJNA504923) | tailings metagenome | isolation source: Relicate 1 Philex TSF3 active mining | place: Philippines
GAGCGTGCGCCATGGGATCAGTTCATGTACGTTGGTGTAACCAGCGTTATAGCTGACTTCTTCCGATTCCAAACCAGACCAAGTCGGTGCAGAAATAATCTTGCGTGGTTGCGCTTGTACGTCGCGGAAACGAATCTTGTCATGTTCACGACCCACCGCTAAATGCGTATGATCGCGACCAGTAATTTTCGATAAGGCTTCCCACGCTTTGACGGAAACATGACCATTGGTTTCTGGTGCAAAGGTCAAAATCATTTCGCAAGCATCAATCGCTGTTTCCAGACGTGGGCGGCCTTTTGATACGCCCTCTTCTGTCACCACTTTGGTGATACCGCCGATTTCATGGACTTCGTGTTCAGTATTCCAATTAATCCCTTTACCGCCATTGCCGAGTTTGTCTAACAAAGGTCCAATTGAGGTGAACTTTTTGTAGATCTCTTTGTAGTTGCGTTCCACCACAACAAAGCCCGGTGCTGTCTTACCAGGAATCAAATCACACTCGCCTTTTTTCCAATCTTTTGGTTCAAAGGCTTGACCCAATTCACCCGGTGTATCGTGCATCAATGGTTGCAAGACGATATCTTTGCGGGTGCCGAGATAGTCGCCACCGATTTCAGTAAATTTCTTAGCGATACCTTTGTAGATTTCCCAGTCGGTTTTACTTTCCCACAGAGGTTGCACAGCTTCACTCAATGGGTGAATGAATGGGTGCATATCAGAGGTATTCAAATCGTCTTTTTCATACCATGTCGCGGTTGGCAACACGATGTCGCCATACAAGCAAGTTGTACTCATACGGAAATCCAACACCGTCAACAAGTCCAATTTACCTTCGGCGGCTTCTTCACGGAATTTCACTTCTGAAGGTTTAACCGCTTCATCTGGATCATCAAACAAGGCGTTTTGTGTACCGAGCAAATACTTCAAGAAGTACTCATGGCCTTTACCTGAACTACCAAGAATATTCGAACGCCATACGAACATATTGCGTGGGAAGTTCTTAGGATTATCTGGGTCATCGCAGCTCATATTCACTGCGCCCGATTTCAAACTTTGCTTCAAGTATTCCGCTGGTTCCATGCCCGCTGCGGCCGCTGCATCACAAACGTCTAATGGATTTGTTTCCAATTGCGGTGCAGATGGCAACCAACCGAGACGTTCAGACTTGGCATTCATATCGATCATGCTCATGTGGCTGACTTTGGATTTATCCGCAGTTGGCGCGAGGATTTCATCGATGTGCAATTTCTCATGACGCCATTGGCTAGTATGCGCATAGAAGAAACTAGTGCCGTTCATTTGGCGTGGTGGACGTGTCCAGTCTGACGCGAACGCTAATGGAGCCCAACCGAATTGTGGACGGAGTTTTTCTTGACCAACATAGTGCGCCCAACCGCCACCGGATTGACCAACGCAACCGCACATCATCAGCATATTGATAATGCCGCGATAAATCATATCGTTGTGGTACCAGTGGTTTAATGCGGCGCCGACGATGACCATACTCTTACCATGGGTGTCGTGCGCATTTTGTGCGAATTCACGGGCTACTTGAATCACCAGATCGCGTTTCACGCTAGTATGTTTTTCTTGCCATGCTGGTGTGTAAGGTACGTCGTCATCGTACGATGTAGCAACCGCACCGCCGAGACCTTGATCGACACCATAGTTTGCCATCGACAAGTCATACACGGTAGCGACTAAAATTTCAGAGCCATCTGCCAATTGCACTTTGCGGGCTGGCACATTGCGCAACACCATGTCGTTTGCATCCGCACCACCGAAGTAGTTAAATCCTACGCTCACTACTTGATCATGCTTAGCCACAAGACTCAATTGTGGATCGATCTCACGACCTGAACCGCCATCTTTTGGTTCCAGATTCCAACGACCGACTTTTTCGCCGTCATTGACTTTACCTTCACCCCAACGATAACCAATCGAGCCATTTGGTGCGACGATGTCATTGGTATTCGCATCAATCGCTAAGGTCTTCCAATCGCCGTTATTCGCTTCGTTCAAGGCACCGGGTAACTGCGAGGCGCGTAGCATTTGATCAGGTACGAAGCTACCATTACGCTCGACCAAACGCACCAACATCGGCATATCTGTATATTGTTTGACATAGCTGCGGAAATAATCAGACTTGCCACCAAGGTGGAATTCTTTCAAGATCACATGGCCCATCGCCATCGCCAATGCCGCATCGGTACCTTGCTTAGGTGCCATCCAGATGTCACCAAACTTCACCATCTCACCGAAGTCAGAAGACACCGCAACTGTCTTCGTGCCTTTGTAGCGTACTTCTGTGTAGAAGTGGGCATCTGGTGTACGTGTTTGCGGTACGTTGGAACCCCACACCATCAAGTAGGTAGAGTTATACCAATCTGCAGATTCAGGTACGTCAGTTTGCTCACCCCAGATTTGTGGGCTGGCTGGCGGCAAATCGCAGTACCAGTCGTAGAAAGACAAGCAAGCGCCACCGATCAAAGACAGGTAACGTGCGCCAGCAGCGTAAGACACCATGGACATCGCAGGAATTGGTGAGAAACCAATCACGCGGTCAGGGCCGAATTTTTTAACAGTGAAAGCATTCGCCGCTGCGATAATTTCTTGCGCGGTATCCCAATCAGCACGCACAAATCCACCAAGGCCGCGCACAGATTTATAGCGTTTAGCTTTTTCTGGATTTTGACTGATCGACTCCCACGCCTGAATTGGGCCCATGGTCTTACGCGCTTCTTGCCACATCTCCATCAAGCGACCGCGAATCATAGGATATTTCACGCGCTGTGCAGAATACACATACCAGCTATATGAAGCACCACGTGGGCAACCGCGTGGCTCATGGTTAGGCAAATCAGGACGAGTACGTGGGTAGTCGGTTTGTTGAGTTTCCCATGTGATTAAACCGTTCTTGACATACACTTTCCAAGAGCAAGAACCCGTGCAGTTCACCCCATGCGTAGAACGCACAATCTTGTCATGCTGCCAGCGGCTGCGATACGCATTCTCCCACTGTCTATCCTCATCCACCACCGCACCATGTCCGTCAGAATAGGTGGATTTCACCTTAGACATGAACTTCAATCTATCCAGAAAATGACTCATCTCAAGCTCCTTGTTGTTTGAGATAGAGCGAATCTAATATTCACTCTACTTTGACATGATCAAAGTTTAGAGAGTTGAGCCGACTACGCCCATTCTTCGGAGCGGTGTCTGAAGTTAAGCATTGGCACTAGGGTGGGATAGTTCTTTGGAACTAGGTGGGGATTGAGCACAAATATCAATCAACAGTAAGAAGCTATTTTCTATTGGTATAAATATACCCGTACTTAAAAATGAATTACTATGCTACCTATCAAAAACATCATCCACTTCTTTTGTCAAGGATCAAAAAATGGCGAGTGACACTGTAGGTCAATTTGCGGAAGAGCTCAGGATGTCCACAGACATACTGATACAACAATTAGAGGCTGCCAATATTCACAAAACATCCCCTTTGGATCCGTTAACAAAGAATGACAAAGATCATCTTCTAAAATATCTACGGAAGCTTCATGGCGTAACTGACGTTGATATTTCAAGTTTTGACCCACAAGTTGAAATCAAACACAGCCGAACGCTCAAATGGAGCAAACTCAATTCTATCGAGGTGAAAAATTTTAAAGCTATCGAACAACTACTATTGCCGTTAGATGATGTAACAATTATGGTTGGTCCAAATGGATCTGGGAAATCTTCCGCATTACAAGCAATACATTGGGCAGCGAGAGCCGCTAGCTATATCCAGCCCAAGAACAAGTCAGAAGTTGTGGCGTTCGAACGATTAGATTATTCACCATCGAGCGAGCCACTTAAAACTGCGCACAAAATGGAACTATCTTCTAGCAAAGGCACTTTGCCAACGACGGTAACCTTTAATCATACTCCAACAGCTGATGGCGTTAATTTAACGGCAAATATAAAAATTTGGGCTGCTAGGAACAAAGGCGGAATTTCTGTATCAATAGAAGGTGGTCCCGCTGTAACTCCATTTAAACAACGGGAAGAAGTTATTACTGCTTACATCCCGGGGTTAGCTGGTCTCTCAGAAAAAGAAACAATATTGGTGCAACCGCTATTGCGCAGGCAAGCCGCAAGTGGAGATGCGGGAGGAGTTTTACGAAATGTCTTGTTTAACATAGCACGTCGTCTAAAAGGTGAGACAGACAATAAAGCTGCGCAACAGCGAGTTAAGCGATTAGATGAACTTGTTCAGACAATCCATCCGGAGGTAAAGCTCGAAGTAAGTTTCAATGACAGGGAGGACATAAACATCGTGGCACTTTTTGACGATGGCTTGCTTTCTGGGATCAAACGTCCATTGGAAACGGCCGCCACTGGAGTTTTACAGGTAATTCAAATATTTGCCTATTTAATTTTATTTCGACCGAAATTATTGCTAATTGATGAACCTGACGCTCACCTTCATCCTGATAAACAGGAGCGCTTAATCGAAACACTCGAACTTGCGGCGAGTGAATTCCAAGTTCAAGTAATTCTAACAACTCACAGTCCAAATATCGTGCGCGCGGCATCTCCTACTACAAATCTTATTTGGGTAAATCGTGGCAAGGTAATTGAAAAAGATGTAGATTCAATTCGAGCATTGCTTGGCTGGGGTGGACTCGATAAAAAGATCCTGTTTTTCGTTGAAGATGAAAATGATCAAGCGATTCGAGCAATACTAAAACAATGGCCTGGCATTAACAGGCAAATTTCGGTTTGCAGGTGTTTTGGTGTTGATAATCTCCCTCGTAACGCGATGTTAAAAGGAATGCTAGGTCAGCATGGACTCGGCGTTAAAGCGCTCGTTCATCGAGACAGTGATTTCATGACAGACACAGAATGCGGAAAATGGAAGGCGCTCTATCAAGAAAGCGGTGCATCGGTTTGGGTTACAAAATATGTTGACGTAGAGGCATATTTTTGTCAACCGACTTACCTTGCGGCTCTCTACGAGGTAACGACTGAAATGGCTACAACATGGATATGTACCGCAACAGCGAATTGCAGCAAAACCTATGAAAATTTCGTAAATAAACGTAAAGTCATAAATCGCTTACTTTATCCAGATGGCGGCGGGACACCAGATACTATTATTTGGTTTAACGAATTAGGAGGAACAAATTCTGCCAAAACTATCGTAGGAAAAACATTACACAAAGCACTAAAAATTGTAATTAAAGGAGCTGGTTACGACGACAAAAAAATCGATAGGTTTACAATTCCGAATGATTACGAAATGGCTCCAGAGCTTAAAGCTCTTTTGCAATCAATTTTAGCTTAGTAGATTTTAGCGCGGCGAACGGGGTCGGCTCGGAGCACAGGGTTGCGTATTAAATCCAAGAATTCCAATCCTAATTTCCTTGCGTTCGCAAGCTTAGTATATTTGCGACAACATCAAATCGCTCTTTTCGCTGCCTGCAGCAAAAAGAGCGCCAGAATGCAAGTTCTAATACTCCACACTTTTAAATAGTCAATAAACCCACCAAAAGGTGCCGTTTACAAAAGCAAAAAAATACTAAATAAAAAAGAAATACCTTACAATAAAATTGAATCGATTGCGAACAACTGTATACATAGCCCTAAGCTTGGAAGTTGACGTATAATTTTTAAGCTAAAAACTCAAACAAATATCGCCATGTTAAGCAATGAAAAAAAGCGTGAGATTTTTCTAAAATCACGAACAGCAAATTATCAAGCGAGCCTGCGACTTGAAGGCTTGAATCCACGTCCTGTGGTAACAGACAAAACTGCAAGAACGCAAGCCACCCCTTCTAAAACCAAAAATGTCCGATAAATACGGCACAGGACAAGACACGCAATACTGCTATCCCGGTTCAGGGGTACTCATCAACAAACTCGGCATCACCAATGAAGCGGATTTAGAAGCAGCAGAAGTTGACCTGACCCAAGCACGTATAGAACAATTCGAGCCAAATTTTAGCGATATTTCGTTCCCTGCTCTGTGCGAAATTCATCGATTCTTATTTCAAGACATCTACGATTGGGCTGGCCAAATTCGATCAGTCGACATCAGCAAAGGCGATACCCGCTTTGCGAACATGACTAGGATAGTGCCTGAATCAAACAAATTATTTCTGCAATTAAAGCAAGAAGACTATCTACTCAATTTGCCTCGTTCACAGTTCATTACGCGTTTAGCGCACTACTACTGCGAGCTGAATGTTATTCATCCGTTTCGAGATGGCAACGGACGTGCGCAACGGCTGATGTTTGAAATTATCTGCATTAACGCAGCTTATTCAGTCGATTGGAATTCAATTGAGCGCGCCGAATGGATTGCCGCCAACATTGCTGCTTATCATGGACAACTTGATTTACTTGCTCAACTTCTCAATCGTGCAATGACTGAGATTGAGTAATTTTCATCACCCCATTTTCAAGATAAACAGAAACTTTGATCGTAAATAGTGTCTCTGGATCTCATTCGTGTTGTACCTCAGTTCATTGCCAATTGCTTGCTGACTTTGGGCTTCAGTATTCACTCTATTTCAAACAACTGAGCGACTAACCATTTCAGCATTCCCGCCAGCAATCCGCCGAAACTCCGAACTAACACGTTCATCAGCCTCAACGCGACGCCAGAATACGACAGCCGCCTTGGCAGCACACAACCAACTCTCACGCTCTTTCGGCAAAGCCAAAGAGAACTTCAATTGACGTTCAACCAGCTCCACTCCGCGCTGTGGTGCATACATCATCGGTAGCATGTCATAGGCTGGTGCCAAGCGCATATCGGGTAAAAAGGCAAGATTGCCGTCGTGCATATCTGTGTTACCTATCAAGCGGCCAAAATGGGTCAACAGTTTTATTTGTTGTGCGGTTTCTTCTGAAATGTAATTCGCGCTAAGAAGTGCATCTGCACCGTCTGACCAATTGCCAGTACCGCCAAATAATGCGGCATTTAATTCGTGCCAACTACACACGCCGGAACGACCAAATTCACCGTGTCGATCAAAACGATCTACCTCGTAGAATGTACGTCCAGCAAATTGGTAGATGCGGCTACTCGCTGCGTCCACTTGCAGCGTATCAGCGATGGTTGTTAGTGCTAAGTGCTCGCAGATCAATAGATCAGCCCAACGGCGCTCTTGCGGTGTATCGTCTGCGCCTGAGAATTTGACGATCACGTGGCTTGGCGCATCACGCCAACGACGTGCGGTAAATTTGGGAAACTCACCTGCCGCTGAAGAATCGGCAACACCAAAATTGAGTGCTTGCAGTGCATAAATTGGATACGCAGCCTCGATCTCATCGTCCTTTAAAAAATGTGCGGCTTGTTGCTGAGCATTTAAAAAACGACGCAAGGCTTGTTCACCGATGATGTAATTGCCGGGCTGATCTGACCCAAGCAAACTAAGCACATGCAACACATCATCTTCACTCCACCTGGTGAGCGTCTCATCGACTTGCATGAGGGCTGCAAATTGATGCGCAAAATTGCGGCCTAAGTAGCCTTGTGGTCGCATGTCACCAAAAGCATAAGGCAAGCCGCGAAACCAACCGTCACGCATTTCATCATCTAAGGGCCAAGGGAAATCTTCTGCAAATGTGACAGCGCAGCCTGCTGGGTACGTTGGCTCAAGTAAGCCACTCTCGTGCACTTGGCCCTGCTCATCGACGCGATAAAACGGTAATGGTTTCAGGTTGCCACGAATCGCGCGACGTGCTGCATAAGCAGTCCTGCGCGCGCGTCCACGCGATACGACTTGACCTTGTAGTTCAGCAATCGCACGCATCAAAGAAGGACGACTAACGCCAAGCCGCCCAAGCAATTCACCGGCTTGTTGCCGTTGCCAAGTGCGTAATATTTCAAGGACTTTTTCTGAGATAGTCATGTAACGATTATTTAATCATCAATAGATGAACTTATCATACATGAAAATACGAGTTAAAACGCACAAATATGTAACGATTTATGTAACGATTAAAATGTTAAATAGACGAGTCAAAGTATGTCATTTGAACATTCCAAAATCGCTACAATCAAGCGCTGTAAAAAAACTACGCGTTGCTGTACTTAAAGACCGCTTCAGTTCAGTCTATTTTTGAATAGGAACTCAATTTGTTTGGCTGCAATGTGGCTAGATTTCTGACACTAAATTAAGTGTCAGTGCAATGACGTTTCTTGAGTTTGTGTATGCCAGCCGATATTGAATATCTATTTGGCTAATCTGAACTACCCTCACCCCAACCCTCTCCCGCTTGCGGGAGAGGGAGTTTTCTAGATTCCTCGACTTGTGAGGGTACTCATTCTAGTCACATAAGTTCGTCGCAGGTGATCAGCATTCGCGGGAAAAGGAGTTACTGGACACGGCCACGTCCGATAATTTGTTTTATCAAAGCAAATTAAGACAAGCCACTAATCACACCCTGATCATCAATATCAATATGCAAGGCAGCGGGCACAGCAGGTAAACCCGGCAAACGCATAATTGCGCCTGTGATTGGTACTAAGAAGCCAGCACCAGCAGCGATTTCGAATTCGCGTACTGTGAGTTCAAAGCCGCTTGGTCTTCCGATTAAGGCTTCATTATCAGAGAAAGACTTTTGCGTTTTCGCGATGCAAATTGGTAGATGCCCCAAACCCAAACCTTCGATGTGTTTGATGTCAGCCAATGCCTTGGCTTGGAAAACTACAGAGCCAGCGCCGTAGATTTTTTTGGCGACAGTTTCGACCTTGGTTTTGATATCGCTATTCCAATCATAAATTGGCGTATAGCGTCCTTTGAAGTTTTCTGCGGTTTCAACTACCGCGCGGGCTAAGTCGGTTGTTCCTTCACCGCCTTTTGCCCAGCCTTCAGAGAGCGCCACTTTGGCTCCACGTGATTCACACGCTTGTTTTAAGAAAGCGAGTTCTTCGTCGCTGTCGCTGCTGAAGCGATTGATAGACACTACCGCTGGCAAACCGAATTGGGCGATGTTTTCTAAATGCTTTTCGAGATTCGCAAAACCTGCTTTGAGCGCATCTATATTCGGTGTTGTTAGCGTTTTGAGATCTTGACCACCGTGATATTTCAACGCTCTAACTGTAGCGACAATGACGACTGCCGATGGGCTCAAACCGGAATAACCGCATTTAATGTCTAGGAATTTTTCTGCACCTAGATCTGCTCCGAAACCAGCTTCTGTCACCACGTAATCAGATAAAGACAGACCAAGTTTGGTCGCTAATACGGAGTTAGTACCTTGAGCAATATTCGCAAATGGACCGCCATGAATAATCGCGGGATTGCCCTCTAATGTTTGTACCAAATTGGGTTTGATTGCATCTTTCAACAATGCCGCCATCGCGCCTTGTGCTTTCAGATCACGGCAGTAAATCGGTTTATTGTCGTAAGTATCGCCGACATAAATATTGCCCAGTTTGGTTTTGAGATCTTGGAAGGATTCTGCAAGGCACAAGATCGCCATGATCTCGGACGCTGCCGTAATATTAAAACCCGCTTCACGTGGGTTGCCGCCAGGACGCCCACCCAAGCCGGTAATGATGCTGCGCAATGAGCGATCATTCATATCCATCACGCGTTTCCATTTGACGGTGCGTGGATCGATGCCTAGGCTTTCTTTTTGAAAGTAAATATTATTGTCGATCAAAGCGGCTAGTAAATTATTCGCCTTTTCGATGGCTGAAAAATCACCTGTAAAATGCAAGTTGATATCTTCCATCGGCACCACTTGAGAGTAGCCACCACCCGCTGCGCCGCCTTTAATGCCGAACACTGGGCCTAAGGAAGGTTCGCGCAACACGACCGTGGTTTTTTTACCGATACGATTGAGGCCTTCGGTGAGGCCAATTGATGTAGTGGTTTTACCTTCGCCCGGTGGCGTTGGTGTGATGGCGGTGACCAAGATCAATTTGTTCTTTTTGATTTTTTCTGGGTCAATCAAGTGCAGTGGCAATTTGGCTTTGTACTTGCCGTAGTGCTCAAGCTCATCGATATCCACGCCCAATACTTTGGCAATCTCATTGACGTGCTTGAGTTGTGCGCTTTGTGCGATTTCTAAATCACTTTTGACTTCTTGGTTTGCCATATTAATTTCTCTCATGAATAAACAAAGGCGTGAAAAAATAAATTCCATCTCTTTTGAATAGGAATTTTGTGCAAGCACAATATACATAAATTCGTGCAAAAACTCTTATGATTTCGCAGAAATTATCTGCAAAAGTCAATTAAATCAGAGTAAAGTATTGCGAGACGCTCTATAAATTCCAAATGTTCATGGAGGCCACATGCGCAGTATCTTTCTTTCGCTATGTGTACTTGGATTAACTGCCTGCGCAACACCTGAGCAGACGCAAGTGACTCCAAGTGCGATAGAAGCAGTTGCTGCAGCGGCAAAAAAAGTCATTTGGCATGACGAATATTTTCAAGAAGTACCCGCGACTCCCATCATCTCAAGAGCAGAAGTTTTTGAACTATCTGATCAATTAAAGCAGCGAATAATTCAAGCTGAGGTTCAAAAACTGGGCAATATTTCAAAAACCCGTTTTTTACTCGACTTGGTCTACACCAAAGATTCAGCGGAGTTCTCCTATAACAATAATGAAACGACGACTGCTAAAAAGACCTGGGAAAGCAAGCGTGGTAATTGCATTTCCTTAACGATCTTGGCTTATTCGATCGGCCGCGCTTTGAATTTGCCAATCGTGATGCAAGAAGTGGAGATACCGGTTCAATTCGATCGCCGTGGCAACTTAGATTTCTTAAGTTCGCACGTCAATACGATGGTAATGCAAAAAGATTTTTGGTTTGAGCGCGAAGGCGAAAACCGAGGCTATTTGATTATCGATTTTGAGCCACAGACCATGGTGTTACATAAAGGTCGAGCCTTAAATGAAGATGAAATTTTATCGCGCTTCTATAACAATCTTGGTGCCGAGCACCTTGTAAAAAATCAGAAAAACGCAGCCTACGCATATTTCAAAGCAGCGATCCTCGCCGCACCGAATAATTCACTGGCTTATAGCAATCTAGCAGAGCTGTATCTGCAAACAGGTTGGCATGAAGAGGCTGAACTAACCTTGGCACACGCTTTACGAATTAACGAAAATGATGTTATCGCTATGCGCAATATGCAGAAAATTATGCAGATGCAAAATCGTGATGCCGAAGCTTTGATGCTTGCGAAAAAAATTGAGGCTAGCAATGCCGAAAATCCTCACTATTGGATAGGCTTGGGGATTCAGGCGATAAAGAATAAGGAATATCTCAGTGCGGTAAAGTACTTAGAGAAGGCGAAAAAAATGGCGCATGGCTACGCTGAAATTCATAGAAATTTAGCAGAAGCTTATTTACATACAGGGAATATGGCAGGCGCAAAGTACGAAATTGGTCAATTGATCGACTTAGTGCCAGACCATCCTAAGTCGATCTTATTGCGCAATAAATTTGCGATGCGCTAAAGAGTCATCAAGCTGCATCAGACCTACGTACTTCAACCTGATGCAGCCATATTACATCGTGCAGATGAATGCAAAACTGCGGCCGGCTAATTAGTGATGATCTTTCCGTCTTTCATCACCAACTTAACTTGTCGCACACGTCGAATATCTTGGCTTGGATCGCCCTCAACCGCGATTATATCCGCCAACATACCGCTGCGAATGCTACCAATTTTGTCGGCATAGCCAAATGCTTTCGCATTCAAGGAAGTTGCCGAGCGCAACACCTCTATCGCGCTCATGCCATAGTCAACCATCAATTCCATTTCACGCGCGTTATCGCCGTGCGCATAAACACCGACATCGCCACCCATACAAATATCCACGCCCGATTGCAATGCCAACTTAAAACTTTGGCGCTTAGCCAATAGACGAGCAGGCTCGGGATCGACGCCTTTTTTCCAACCTCGATATTGCTCAATCGCGTCACCCGCTGCCAAGGTTGGGCACAAGGTGACGTTCTTTTCTTTCATGCGTTTAAAAACTTCCGCTGTACCGCTGTCACCATGTTCTATGGTCGAAGCGCCTGCTTCAATTGCACGTAACATGCCGTCTGGGGTAGATGCATGCGCAACCAAATGCCGCTTACCGCTATGTGCAATACTCGCCATGACTGCCATCTCCGCCACAGAAAAGATCGGCACGGCTTCACCATCTCGTCCGGCACGATAATCGGCATACACTTTGATCACATCAGCGCCCTTGCCAATTTGGCTGCGCACTTCATGCGAAATCTGTTCGATACCCGATACCTCAGCAGCACCTTGCGGCAAATCGATATCAGGATTTTGACTCTTAGGTCCATAAGCCCCCTTAGCGACAAGCGCCTTGGTGGCGATGATCATGCGCGGGCCAAGGATTACTCCTTTTTCTATCGCCTTTTTTAAACCAACGTCGTCGTATTCCGCTCCTTCAGTTCCAAGATCACGCACAGTCGTAAAACCAGCAGCCAATGTGGCTTTTGCATGATTCACCGCGCGTACCACGCGTTCTGCGCGACTTTCTTTTAATACTTGGTCATCCCAACTAACTTCGTTATAAGGATGTAGCAATAAATGCGAATGCCCTTCGATTAAGCCGGGCAATAAACTTTGTCCTTTCAACTCAATCACACGGGTATCTGCGGGCAGCTTAAAACGCATAGGACCAGCTTCGACGATCTTATTATTTTTCACCAGAACGACCCAATCTTGCTGCATTTTCTGTCCATCAAATACGCGATCAGGCTTCAATAAAATCATCGTATCTGCGGCTTGAGCGCAGAGCGGGACGAACGCAAATACACTGCCCATCAAGCTCATTTTCCATATCATTTTTTTCATGCCTTTTTCCTTTTTTGAAGCCCCAATTTTTGAATCCAATAGTAAGCATCTGAGCTGCCATCTTGACGCCAGTGAACGGTAACAAATCAATGCTGGATACAACTTATGCCGACGAACAATAGCAGGATTTATTGCCACCAAGCACGCTTATTTCCCTGCTTCAACAGAAGTCAAAGCGATAGTGTGGGATTTATACAAACATCGACAAATAAACGCGGAATATTTATTGCTGATCGAATTTATCAAACAATCTAACTTAAAATTCATGTCAATTATTTTAAGAATGGGTGAATTATGGAGACGACTCAATTATCTTCACACAAACGAGGATTTTGCTTCGCCAAGCTGTTTCTGAGCTTATTGTTTTCTTTATGCTTGTGCTCGGCGCTGATCAGCGCGGCATCCGCACAAGAAGCTAAACCCACCACGGCAACTCAAGCGACAGAATTAAGTGATACAGATAAAGTACAGCAAATTCAATTGCAGCAGGAACTGACCAAGTTATTGGCAGAAAATTCGCGTATCAATAAAGAAAAAATAGAATATCTTGAAGCGCAATCGCAAAAAGTCTTTTGGACACAATGCTTGATTGGTTTCTTAGTCGTGATGATGTTGGTCTCTTTATTCTCGTTCTGGCGCTTGCATGTGCAACATAAATTTCAAGATGGTATCGATGCCCTAACTACCTCGATCCGAAGCTTTCAAGACTCCCTATTCTCGCTCTCTTTCATTGATACCTCACAACTCAGCACGGTCGGTAGTATGTCGTCATTTCATACCACTGGAACAGATGCAGAGAACACGACGCAAGGCGGCAATAGTCGTTTTAAAAAGACCTTAAATCCCAACACCGGCGATGAATTTTCTGATATTCGTGGTTTTTTTGATGCTTGGCTCAATGTGTATAAGCCTGGTGATCCACGCTATGAAGAAGCCTTAGCTGCTGCGACCAAACCGAACTCGCCCAAACCGTGGCTACAGAAACTAGATAACTCACGTCAAAACAAAGATCAATCTGCATTTGAAGCTGTCAGTAAAGAGCTAAAAAAGTTTTTCAATATCCGCTTATTGCCGTGGCAAACACCTGCCACGCCGATGCAGAAACAATTGAGCGACTATCCACATGTGATCAATAAAATCATCGAATTGTGGCCAAAAGATGAAGTCGTCATTTATCTCGAACGTTTATTAAACAATTCAAGAATGAGCCCACGTGAAGGATTTGATTTAAACATCTTTCTGCAACTAGAAAGCTTATTGGAACTGGCGCAGCGTGATGAGCGCCCGCGTCAGATCAATCAATTACGAGAACTAGGTGTCGCCGAATTTTTATTCGTTACGCCTTCTTCCACGAATGTGTCTGCCACACTCGCGCCACAAGCAAATTTAGCGCCAGATTCTATCAGCTGCCCAAAAAAAACACTTGAGGCAGCACCTGAAACTAGCATAGATAAGCTTGAAGAGCTTGCTGCACCAAAGACGATAAACCCAGAAAAAATCACCCCGACGATCATCGAAGACAAAAACACAGCATCGCGCATAACACCAACCAAAAATGATCCGACTCAAACCGCGAACGCGCATGAAGTGCGTTTGCAGTTAGCGCAAGCCTATCTGGAAATGGCAGACTCCGAAGGAGCATGTTTGTTATTAGAAGAGATCATTCGCGATGCAACGCCTGCACAACAAGCGCATGCTAGACGCTTATTGGCTGATATTGAAAAGAAGCGCGCGAATTTAGATCAGAGCAGTCGCAATACTTACTTCCACTAAATACACTAAATACACTAAATACACATAAACCCAAACAGATCCACAAGCTAAACACTCGCTCATTTAGTCGCTTTATTTTCCGCGAGCTGCGCACTAACCGCAGCAAAAAACGCTTGATCGTCGACCACAGCGCCACCAGTCGGTTTCACTTGCGCGCCCCAAACGACGATCACGATGTTATTGCGTGGATTCAGATATAAATACTGGCCGTGTATTCCTATCGCCATATACGCGCCATCTTGAAACCCTTGCTCACTATTCACAGGCCACCACAAATAACCATAGGGAATAAAATCGCCTTGGCGCAGACGCTTTGGCGTTCCAGCTTCATAAGTCCATGCGGTGGGCAAAATTAATTCTTTCGCCGCCAAGCCACCACCCAACATAAACAAACCAAAGCGTCCATAATCACGCAAGGTTGCACTGAAGCCACTACCGCCAATCTCGATCCCATTCGGCGCGTCTAACCACCATGTCGCGTCGGCTTCCATGCCATACTTTGACCATATCCGTTCCTGCAAATAAGCAGATAAAGGCATGCCTATCGCATTGCGTAACAGTTGCGCGGCAACTTGGGTTTCACCTGTGCTGTAATTAAATCGACTGCCCGGCGCAAATGCCTGCGGCAAACCAGCCAGCACTCGCATACTGGAACCGGCTTGCTGCGCGATTTGTGCCTCCAACAACTTACGACGATCAGACCGAGGGTCTGAGTAAGCCTCGTTCCAACGCACGCCTGAACTCATCATCAATACGTCTCTGATAGTCGCCTGTTGATAGGCGCTATCTTTTAGCTCAGGGATATACTTGATCACCAGATCATCGATTCGCTGAATCTTGCCCTGCTTGATTGCTGCACCAATTAAGGTCGAGGTAATCGACTTCGCAATCGACATTGACATCCAACGCGTCTGCGCTGAATTTCCATAACGATATTTCTCTAGGTGGATCTGGCCATCTTTTAGTATCAATAATCCGGCAACCTGATTCCATTCAAGATACTGTTCAAGCGAAACCCGACGCCCGCGATCGATAAAGTAAAATTCACTAATCGATTTTGCTGCGACCGGTAAAGCTTTTGGCTTTGCCGATTTAAGGATGCGATGGGACGGAAATAAACGATCAATATTACGGAAGGTATTAACTGCGATGGCAGGCGACAATGCGCCATCATAAATTTCACGCACTTTGCCAATTGATTCTTTCGCATGTGGATAAGAATTCTTTACTTGCGCGGTGGACGTGGTAGTTGTGGATGCCTGCGCTACTGGCGGTGCCGATGCGAGCGGTGATGTAGGCAGCGCAATTGCGCTGATAAGGAGCGCAATTAACAGAGGTCGAATCGGCGTCATAAGCCCTCGTTTAGAAAATAGTCAGCGTAAAAATATCGAAACAGTATTCTTGGTATTGTTGAGTTTTACTTCATTTTGCTTCTTTGTCTTCATCAAGCGCTCATTGTATCGTTGATCTTTCCTACAAAAATACGAATCCAATCAAGAAAAAACTGTCTAGATTACATTTCTATCCTCGCAGGAACGACACGATCATTTTTGGCTTAACTCAACAACACCAGAATATTATCCCTCTTTTTACGCTGCTTATTTACACCGCTTATTTACACAAATTGTTTGATCTCTAGCTTTGTGTACATCCTAAAATACGGAGTTGGACAGCTTTGATACTGTCCCGACAGGCTATTTCTTTATCACCTGACTGAGACTCAAATCAAGCGTCACTACTTCCTTGGTTTTGTTCGACCACATCCAGCAATAATCCTGGCTTTGAGTGACTTCAAATTGCTCAGCCGCAGAATCACGTGCTTGATATTTGACGGGTAAGCTCACTTTTTTACCTTCGTGAAAATGGATATTAAAATCCAAAGGCTTCGCACTTTGATATTGCCAATCGATTTTTGTGCCGAGCATGAGTTTGCCGCAGACTTCGAGTATGCCTCCTGCTTTAATCTGACCGCGATGTTGAAAACGTCCTTGCTCATCCCATTTTAATTCGACCAAGCTTGCATTTGCCGAAGCCGACAAACCCATGCCAGCAGCAATCGCCACGCAGATGGTGGCGAAGCGGACGCTAGCGAGCTTAGAGTTTGAGAATTTAATATTCATCATCTTAGTGCTTATGCTCGTGCGCATGTTCAGCTTCCTTATGATTTCCCTTGTCTGCTGCTTTTGCATTGACTTTTTTCACCATAGCAAATGGCGTAAAACGCGCTTGTTCAGCAGGCTTACCCGCCATCGTTACTGTCAATGCGCCTTTCAGATTCGCGGTTGAGGCATACGTCGCCTTACCGACAAAACGATTTTCCCCTTCTGGTACTAAATCAACTGTGGTCTTTTTGCTTCCCTGCACCAAAGTCAGACTGGCGCTCGCTCCTTTAGTAGAAATACCTTTATTGGCGTGATCAGTGACATACACCGTGACTGGATTTTCTTTGGCGGTTTTGCTGTCTTGTGCCAACACCAATTCAAAGTGATACACACCCGCCATGCGAGTTTGACCGCCATTGGGTGACTTGATCGAATCAAAGTATTTGTCATCATGAGCGTATGCGCTAGTAAGGCTGACTGCACTAATTGCTACACTGGCTAAAGCGGTAAAAACGAATTTAGAGAATTTCATGTTATTTCCTTTTCTAAAAAATGATCACTTTACTTCAAATTAAAATACTTCTTGCTGTTCTTTATCTTTCGTCGCGGCTAATAAATTCAACAAAGGCTTCTCACCCCAGCGCCAGAACATCAATGGGGTTAACACGGTATCGAGCAAAGTAGAACTAATCAAACCACCAAAGATGACCACCGCCACAGGATGCAAAATCTCTTTACCCGGTGCGTCGGCCGAAACCAACAAAGGCAGCAAGGCAAACGCTGCGACTAAAGCAGTCATCAAGACTGGCGTTAAGCGTTCTAGTGAGCCACGAATAATCATCTGTTTACCAAATTGCTCGCCTTCAAACGCACACAAATTAATATAGTGGCTAATTTTCAAAATGCCATTGCGCGTTGAGATACCAGCCAAAGTAATAAAGCCAACCAACGCAGCAACTGACAAAGTTTGTCCTGCTAACCATAGCGCTATTACAGCACCAACCAAAGCCAGCGGGATATTCCCCATAATCATCATCGTTAAAGCAATCGAACGATAACGGCTATACAGCACCAAGAACATCAAAGACAGAGACACCAGCGACAACAAGGCAATCAAATTCGAGGCTTTTTCTTGCGCTTGAAATTGCCCCTCTAAAGAAGTCGAATAGCCAACTGGCAAATCCTTTGCCGCCAATTCTTCACGTATATCTTTGATCACTTCAGTCATATCACGACCATCGGTATTTGCCGACAAGACGATACGACGCCGCGAATTTTCGCGATTAATTTGATTTGGGCCATCACTCTCCTCCACCTTGGCGAGTTGCGATAGCGGTACATGACCCCGCGGCGTTTCTATCAATAATTGCTGCAAGGCTTGTAGATCGCGACCATTTTCTGGCAAGCGTAATAACATATCGAAGCGCCGATTTCCCTCAACGATTTGAGTGATTTTTTCGCCTTCAATTTGTTGCTGCAAGCTGCGTAATAGCACACCGGGCGCAATACCGTAACTCGCCGCTTGATCATAATCAACATGAATTTTAATCTGCGGAATTAAGACCTGTTTCTCAATTTGCAAATCGGTAATCCCGGGAACGCGGCTCAAACTTTCGCGTAAATCATTGGCGATATTACGCAGTGTGTCGAGATCATCACCAACCACTTTCAAAGCAATCTGCGCACGCACACCAGACAACAAATGATCTAGACGATGCGAAATCGGCTGACCGACATTGCTATTCGCAGGCAAGACTTTGAGACGTTCGCGGATATCCTGAATAATCTCATCACGACTACGTTTAGATTTCTTTAAATCGACATCCATCTCGCTATAGTGCACGCCTTCAGCATGTTCATCCAACTCAGCACGACCGGTTCGGCGCCCGACTTGTGTCACTTCTGGAACTGCTAACATCAATTGCTCAGCCAGACTACCGAGGCGGTTCGATTCTTCCAATGAAGTTCCGGGATTCAATACCAAGTTAACAGTCAAGGTGCCTTCATTAAACGCAGGCAAAAACGCGCGAGGGAAAAATGGCACGGTGATCGCCGCCAAAACCACTGCGACAATTGCCACTGCGAACAAGCTACGTACATGTTGGAAAGACCAATTCAACAGTCGCGTGTCCCACTTTTTCAACCATAGCACGAGCGCACTATCGCCATGACCTAGCTGCTTCATCTTTGGCAATAAGAAGTAGCACAATACTGGCGTTACCGTCATCGCCACTGCCATGCTAGCCAGAATCGAGACTACATAGGCGATCCCAAGTGGTGTGAATAAACTGCCTTCAATCCCCGGCAAAGCAAACAAGGGCACGAACACCAACACCACAATCACAGTCGCATACACAATCCCGCTGCGCACTTCTCCGGAGGCACTGGCAATCACCTGCAAGCTAGGTAAAGGTTGTGCCAGCAAACTATTTTCTTTAAGTCGCCGCAACACGTTTTCCACATCGACCACGGCATCATCGACCAATTCACCAATCGCAATCGCTAATCCGCCCAGCGTCATGGTATTAATCGATAAATCCAAATAGCGGAACACCAAGATAGTCGCCAACAAAGATAAAGGAATCGCCACTAAAGAAATGATCGTGGTACGAATATTCAACAAGAATAGGAACAATAAGATTGCCACCATGATCGCGCCATCACGCAAGGCATCATTCACGTTATCGAGCGAATTCTTAATAAAGTCAGCTTGGCGGAACAAGAATTGCGGTTGCTCTACCCCTTGCGGCAAATTCTTTCCTAATTCGGCGATTGCGCGTTCAACTTCACGAGTCAATTTCACACTGTCTGCGGTTGGTTGTTTTTGCACCGAGAGTATGACCGCTGGTTTGCCTTTATAGCCACCATCACCACGTTTAAAAGCTGGTGCAATTGCCACATCAGCGACTTGTTTCAATAAGATCGCTTGCCCTTGCTTCACCGCTACTACGACATTTTGCAAATCTTCAATACGACTGGTGCGACCGATTTGACGAATCAAATATTCGCGCCCATTTGCCTCTGCAAAACCACCACTGGTATTGGCGCCAAAATCTTTGAGTGCAGCTTCGACTTTATCGAGTTCGATACCCAATGACTGCAGTTGTGCGGGCTTGATCTCAACCCGATACTGACGAACTTCGCCACCAATCGGCGTGACCTGCGCTACGCCCGGAATATTCAATAAACGTGGTCGCATCACCCAATCGGCATATTCACGTACTTGCATCGCGGATGTACTCGCAGCCGCATTGGTTGAATTGGTCTCGGTACTATTGGAATCAGCACTATGAGAATCTGCACTGACAGGCAATGCAATCAACAAGATTTCTCCCATAATAGAAGAAATCGGCCCCATTTGCGGGGTCACGCCAACTGGTAATTGCTCACGCACCAAACTCAAACGTTCTGCGATTTGCTGACGATTGCGGTAAATGTCGGTACCCCAATCAAACTCAACATAGATAATCGATAAACCGACACCCGATACCGAACGGACACGCGTGACGCCGGGCATGCCGTTCATGGTTGATTCAAGCGGAAAACTCACCAGTTGTTCGACTTCTTCCGGCGCCATACCGCCGGCTTCCGTCATCAAGGTCACCGTAGGTTTATTCAAATCAGGAAAAACATCAACCGGCATTTGACGCATGCTGAGCAAGCCGTAAACGATCAACAAAATTGATGCAGCGAGTACGATCAGCCGTTGGCGTAAGCTAGTGTTAATAATGAATTGGAACATGGGCAAACTTCCTTACTTCACTTGCGCTAACAAACTTGCGCCAGCGGTCACCACGCGTTCATCTTCTTTTAAACCTGAGACGATAGCGACACGCTCGGCGTCCAGACTATGCGCCACCACTTTACGTTGTGCAAAACGTTCCGCTTCCGTATGTACCCATACCGCTGATTCACCGCCTGTCAACTTCATCACAGCGGAATTCGGTACGGCAAATCCTGTCGTTAAGCGCTTGGTTTGAATAATCACTTTTATCGCCTGCCCAACGGCTACTGCGGTCGGTTTGCCTGAGACTCTGAACAGTAAAGGTATTGCTTGCTCACGCATTTGCTGACCGCCCCCGACAAAGTTCAGCGATAAACCGAGTGACGCATTTGCTGACACCGAAGTCTTTTGCTGCTGCCAAGTCGCGGTTGCATTCGCAATGTCTGCGGTCAAAATAGGATCGTAAGCCAAAGCTTCTACCATCAAACGATTCGGATCAATGATTTCAAACAGGGTTTCTTTGGCATCAAATACCTGTCCTGTGACCGCATTCGCCACACTAATGATGCCTGACACTGGCGCGATCAAGGCTTCACTTTTTGACAGACTCGCTTCAACCGCTGCTTTACGTTTTTTCAGCGCTTCATAATCAAAACGTGCCGCTTCCACCGTAGCTTTAGGCAAAGCTTCGGATAATTGTTCATAGCGTTGCACCTTACGTTCGGCAATCGATAATTGTGAATCGATATCCGCCAAAATTGATTGGCTATTACCTCGATCCAAACTACTCATCACCGGACGTAAATACGCTAAGACTTGGCCTTTACTTACACGTTGACCTAGACTAGGCAAACCAGCTGGCCCTGCTTCTAATCGACCTGGCTGACTAGCCTGCACACGACCGCCCGCATTTGGGTCAGCGATAATTTTGCCGTTGAGTTCTATCGTATTCGGTAATTCTGCTTGCTCGGTGAGCAGCGTGCGCAATGCCAGTTGTCTTTGCACAATCTTAGGCACAAACAAACTGCCGTCAGATAAACGCTGCGCCGCTGTCGCATCCAAAAAGCTTGGCTTGGCGTTCGCACTAGCATTAGGTTTTGCAGCAGCTTTGGCCGGCTTTTTACTATGATCTTCATCGCCATGTGCTTGTACTAAGTTAGCGTGAGTCAACAAGAATAGTGCAGAAAAAAACGTCGATAACTTCATGGCGGATTTCAAAATGGATCGTGTTTGCATGACTTACGCTCCCCAAGCAGAACGGTTTTGGCGACGCTTGAACATCAAAATAGCAATGGAAAATATCACAGCTAACAGTAAGCCCAGTGCAATCCACCAGCCAGTTTTCGATGTTTCTGGATGATCATGCGCTTGCTCGCTGAGATCAGGGATCTCTAAACTCGCCGTCATCACATCCCCTATTTCACCCGCCTGTACCGAAATCGACAAGGGATATTTACCCACTTTTTCCATCACACCCTTCGCCAACTCGATCACATACACACCCGGTGCAGTCTGTTTGGCGATCGCTTTCAACGAGCTACCGCTCTCAACTTCAATTTGTGCATCGGCGACCAAACTATTGTCGGCAAAACGATCTAAATAAATGATCAAAGAACGGCCTTGCAACACCGCGACCAACTCAAAATCTTCAGTTTGAGCAGTAGCGCGCGGCGCGACCTGCGTCGTAGGTGCGGCGGGAGTGGCATGTTCGTGGTCATCATTACCGTGTGCGATCGCCGTGCTGGCGATTTGCATACTCAGAAAAAAAACAATTAAACAAAAAAAGGATTTCAAAACTCACTCCTTGATAGCGTGAAATCGTCGTCAAAATTGCGCAGAGCAAAACAAACCAAAGCAAAATGACAATCAACAACATCAACCATGTTAAAAATAGCCACTATTATCGCTTTCGCATCACGACAGTTAGCTGACTGCAAGATTACAAATCTGTAATCTGCGGGCGCAAAACTGAGACTCTTAAAGTTAGCTAAGGCATTCTGGGGATTAAAGGGGAATTTATTGGAGTGAAGTGGAACTTCGCGAGTAAAATTGGCAAAAAGGGGAAAAATTCTCCAAGCTTTTCTGTTGTCGCATCAAAATCACATCAAACATCCAAGTCCTACATGAAAATCCTAATCGTTGAAGATGAACAAAAAACTGGCGATTACCTCAAACAAGGCTTAAGCGAATTCGGCTTTAGCGTTGATCTCGCCCGCAATGGTTTAGACGGATTGCATTTAGCCAAATCAGGCGACTATGATTTATTGATACTCGATGTCATGCTGCCGGAGCTGAATGGTTGGCAAGTATTAGAAGCCTTGCGCCGTCAAGGCTTACAAACCCCGGTCCTGTTCTTGACCGCGAAAGACCAAGTCGAAGATCGCGTCAAAGGCTTGGAACTCGGTGCTGATGATTATTTGGTTAAACCATTTGCATTCTCTGAATTAGTCGCGCGCGTCAGGACTTTACTTAGACGCGGAAAAAATCAAATCGAATCCGCCACTTTGCGCGTAGCTGATCTTGAATTAGATCGTCTCAAACATCGGGTCACAAGAAATGGACAAAGAATAGAATTGACTGCCAAAGAATTTTCATTACTCGAATTATTCATGCGCCGACAGGGCGAAGTGCTGACGCGCTCACTGATCGCCTCACAAGTTTGGGATATGAATTTTGATAGCGATACCAATGTGATTGAAGTAGCTGTTCGCCGCTTACGTAGCAAAATCGACGACGCTTTTGAACCCAAATTAATTCACACACTACGCGGCATGGGCTATGTGATGGAAGTGAAAGAAACATAATGCGGCAACTCTCACTGACAGCGCGTTTAACGCTATTTTTCACCAGCCTATCGTGTATCGTTTTGCTCAGCTTGGGCTGGTTGATTGGTGCGTCCATCGATGCGCACTTTAAAGAGCAAGATCACCATGCACTGAGTGGAAAATTAGAACTTGCACAGCACATCATTGAACGTGTGAATAGCGAGCAAGAAGTACGCAATCTAGCAGATCAGCTCAGTGATGCCTTGGTCGGGCATCATGATTTAGCGATCACCATTTTAGATAAACAAGGCCAAGTGATCTTAGCATCAGAGACGGTTAAATTTCCCGCTGAATATTTACAACGAGCACGAAGCCAAACCAGCCCCACCCTATTTTCTTGGGATGCCAATGGCGATCAATATCGCGGCTTGGTCAGTATTTTCACTACCAAAGATCCGCAATATGCACCCATCACCGTGGCGATTGCGACCGACATTGCGCACCACCAAGAATTCATGGCGAGCTTTCGTAAAACCTTATGGCTATTTGTCTTTGTAGCTGCTGCACTCACGAGCGTGTTAGCGTGGTTTGCTGCCAGCCGAGGCTTACGTCCATTGCGCATCATGCGAGAGCGCGCAGCCAAAGTGACCGCCAATAAATTAGATCAACGCTTACCATTAGAGTCAGTGCCGCCAGAATTAGCCGACTTGGCACAGAGCTTAAATCAAATGCTAGCAAGACTAGAAGAAGCGTTTCAACGTTTATCTGATTTTTCTTCCGATCTTGCACATGAGTTACGCACGCCTATCAGCAATTTAATGACGCAAACCCAAGTGTCTTTATCGCAAGCGCGCGATGCACAAAGTTATCGCGAAATCTTAGAATCAAATGCCGAAGAATATAGCCGTCTGGCGCGCATGATTGCGGATATGTTATTTCTTGCCAAAGCAGAAAATGGCCTAAGTCTCGCGAATGTAGAAGCGGTCGATATCGTGCGCGAACTGCGCGATTTATTTGAATTTTATGAGGCACTAGCGGACGAAAAAACGATTCGCTTTGATCTACAAATTGAGCAATCAAATGCCGCCAGCTGGGTGATACGCGGTGATCGTTTGATGTTAAGACGAGCACTCAGCAATATCTTATCTAATGCCCTACGCTACACACCAGAAGGTAACAGTATCCAAGTGCATCTACAGCAACAATCCTCGTGTATCGAGCTGAAGATTTGCAACCCCGGCAGCACCATTCCTGCACACCATCTGAGTCGTCTCTTTGAACGTTTTTACCGCGCCGACCATGCGCGCCAACATGCCGATGGCGAAGGTTCTGGCTTAGGTTTAGCGATCGTGAAGGCGATTATCGATGGGCATCGTGGACAAATCAGCGCAAGCTCGGAAAATCAACTAACTTGTTTTACCATTCATCTTCCGCAGCAAAATTAAGCATCGCCAAACCAAGCAGATCTAAAATAAAAAAAGCGCCTTGTGCATTGATACACAAGGTGCTTTTTTGTCTCAACGGGATTTATTTTTTAGTGTCATAAAATCGGTTTTACTGACTAAGACGTTTCGCCAATTCATATAAAAACCGTTGACCTTCATACAGCGATTTCACCGGTAAACGTTCATTCAAGCCATGCGCGTTCGAGCCCTCGGGGTAATGGAAAATGCCGCTCACGCCATAAGTCCAAATTCCCGCATTATTCAAGAAGCGACCGTCAGTGCCACCCGGCGACATGGTCGGTACTACAGGAACACCTGGCCACATTTGTTGCGTTAAATCAGTCACGGCTTTCATCAATTCAGGATGTAAGGGCTGTGCAGGCGATGCTGTGGCAGTACCGACTGGCGTCACTTTTATCGCACTGTCCGCCAATACCGATTGGATGCTGGCTTGCGTCTGCTCGACGGTTTCACCGGGCAGAATACGACAATTCACATTGGCCTGCGCACGCTGCGGCAATGCATTGGTGGCGTGCCCTGCATTCACCATGGTCGCCACGCAGGTGGTACGCAAACTGGCGTTATAAAACGGCGTGGTCGCACTTAAACGTGCCAAGGCTTCTGCGTCGACTGGCTCACGCAAGATGGCCTTCATATCCGCGGCCAATTGCCCGCTCTCTATATTCGACATGGTTTCAAAAAAACCACGTGTGGTTGGCGTCAAGCGGAAAGGGAAATCATATTTACCCAAACGCGATAAGGCATCTGATAATTGATAAATCGCATTGTCTTTGCGTGGCACCGAGCTGTGTCCTCCAGTATTCGTCACCTCTAAACTAAAACTTTGAAATATCTTTTCGCCTGCTTGTATGCCGTGACGCACTGGTTTGCCATTTTTATCTAAGCTACCACCACCGCCTTCATTCAAAGCAAGTTCTGCATCGATTAATGCGCGATGGTTCTTTAATAAATATTCGACACCATTAAATTCTGCTGGGACCAACTCTTCATCGCAGGTCAAGGCCATGATGATATCGCGCTTGGTTTTCAATTTTTCCTGTTTATAACGCATCATATTGGCAATGAAAATTGCTGCCATTGGCTTATCGTCAGACGAGCCACGCGCGTAAAAGAAACCATCTTCTTCTATCAATTTAAATGGATCGCGCAACCAATCTTCACGTTTCGCTTCGACCACGTCGATATGCGCCAGCAGTAACAAAGGCTTTTGTGTTGCACCAGCAGTTGCCTTATAACGCGCGACTAAATTGCCTTTCTTGGGTGCGCCGGGTGGCACAATGATCTGCATATCGGTATCAGCAAAGCCAGCCTTTTTCAAATGTGCCGCCATCGCCTTTGAGGCCGCAGTGCAACTGCCCACTGAGTTGGTGGTATTTATCTCAACCAATTCTTGATAAATCGCGCGCAGTTGATTTTGTTCTGGACTGAGGTTCTTTACAGCATTCTGTGCGTGGGCTTGCGCACTGAAGCCAGCGGCAACGCTACTTATTGCAATAGCGATGATGGCACGGCTTATTTTGCTACGAGATATCGACATAGTGAGTTCCTAAATTAGCCTACAAATAAGTCTCGAAAAAAAGACATGTACCGAATGATAGATGCCATGAAGGTGCTACAAACAAGTATGGACTAGAGCTGCACGCCAGAGTTCCCAACTCACAAAAAAAGACGCAAATCCATCGAAGCTAGCGGTTTAAATGAGCAATCGACTATTCTCAAGCTACTTCAGCCAAGCCATCAATTGCAAACCTTAGAAAAACATTTAGAAAGAAATTTAGATACAAGTCTAAGAAGAAAACCATACTGTAACAATCAAGCCCTGCCCCGCAGCTTCCCCCAGTTCAAGTTGCGCATCATGGCTGTGAACTATACTCTTGACGATCGACAAGCCCAAGCCACTCCCTGATGCGCTCGCGCCGGGCAAACGGAAGAAACGTTCAAATACCTTTTCACGCATCTCGACTGGAATCCCCGGCCCCGTATCTTGAATACGTAAGAAGGCGCGGCCATCGATACTTCCACAAGATAATGCAATCTGACCACCGGCAGGTGTGTAGCGCACTGCATTATCGAATAAATTACGCACCATAATCGCCAGCGTATCGGGATTTATTAAGCAAGAAGCAGCTTGCAGCTCGCTGGTAAAAGCTAACTGTTTTTTCTCTGCAATAGCGGTAAATTCAGCGACTTGCTTGGTTAAAAATGCTTGCAAATCACCAGTCTGTAATGCAGGATCTCGCGTTGCTTGTGGGTCGAGTTTGGATAAGGTCATTAACTGTCCAACCAAGCGGGTTGCACGATCAACGCTAATCAACAGACCCGCAGCAGCTTCGTCACGTTCATGATCATTGCGGGCACGTTGGATGACCTGCAAGTTTGCTTTAATTGCCGCTAATGGCGTACGCAATTCATGCGAAGCATTTGCGGTGAATCGTTGTTCTTGCTCCATCGCTTGACTAACCCGTTCAAACAACTGATTCAAAGCAGTAAGTAAAGAGTGCAATTCAATCGGCGCTCCAGCCAAGTCGACTTTTTCTAAATCATTGGGAGTACGTTGACTAACTTGATCAGCCGAGTGTTGTAACGCACGGAATAAGCGATTAATCATCCACCAGATCGCACCCGCCATTAAGGGTAACACCAGTAACGCAAATACCAGTAATTTGTAAGCAAAACGGCCGCTAATATCTTTACGATGACTAATTGGTTCAGCGATCTGAATTTGCAAACGATGCGGCGCATTCCAAATCGAGTAAGTACGCCAAGGCTGCCCATCCAATTGGGTCCAACCGAAACCACTATTGGTGTCAGTGGTCAAGGGCGTTTCTGGCGCCGCATTGTTTCGATACAGCAGACGCTTTTGTGTATCCCAGATTTGTAGCAATAAATACTGGCTATGCTTTTCCACATTGGACTCAGTCAAGGTATCAGCAGTCGAAGCTAAGCGTTCCTCTGCTTCATGATCGGCAAGCGTCAACAACAAATGCGCGGTCTCGGCTAAGGATTGATCAAATAATTCTTGGCTCTCTTGATCGGCCTCGATGTACACGACGATGCCACTAAAGCCCCAAATTGATACGGTGATCGCTAACACAATTGCCAAGATCGAACGACGCAGCGACCAGCCCTCGCCTTCTTTCTTCACCAAATTTTTTAACTCGATTTTACTTAAGTCCATAGCTGCTTCTTTTATTGTGCCGATTACCGTAATCGGTTTCTATCAAGATTATTCTTTATCGATCACATAACCAACCGCATGCAAAGTGCGTATCAATTCTTTACCAAGTTTCTTACGTAAATGATGAATATGTACTTGTATCGTATTACTTTCGATTTCATCACCCCAGCTATAAAGTGCTTGTTCCAGCTGATCTTTGGTGATGATTTGTCCTAAATGTTCAAACAGAATTTGCAAGATATTAAATTCTCGCGTCGTCAAATTAACTGACTCACCATGCAATTTAACTTGTCTTGCGGCGGTATCAATTTCGACACCACGATGGGTTAGTATCTCTCGACTACGCCCTACCAAGCGTCGACGAACCGAACGAATGCGGGCAGCTAGTTCATCTAGGTCATACGGCTTGACGATGAAATCATCAGCGCCGCTATCTAAACCCATGATGCGATCAGGAATTTGATCTCTCGCCGTCAAAATTAAAATCGATTGCTCAAAACCCGCTGCTCGCAATTTTTTCAATAAAGACATGCCATCTTGGCGCGGCAAACCGAGATCTAGCAACAAACATTGATACTGATGGAGTTTGATAGATATTTCTGCATCTTCTGCCGACTGTACCCAATCAACTGCATAGCCTAACTGATCCAAACCTAACTGCGTGGCGCGTCCTAATTGCGGATCATCTTCTACCAACAAAATACGCATATACCTCCTCAGTTTTGTTTTTACTGTGCCGATTGATTATTCGCAAATATAAGCCTAACTTGTTAAGGAGTTCTTAAGAACCGCTAACTACAATGGCTTCACTTTCCCCTTATTGACACTCTTTGAGACCACTCGAGACTATTATGCTTACTTTCATCCATCAAGAAAAACAATTTAGCAAGCTTATCCTGCTCAGCGCAATTGGGCTGAGTAGTATTGTGTCGACGAGCAATGCACAAACAAATTCCCAAATTCATATCAGCCAACAACAAATTGCGCGTTCTGGCATCAAAATTGAAGCTGCCACGGTTGCTAGCGATGGCGCATTGTCGGCCAATGCCAATCTATCGGATAAAGGCTTACGCTTGTCTGGCACCGTAGTCGCAGCCACCTCAGCAACGCAATTACTCAGCGCCGTCGTCAGTGGCGTGATTCAAAGCATACACGTCAATCCCTTACAAGAAGTGAAAGCAGGCACTCCGATCGCGACTATCTTTAGTCAACAATTAATGGAAATGCAAAGAGAATACTTGCAGTTCGCGACGCAAGCGCAACTCGCACAAGACAAAGTAAATCGTGACGAAAACTTGTTTAAAGAAGGAATCGTGTCGCAAAGCCGCGTGCAAGAAAGCCGAGCACTAGCCATACAATCCGAAGTCGCGGCGAGTGAGCGTCGACAAAGCTTAAAAGCGGCTGGATTAAGCGATAACGTCTTGAAGCAATTACTTAAAACCAGAAGCTTAGTCGCTAACACGGCTATTTATGCCAAATCAAAAGGGACAGTATTAGATCTACAAGCCCAACTTGGACAAAGAGTCGAAGCGGGAATGCCGATCGCCAAGCTCAGCGGCGATGCACCATTTTGGATAGAACTTCAAGCATCGAAAACACAAGCTGCACAAATACGCATTGGTGATCTCTTGCAAATAAAAGACTGTGGCAATGCCAAAGTCATGGCGATCTCGCCACAAATTGAAGCAGGCAATCAAAGCATCACAGTTCGCGCACAAGAAATTATCCAAGCTAAGCAAGCGTCATGCTTACGTTTAAACCAATTTGTCGAAGTCAGTCATATTGGTCATCAAGTCGTCAAAAATAGCTATGGTGTGCCAGCGAATGCTTTGGTGCGTAATGGCAAACACCAATACGTTTTTGTAAAAAACAATCATGGCTTTGAAGCGATTGAAGTCAATGTAGTGACAGGTTCGCCCGATAAAATTTGGGTGACTGGCAATTTTGCGAGTAATCCACAAATCGCCACCCAAGGCTTGGTAGTTTTAAAAGGCGCATGGATGGGCTTAGGCACAGAAGGCGAGGATACTCCAACACCAGCCGCTACTAATGCCGCTGCTGCCGCTGCTGCCAAGGCACCCGCTAAAGACGCAAACAAAGAAACAAATCAAAAACCAACGACAACCAGTGAGAAGAAATAATGTTAGCTCGCCTAATCGCCTTTTCACTAGCGCAACGATTACTGGTATTGGTCATTACCATCGTGTTGATTGCTGCTGGTTTTCAAGCTTTTCATAACCTACCGATTGATGCGTTTCCTGACGTCTCCAGCACGCAAGTAAAACTCATCATGAAGGCGCCCGGTATGACGCCGGAAGAAGTTGAGACCCGCATCGTCGCGCCGATTGAGCAAGAATTACTCGGCATTCCACATCAAGTTATTTTGCGCTCGCAATCGAAATATGCGCTAGCGGATATCACGTTAGATTTTGAAGATGGAACCGATGTCTATTGGGCGCGCCAACAAGTCAATGAGCGCCTAAACGGGGTTTTAAAAGATTTGCCTACTTCGGTGAGTGGCGGTCTCGCACCGATTACCACCCCGCTTGGTGAAATTTTTATGTTCACCATTGAAGGCCCTTTATCTTTAATGGAAAAGCGTACTTTGCTGGATTGGACGATACGCCCTCAACTACGTAACATCCCCGGTGTTGCCGACGTAAATACGCTCGGCGGCTTAGTTAAGAGTTTCGAAGTCATTCCTGATCCGGTTGCTTTGGCCGCGCGCAAAGTATCTCTACAACAATTACAAGATGCACTCGAAAGCAATAATCGCAATGATGGTGCAGGCCGTTTGAATAGCGGTGAAGAATCACTATTGGTGCGCAGTGATGGCAGCATCCGCAGCATAGAAGATGTGCGCGCGATTTCGATCGATCAACGAGATGGGGTCGCGATAAAAATCGGTGACGTCGCCACGGTAAAGATAGGTCAATTAACCCGCTATGGTAGTGTGACCAAAGATGGCAAAAGCGAAGCGGTTCAGGGCCTGATCTTAGGAATGCGTGGAGCAAATGCGCAAAAGGTGGTTGAACAAGTTAACCAACGTCTCAAGTTGATTGAAAAAACGCTGCCACAAGGGATTACGATCAAACCCTTCTACGATCGTGGCAACTTAGTTGAACGCGCTGTGAATACCGTTACTAAGGCGCTTGCTGAAGCGACGATTCTGGTCGTCATTCTGCTGTATTTATTCTTAGGTAATGTTCGTTCCGCTCTAGTAGTCGCTTGTATCTTACCGCTGGCGGCGCTTGGTACATTCTTATTGATGCGCCAATTTGGCTTGAGTGCCAACCTAATGTCCTTGGGCGGACTCGCGATTGCGATTGGTATGTTGGTCGATGCGGCGGTAGTAGTGGTTGAAAATATCGAAGCCCATAGCGCAGACAAGGAACGTCCTAATTTTTCCAAACTACATATTATTTATCGTGCTGTACGCGAAGTCGCAGTGCCAGTGACCGCAGGGATGGTTGTCATCATGATCGTGTTCTTGCCACTGTTATCACTGCAAGGTTTAGAAGGCAAATTATTTGCGCCTGTCGCTATGACGATTACCTTTGCAATCGCAGCGTCTTTAATTTTGTCGCTAACAGTGATTCCGGTTTTAGCTTCTTTTATGATGGGACAAGCACATCATGAAACGCCGTGGTTAGTGCGCAAATTAGAAACTGCGTATAAAGAATTATTGACGCAAGCACTCAATAATGCCAAGAAAGTGATGCTGGTATCGGTGCTGGTGTTGATCGTCACCGCAGCGCTATTTCCTTTCATCGGTAAATCCTTCATGCCTAGCTTGGATGAAGGCGACATCATTATGCAGATCGAAAAGCTGCCTTCCGTGAATTTGGATGAGTCGACTAAACTTGATATGGCAATTCAAAAACGTATCTTGGAAACCGTACCCGATGTGCTGAATGTGATTGCACGGGTTGGCTCGGACGAACTCGGCCTTGACCCTATGGGTTTAAATGAAACCGATACCTTCTTGGTGCTCAAACCACATGACCAATGGAAGAGCAAGAGCAAAGAAGCCTTAATCGATCAATTACGCACAGTCACTGCCGAATTCCCCGGTGTCAATTTCAGTTTCACCCAGCCTATCGAAATGCGTACCTCGGAAATGTTATCGGGTGTGCGTGGTGATCTGGCGATCAAAATCTATGGCAGCAATAATCAAACATTGGCGCAACTTGCAGAAAGCATAGTCAAAACTGTCGAAGGGATTCAAGGGAGTGAAGACGTTTTGACGATTAAAAACAGTGGCGTGCAATACCTACAAGTCGACATCAATCAAGAAGCCGCTGGCCGACTTGGTTTAAGCGTTGACCAAATCCAACAGGATCTACGCACCATGGTAGAAGGACGTCAATCTGGCATCGTGATTGAGGATGGTCGTCGCATTCCTTTATTGCTACGCGGTAGCGCTTATTTGCAGATGTCAGCTGATCTATTTCAACAAATCCGCTTACCGATCGCGGATGGTAGCTCAATCGCTTTGAGCCAAATCGCTGAATTAAAGATGGTGGATGGCCCAGTCAAAATCGAACGCGAAAATTCATCGCGCATGGTGGTGGTACGTGCCAATGTGCGTGGTCGCGATTTAGTAGGTTTCGTTGATGAAGCGAAAGCTAAAGTAGCAGCACAAATCAAGCTGCCAGAAGGATATCGCTTATCTTGGGGCGGCCAGTTTGAAAATCAGCAACGCGCCGCGGCACGTCTAGGCATCGTTGTGCCAATCGCATTATCTTTGATTTTCTTCTTGCTATTCGCCACGCTTGGTACGGTACGCCAATCAGTATTAGTGTTTGTGAACATTCCATTTGCAATGTTGGGCGGTGTGATTGCTTTAGCGATCACTGGAGAATATTTATCCGTGCCGGCATCGGTTGGCTTTATCGCCTTGATGGGGATTGCGGTTCTGAATGGTCTGGTAATGATCACCTATTTTAATCAACTGGTTGCGCGTGGCGTGGCGATTGATGAAGTGGTCTCGGAGGGAGCCTTGCGCCGCTTCCGTCCAGTGATGATGACAGCAAGCATTACCGCGTTTGGTTTAATTCCTTTGCTGTTAGCAACTGGTCCTGGTTCAGAAATTCAACGACCGCTAGCGATTGTGGTCATTGGTGGTTTGTTATCGGCAACGAGTTTGACTTTGATTTTGTTACCGATTTTATTTCAACGATTTGGAGTCGCCAAAACGGAAACCACCTCGACACAATTAGCGACAAATACTAACGCAAACTCGAATACCGACACTGTCTCAAATTCAGGTAACCAGCATGACTAACACGACTTCACAGCACGCGATGAACAACAAATTTGACAGTATGTTGACACTGGCGATTCCGCTAGCGCTAACCGAAGAAATTTGCGATTTCCTTCTGCTTAATCCGCAATGGGCTAGCGGCTTTTCTATCGTCGATGCACAAGGCATGGGACAAGGCGCGGCATTACAGACCGCCATTGAAAAAGTACAAGGCCGCAGCAAACGCAAACTGATTATGGTGGTTGGTGAACAAGCGCAATTATTCGAATTGGTGGCGGCACTCGGGCAGAAAATTAAGAACCCAGATGTGGCGTATTGGGTCACACCAGTTCACCGTTTCGGGAGATTTTAATGTTCAATCTTAAGCATACCAAGCGTACTTATTACACTAAGCACATAAAGCGCACGCTGCTTAGCGCCTACTTAGTCGCCGCAGGACTTGTTGCCCAACCTGTGTTTGCCAATAATGATCCTTTATCGATTCTGCCGCCAGAAACCTTGGTTAGAAAAAGTTTCTCCAATATTCCGCAACTTCGCGCTGGCAATATGGGAATCAATCTAGCGGGCAATCAAAAATCACGCCTTGAAGCTGGTCATTATGAATGGACCGCCCGAGCAGGCCTAAGTCGCCGAACCGATTTAAACGGTGGGCGGTATCGTGAACAAGAATTTGCACTCGAACGACCTGTGCGTTGGTTTGGTAAAGCAGATAAAGATCGTGCAATTGGTGACAAAGGTATTGAACTAGCAAAAGCCAGTTATGCGGATCAATGGCATGAAACCAGCCGTGCATTGCTGAAGGATTGGTTTGAAGTATTGCGTGAAGATTTCACCTTAAAACA
>VFQS010000741.1_pt1 | contig 33898 bp, 32 predicted proteins | sample 3512361 | NCBI WGS metagenome assembly VFQS01 (sample SAMN10412375, study PRJNA504923) | tailings metagenome | isolation source: Relicate 1 Philex TSF3 active mining | place: Philippines
TCTTCAACGCGCTTCACGTAGAGACCACCATGAGTGGCACTACTCGTACCTTGACGCTCGAGGTGGCCCAACACATTGGTGACAACCTAGTGCGCGCAATCTCGATGCAACCAACAGACGGCATGGTCCGCGGTGCCGAGGTGTCAGACACCGGCGCAGCTATCTCTGTTCCCGTTGGCGACGTCACAAAGGGCCACGTCTTTAATACCCTCGGAGAATCACTTGACGTTCCAACATCGTCACTTGATATCAAGGAGCGCTGGCCAATTCACCGCAATGCACCAGAGTTCGATCAGCTCGAGTCAAAGACTGAAATGTTTGAAACTGGTATCAAAGTTATCGACCTTCTCACTCCTTATGTAAAGGGTGGAAAGATCGGTCTCTTTGGTGGTGCAGGTGTAGGTAAGACTGTTCTTATCCAAGAGATGATTTACCGAGTTGCTGAAAACTTCGGTGGTGTATCTGTATTCGCTGGCGTTGGAGAACGTACTCGCGAAGGTAACGACTTGTTCCTCGAAATGACTGAGACTGGTGTAATCAACAAGACCGCCTTGGTCTTCGGTCAGATGGACGAACCACCTGGAACTCGTCTTCGCGTTGCTCTGTCAGCGCTCACAATGGCTGAGTACTTCCGCGATGTTCAGAAGCAGGACGTATTGCTCTTCATCGACAATATCTTCCGCTTTACACAGGCAGGTTCTGAGGTATCAACACTGCTTGGTCGTATGCCATCTGCAGTGGGTTACCAGCCAACACTTGCTGATGAAATGGGTCAGTTGCAGGAACGTATTACCTCAACACGTGGTCACTCAATTACATCAATGCAGGCAATCTATGTTCCTGCAGATGACATTACCGACCCAGCCCCACACACAACATTCGCCCACTTGGATGCAACTACAGTGTTGTCACGTCCGATCTCAGAGCTCGGTATCTACCCAGCTGTGGATCCACTTGACTCTACTTCTCGCATCCTCGATCCTCGCTATATCGGTGAGCATCACTTCAAGGTTGCAAACCGCATTAAGCAGATTTTGCAGCGTTATAAGGATCTTCAAGACATCATCGCTATCTTGGGTATTGATGAACTTTCAGAAGAAGATCGCATTCTGGTAGGTCGCGCACGTCGTATCCAGCGCTTCTTGTCACAGAACACATTCGTTGCAAAGGTCTTTACTGGTATCGATGGATCATTTGTTCCACTCAGCGAAACAATCGAAGCTTTCGAAGCTCTTGCTGATGGTAAGTATGACCATATTCCAGAACAGGCATTCTTCATGTGCGGTGGCCTCGACGATGTCGAGCGCAAGGCTGCTGAACTTGCTAAGAATTAACTAAAGGAAAAATAATGGCACTTCACGTCGCACTAGTATCGCCATCACAACAGGTGTGGTCGGGCGAGGCATCATTTGTCTCTGCTCGCACCACCGAAGGTGAACTGGGAGTTCTCCCTGGTCACGCACCGTTGTTTGGCGTACTAGTCGATGGAGCCGTAAGCATTAAGGGAACTGACGGAACTACCCAGCAATTTAATGTCAGCGGAGGCTTCTTATCAGTCTCCAATGATCGTGTATCAATTCTTACCGAATCAGTCGGCTAAAAAAGTAATTACTCCCTGACGACTTGTGCGCCGAGGTTGACGAGTTGTTCGGCGAAGTTTGGGTATCCACGATCGATATGGAATGCGCCATCAACTGTTGTCTCGCCGTCGGAAACGAGCGCAGCAAGAACTAATCCAGCACCGGCACGGATGTCAGTGGCTTCGACAGGTGCGCCAGATAGCTGAGGAATACCGTCAATAGAGGCATGATGGCCATCTACTGTGATCTGGGCTCCCAAACGCATCAATTCATTAACAAACATAAAACGTGACTCGAAGACATTCTCTGTCACGATGGAGTGTCCTTCTGCGATTGCATTCATACCAATGATGAATGGAAGCAAATCAGTGGCAAATCCTGGATAGGGGAGGGTTGCGACATCGATTGCTTTGGGTCGCTGATTCATCTGCACTCGTATGCCATTGTGGATTGAGGTGATGATGGCTCCGGCAGAGGTTAATTTCTCCAACATAACTTCCATATGGTCGGCTCGTGCACCATGGATAGTGATATCGCCTTGTGTCATCGCCGCGGCAAAAGCCCAAGTTCCAGCGATGATTCGATCCGTTATTGTGGTGTGATCCGTCGGATTGAGTTCTCTCACTCCATAAATGGCGATAGTTGGAGTTCCTAAACCTTCAATCTTTGCACCCATGCCAATGAGAAATTCGCCGAGATCAACTAAGTCAGGTTCACGGGCAGCATTATCGATAACGGTTGTTCCCTTAGCTAATACCGCTGCAGTCATCAGGTTTTCAGTTGCACCCACTGATGGAAAATCCAATTCAATTGATGTTCCAACCAGACCCTTGGGTGCTTCGGCGATGACATATCCGTGCTCGACATGAGCTTTGGCGCCAAGAGATTCCAACCCTTTGATATGAAAATCAAGACCACGTGAACCAATTGCATCTCCACCGGGAAGAGCTACTTCTGCCTTTCCAACACGCGCGACGAGTGGGCCAAGTACGTTGATAGATGCTCTCATCTTTCTGACGAGGTCATAATCGGCGCGATGAGATGGAGTCTGTGGCACGTTAATTGTCACTGTAGTCTCACCACGTTGCACTGTGCAGCCTAAACGCGTGAGCAAATCAGCCATGATGTCGACATCAGCTATATCTGGAACATTGCGAATTGTGGTTGTACCTACAGCTAAAAGGGATGCCGCCATCAACTTTAAGACTGAATTCTTGGCCCCAGTGACAGTAACTTCACCTTGGAGGCGACATCCACCAACAATTCTGAAGCGGTCGAGATCCGCCGCTTTCGATGATGCCATATCCGAATACTACTTATAGGCTACGGACATGGTTAATTTAACGCGTATTTACACCAAGACTGGCGATGATGGAACTACCTCCCTTGGAGATATGAGCCGTACTTCCAAGAATGATCCTCGCCTAGAAGCCTATGCAACAGTTGATGAGGCAAACTCAACAATTGGAGTTGTACTGGCAACAGATGAATTAACCGAAGATGTTCGTGCGCTCTTAGTGCGCATTCAAAATGATCTCTTTGACGTTGGCGCTGACCTTTGCACTCCGGTAGTAGATGCTCCTGCATTTGAACCACTCCGAGTCTTGGAATCCCAGGTGACATATTTGGAAGAACAGATTGATAAATACAACGCAGATCTTGAAGCTCTTCGTTCCTTTGTACTCCCATCGGGAACACCGGCTGCTGCTCATCTACATGTTGCTCGCACCGTTGTTCGTCGTGCTGAACGTCGCACCTGGGCAGCAATCCATGCATTTGGAACTGGAGTAAATCCTTTGACAGCCAAGTATCTCAATCGCTGCTCTGATCTGCTCTTTGTATTGGCGCGCCATGCTAACAAGGGCATTGGTGATCAGCTCTGGGTTCCTGGCGCCAATCGCTAAGAAAAACTTCTCAAATGAGCGCGGGCTGCGCTCTCTTCTTCTGGAAAGACAAATAAGCGCGGGCCATCTTTAGTCTGTGTCAAAGTTGCTCTAATTCCAACGGAGATAAGTTGCTGTCGTAACATTTCGCCCTCGATGTGATTGCTCGGGCTAGCAACAGCAATCAAAGATCCATAATCATCTTCTCCACCTGGAATGGCACGACGAGCAATCAGCGATTTTCCAGGCGTGGTGGCCCACTTCAGAATTAAAATTAGGAAGAAAACAACAGGAAAGCCAGCCAAACTCATAAAGAAGAGATGATTATTTGTTCCGCCGAGCATTAGCTTTCTACCTTTGTGAATGTGACGCTGGGATAACCTGAAGGCTTCTCCTCTTGATGACAGACCACCTCAATACCAGTGATGTATTCAAGTGAATCTAGTGGTTCAGGAGATATCAAAAGAATGGTCTTAATCTCTTTAGGTTTAGATGGGCCTGCAATGGTCTGAAGTGAGCCAATGACGGTCTTATCTGGAGCAAATACTCGTGAATTAACCTCCCACCAACGACATCCGGGCTCTGACGCAACCAATACCGCACCACAGACAAACTTGGTACAGGCTTCAACTTGTGATGCCAAAGTAGTTCTAGCTGAGAGAATTCCGATAAGTTCTTTACTAGTTGGCACCTTGGCATAGACGCCTGATTCAAATGCAAACTCATTAGGTGGCCATGTTGGTTTTGGGGATGGGCTCTTGCGAACCGGCTTCTTGGGCTTTGGTTTAGGTTTTGGTTTCACAGTCGGCTTTGCAGAAACCGTTGGAGATGTGCTGACTGTTGGCTTGGCTGTTGCTTTTGCGCTTGGCTTTGCTGTTGCTTTTGCGCTTGGCTTTGCTGTTGCTTTTGCACTTGGCTTGGTTGTGGGTGATGCACTTGGCTTCTTTGTGGCAGCAAGGGCGCTACTTGAAGTAGAAAGTAGGCAGAGCCCGATAATGAGGGCCAAACTTTTTTGATGAAGCTTCACTGACGTTCCCATTTAAAACTTCGAATCGCCCAAATCAGACCAACGACCAACCAGGCTCCGATAATCGCAAAGGTGCGTCCAGTCTCCCACGATCCGGCAACTTCTCTTGCTGCAAAAGAATCAGGGAGAAAGACTGACCGAGCACCTTGCGTCATCCACTTTAGTGGAAAAATCGCAGCCACCTGTTGCATCCATTGTGGTAAATCAGTAAAGATAAAAAAGACTCCGCTGAAGAATTGCAGCACAATAACGACTGGTGAAACTACAGCCGAAGCTCCACGTCCACTCTTGGGAACATTGGAAAAGGCGATTCCAAGTATGGTTGAGCAAGCGCTGCCCAGTACTAGCAAAGTCAACAAAATCAGCCATTTATCTGCGCTCGTAGGTAAATTGACCCCGAAGAAGGCGACCCCAGCTGCGAGTAAGAGAAAGACTTGAATTAACATACTGAGTGTCACCAAGATCGATTTCCCGATGAAGTAACTGCTTGCTGGCATCGGAGTTCCACGTAATCGTTTGAGCGTCCCAAAATCACGTTCCATAGGGATCATGATGGCCAGTTGCTGAAAGCCAGTATTTACCAATCCTGAGGCGATCATTCCTGCCACAAAGTACTGACTAAAGGTAACGCCCTCTGCAATTTGATTCGAGAAGACAGAACCAAAGATGGCCAGCAGAATTAAAGGAAAGAGCATGGTGAATACAACTGATTCACGTTGACGCATAAATTGTTTTATCTCAAGTTTGCCTCGTTGAATTCCAATAGAGAGCGCCGTAGGTTTATTCATCTGCGCCTCCAATCATGGTGAGATAGATATCTTCTAAAGAAGCTCGTTTCACACTCAACTCTGGAATATCACCATTAAATTGGGCGGCAAGACGCATCACCAATTCAGTTGGGTTATCGCTCTGCTCAACTCGGGTTACGCCATCCTGTCGCCAAGAAACTGTGGCGAGCGAAGATGCACGACCTCCTAAATGTTCCGGAGTTGAAATTTCAATAATCTTTCCGCGGTTAATGACGGCGACCCGATCAGCCAGCGCTTCGGCTTCATCCAAGTAATGCGTGGTGAGCAAAATAGTGGCACCTTCATCACGTAAATTGCGAATCAGCGACCAAAAAGCGCGACGGGCTTCAGGATCGAAACCCGTGGTTGGTTCGTCGAGAAAAATTAGCTCTGGGCTGCCGATAATGCCAAGTGCAACATCGAGACGGCGTCTTTGACCTCCCGACAAAGTGCGACCCAAGGCGCCAATTTTTTCGCCTAATCCAACAAGTTCGATTATTTCTCGAGGATCTTTGGGAGATTTGTAATAGTGAGCAAAGTGCGAAACGGATTCATAGACAGTCAGATCTCCGGCATCCTCAGTAGATTGCAGAACGATGCCAATGCGATCGCGCCAAGCTTGTGCCGCTGCACCCTTTGTCGCAGGATCAAAACCCAGAACCTTGACGTCGCCAGAATCTCGATCACGAAACCCTTCGAGAATTTCGACCGTGGTGGTCTTGCCTGCACCATTTGGGCCCAAGAGCGCAAAAATTTCACCTTGAGAAATCTCAAGATCAACCCCAGCAACTGCTTGGTTTGAGCCATAGCTCTTGCGTAAGCCGGCAACGCTGATGACTGTGCTCATACGGCTATCTTGTCATTGACTCGGCAAAAGTGCGAGAAAATAGCGCTATGAGCCCACGTAAGAATTATCCCAAAAATCGTCGGCCTAAAAATAGCGATGAAGATCGCCCACTCAATCCTTCCAATCAAAGCTTTGAAGAAGATGAGAATGGTTTATGGATTGTCAGGAAATTGACTGGATCTTCAGCAAATAAACCTTATCGCTGTCCAGGTTGTGATCAATTAATTCCCATGGCCACTCCACATACAGTCGCTTGGTTAGATGGCGACGAAGATAACCGTCGTCATTGGCATAACGCATGTTGGGCGAAGAGAAATAATCGAAGACCAAGGACAGAACGTACTAGAAATGCACCGCGTTACTAGCTAAAGCGCCCCTTCAAGAATTTTGTAACTGCCACGATCAATTTATCGCTTCTAGTACTTCTGCTGAAACTAGTAAAAGCTATCGGTAATTGAAAACGAGCTCGAACAACGGTTCGCGGATAAGTAAATTCCAATATCCCCTCTGGTCCATGTATCCGGCCATAACCACTATCTTTTACGCCCCCAAAGGGAACTGAGTCAACGGCTGCGAATGAAATTACAGAGTTGATTGCAACCATCCCGGTGTGTAATTGAGAAGCAATCTGTTTTCCCCGTCGTTTTGACCATACGGAGGCGCCAAGACCATACCGAGTCGCATTTGATAGCTCGATAGCTTCAGCCATCGATTGCACGCGATTAATTGCAATGGTTGGTCCAAATGTTTCTTCAGTCATTGCAATTGAATCTTCCGGAACTTGAGAGAGGATGACTGGTTCAACAAATGGCGCTTTTACTGATTGCGATCCACCCATCAATACTGTTGCGCCACGCGCAATGGCATCGTCAATATGGCTTTGAATAATGGGAATCTGCTTTGGCATAGTTGTTGGCCCATATTTTCCAAAACCTGGTGCACCTGGCTTGATATCGCGAGCTATCTCAAGAACTTTTTCAATAAATCTATCGGCAACTCTTTCATCGACATAGACTCGTTCTGCACCAATGCAGGTTTGTCCTGCATTAGAAAAGGCCGACCAGACAGTAGCATCAGCAGCCCGAGCGATATCAGCATCGTGAGCAACGAGCACTGGGTCCTTACCGCCACATTCGAGAACAACAGGGGTCATATGTGCGGCACATGTTGCTGCAACAATTTTGGCAGTTCGGGTTGATCCGGTAAATGCCAACTTATCAATCTTACTTTCACATAAGAACTTTCCAGTTTCACCGAGCCCAGTGATACAGATGAAAACATCAGGAAAGTTAGCGGCAGCAAGAAAAGATTGAGCCAAATATTGGCCAACTCCAGGTGTGTATTCGCTTGGCTTAAATACGACTGTGTTCCCAGCTGCTAGGGCGTAAGCAATCGACCCTAGTGGCGTAAAGACTGGATAGTTCCAAGGTCCAATTACTCCAACAACTCCAACTGGAGATCTTTCAACTGTTGCTGACATATTTGCCATCAGCAAGCCAGGAGATCGATAAGAGGTGCGCATAACTGATTCTGCATGGCGCGCTGCCCACGCAATATGTCCTGCAGCTAGAGCAGCTTCTAACTTGGCATCGCTGGTTGGCTTTCCAGTTTCGAGCGAGACTAAATCCGCTAACTCATCCACGTTATCCATGAGATAAGTACTCCACTTCAGAAGTACTTTCTTGCGTCCTGCAAAACCAATTTCACGCCACTGCGTTGCGGCTAGTCGAGCAGCCGCAACCGCGCCACGAACTGCATTTTCATCCGCTATCGGGTGAGAGGCAATAACCTCACTGGTAACCGGATTGAGCGAATCAAATTTTTGCGCATTGGTTGGGCTCATGAGCAAAGACTAGACTGCAACCATGTCGGAACCAATCCGCCCCAGCACCATACTGCCAGCGCAGCGCACTCCTTTTGCCGTTGTGACAGAGGATGGCCAGACTTTAATCGGCGAAGTCAGCGCACCACTTGCCAACCCGACTGCGGCAATTCTTTGCTGCCACCCCAATCCAACGGGTGGAGGGATGATGGATAGCCACATCTATAAAAAAGCAGCTAATCGCTTGCCGGCGATGGCTGGAATCACGGTGGTTCGCTTCAACACTCGCGGTACTTCAAGTGAAGCGGGAACCAGCACAGGTAAGTATGACCATGGACGTGCAGAAAAATATGATGTCGAAGCGATGATTCGTTACTGTTTTGATGACTTGCACATAAAGGATTTATGGGTAGTTGGGTGGTCATTTGGAACAAGTATTGCATTAAGCCATGCGCGTGATCCGCGCGTAAAAGGACTCATACTATTAAGTCCAACCTTGCTCGATATTGTCCCGGGAGATCTAGAGTTTTGGGCAACAGATGGAAGACCAATTACTGCACTTATTCCAGAACATGATGACTATCTCAAGCCCGATCAGGCTGCAGCGCGATTTGCTGTGATTCCACAGATTACATTAATACCTGTTGCTGGCGCTAAACATCTTTGGGTAGGCGAACCAATGGTGCATAGAGTGTTATCTGAAATAACTCAGATAGTGGCTCCAACTAGGATGCCACTGCCAACAGAAATTTAAGATTTTTCTGCGCGCGGAAATACAACTTCTTCAAGAATTAGAATTATTGAGGCAGCAACTGGTACTGCTAAGAGTCCACCAACTAATCCCAATAGAGATGTGCCAATTAAGGCTGAAACAATGGTTACTGCACCTGGGACATTGAGATTACGTTTCATCACTTTCGGCGTCAGCAAGTAATTTTCAACTTGCACATAAATAACGTAGCCGATGAAAGCAACAATTCCCACAGTAATTGATTCAGTAAATGCAATTAATGTAAATATCGCCGACCCAATGAAATGCCCAATGAGTGGAACTAGTCCACAGACAAAGATGATGATGCCAATAGCAACTGGCGAAGGCATACCCAAAACAATTCCAAAGAAAGTCATAAAGAGAGCTGCGAGAAATGAGATGAGAATTTGGCTGCCGACGAAGGCACCTACTCGCGCAATGATGGCTTCTGTCAGTGAGGCAACTCGTGGTCTACGGCTGGCTGGAACTAATTTCAAGCCTAGTTCGGTAGCTTGCGGTAGAGAGGTTATGAAGTAGAGGGTTAATACCAAAATGGTCAGAGCGGTAAATGTTCCCGAGAGCACGCTCTTGCCAACGCCAATTACTCCACCAAATGCAGAGATTAGAAGTGTTCCATCTGAGGTGACCGAATTTAATTTCTTTTGGAGTGAATCGATGATTCCGTATTGATCATTGATGGATGCAAAAGTCGAATTATTCTTTAGGTTATCCAGAAGTGCTGGAGCACTTTCAATGAGATGAGTACCTTGGGATACCAATTGCGGCACAAGTAGCGCTGCAAAAATAATCACCATGAGAAGCACTGCAGAGAAAATAATTGAAACAGCTGCCACTCGTGAAACGCCTCGTTTGCGAATCGCTTCTACCGCTGGGTTTAGCCCTGTAGCTAAAAAGAGCGCGACAAGGATGAGGACAAATACTTGACTCGCACTTGCTAAAGCACGCATTAATACAAATGCAGTGAGAGCACCTATTGTGGCGACAAATCCAAAGTAAAAGGGATGACCGCGGTCAATGGGTGCACCTGCAGCCCCAAAATCAGAGACTGTGACGGATTCCTTTGTTTTTTTCTTGATGCGGTCTGAAATAGCCATGATTTATTGTAAAGCGTACGAGAGAATAAGACCTATGGCGCTACGGATTACAGGACTCGGCGAAGAAATCGCAGCTGTCACTGGCCTGCCCTGGAATATTCCCTTAGAGGAGTGGCCCGAAGATCCGCTATTAGCTGAGAAACGAGGCATATCTCGACATATTGTGCGGCTGGTGCGATCGACCGATGACCCCGAATCTGAGGTTTACGCGGTCAAAGAGACTGTCGCAGAATTTGCGAATCGGGAGTACAAGATTTTGCGAGAGTTGACTCATCTAGGCGCTCCTAATGTGCAATCCATCGCGGTCATTGAGGGTCGCACAGATAGCAATGGTGATGAATTGCCTTGTGCATTGGTCACCCGGTTCCTGCCCTATTCACTGCCGTACCGAGTTGTTTTGAGCGATAAGACTGTTACCGCAGAAGATGTCACGCTGATGGCGAATGCGCTGGCTTTATTGCTCGTGCGCCTTCATCTATTGGGATTCTGGTGGGGAGATTGTTCGCTATCAAACACGCTCTTTCGTCGCGATGCTGAAGGCTTTGCGGCCTATCTCGTTGATGCTGAAACTGGAGAATTTCAAAAATCACTCAGTGATGGGCAGCGCGAACATGATTTAGAGATTGCACATTTCAATGTCGCCGCAGAGTTAGAAGATCTGCAGTTATCGGGCGTCCTTTATCCGGGAATGGATCCGATTCGTGCCAGCTCTGCTCTGATTAAAAGGTATCACCGACTTTGGGGCGCCCTTAAGGACCGACAAGTTCTTGACCCAAAGGATCGTCACGCGGTCGAGCGCGCTATGCGTCAATTGCATGATCTTGGTTTTGCCGTTGAGGAGGTATCAGTAGTCGTCCAAGAGAGTGATGGAGCAGAAAAACTGATCTTCCAACCGAAACTTGTTGCAGCTGGTTATCATAAAAATAGATTGCGCGAACTTATGGGACTTGAAACTGAGGAGTTACAAGCAAAGCGTTTGCTTGCTTCCTTCGATAGATATCGAGGGCGTGAAAAGGCTCCGAAAGCTCCTGTCGCTGATTCAGCAAAACGCTGGCTCAATGAAGTATTTAGGCCAACAGTCGATCTCATTCCGCCTCATTTGGCTGGTCGAATTGAACTTGCTCAATTTTTTCATGAAGTTCTCGAGCATCGTTGGTATCTCAGCGAGAAAGCTGGCCATGATGTGGGCCTTGAATTTGCTGCTAAATCATATGTCGCAGAGGTACTTCCTTACCGACGAGATTCTGGCGTAGATGTACGAAAAGATGGCATGATTCAGCAGTGAGGAACTTTCAATGACTTTGCCACCTAATTTCTCACAAGCGGTAGATCTGAGTTTTCTAGGAAAACCGCCAGTTGATACTTCGGCTCCAATGCCAGGACTGGCTATCACCCCCCAAAATTTGCAGACAGAGATACTGCCGCTCTCTGAAAGTAAGCCCGTAGTAATTCTTTGCTGGACTCCACGTTCTAGTGATTCTGTCACCATGCTGCAAGCTCTCGGAAAGATTGAGAGCGAAAATCCAGGTAGATGGATTTTGGCGCATGTAAATGTTGAAGAGCAAGTTCCGGTTGCGCAAGCTTTGCAGGTTCGAACAATCCCATTTGGAATTGTCTTCATCGGCGGTAAAGCTATTCCATTTCTGGAGCAACCACTATCAGAGGCCCAACTGCGCGAAGTAATAACTAAAATTTTGGCGCTGGCGGCGCAGCAAGGAATTGGCGAAGAACCAGTTGAGCAGGCAGAACCGGAAGAAGAAGAGGCGCTAGCTGCGCTAGATCAGGGTGATTATGCAACGGCAGAAGCTGCCTACAAAAAACTTTTGGCGCGAAAACCAAATGATCAATATGCCAAGTTAGGTCTTGCCCAAGTGCAGTTGCTGGTGCGTACCAACGGAGTCGATGGTGCCAAGGTTATGGAAGAGGCGGTTAAGCGCCCCGATGATCTTGAGTTGCAGATGCAATGTGCTGACGTTGAAGTTCTGAGTGGGTATCTTGAATCGGCATTCGACCGATTGTTACGTCTTCTTGTTGTGCTCGCAGGTGATGAGCAGAAGCGGGTTAAAGACCATCTCCTTGAACTTTTCACACTCGTTGACCCAGCGGATCCGCTTGTCATTAAAGCCCGCGCTCAGCTAGCAAATGCGCTCTTCTAAACGATGGCGCAGATAGATATCGGCCACGCTCGAGAGCAGCGGCTCATTCATCTTCTCTTCTTCCTCTTTGGCTTTGGAATTATGGCGTGGGTGCCGCGCTTTCCTGAAGTGCGCGCCAACCTTGGGCTCGACAATGGCGCCTTTGGTTCCCTGATGAGTACCGGGTCTATCGGTGCATTCTTTGGGCTACTTTCTGCAGGACATATCGTCCACCGGATTGGCGTTAAGAAAGTAACTATTGCGGCAATCCTTATTCTCTATATATCGCTCATTAGTTTGGTTCATATATCTTCAACTATCCCTTTTTTGATATTTAGTATTGGCTTTGGCTTTGGCATTACTGCAATTCACGTAAGTATTAATAGCCAGGCTTTTCACTTTAATGATCGCAGCGGGCGCAATATTGTGACAAGTAGTGCAGGATATTGGAGCGCGGGAGCGCTCTCGACAGCGATAGCGTCTGGTTTTCTAGTAGACCGAGTGAGTTTGATTATGCACATAACTGCGCTCTCGGTCATCTTGGCTATTGCAATGATAGCCATAGTAATTGCGCTACATCCTGTGTTGCTATCAGCAAATACCGATAAAGAGACTGAATATTCAATTAAACAAGTATTTTCGTCGTTCAGAATTGATTGGCCTGTCAGCCTCGGAATGGCTTGTGCCATCTATCTTGAATTTGCAATCGGAGACTGGGGGACCATCTTTACTAAGGATCGCTTAGGTGTTTCAGCGAGTTTAAGTACAGTTCCTTACATCGTCTTTACCGCCATGATGATTTTTGGGCGATTACTCATCCATAAATTGGTACCGCATGCACCCCTTGAACTCTGGGTTAAACGCGCCGCACTGCTTGGAGGTCTTGGATTTGGTACCTCCATCATTGTTGCAACGCACCTTCCAGCGCAGATGAAATGGTGGTCTTACTGGCTATTTATTCTCGGATTTTTTCTAGGTGGCTTGGGCTCTTCATTTATCGGTCCAAGTTTCTTTAGGGCGGCAACTCGAAGGTCGCCATTACCTAATGCCATAGTCGTAGGTCAGTTTGGAGTTGTAAATAACATCCTTACTTTCATTATTAAGTGGATTGTTGCATGGACAATTCAATTTACTGGATCAATTGCGCTAGCCATGATGATTCCGACGGCGATGTTGCTTGCGACAGTGTTCTTTGCTCGAGTCGTTAATGATGGTACTGAAGTAGGTCGTTAAATTCTTTCAAACCAAACAGTTGCAAGAGGCGGAATTCTTACCTTTGCATAGAGGTTAGTGTCGACATCAACGGTAAATGGTTGATTGGTTACACCGCTTCCACCATATTTGAGATCATCCGTATTGATTGCCTCTTTCCATGTACCAGAAACCGGTAAGCGCAATTGATAGTGCTCGTGAGGAACAGGGGAAAAGTTGGTTACTGCAACGAGAGGTATTCCTTTATCTGACCATCGGGTAAATGCCAAAGTATTTCCAGCTCCATCATCTCCCACAATCCACTGAAAACCCTCGGCGGAAATATCTTTCTCCCAGAGCGCTGGAATTCTTTGATACGAAGCATTGATATCACTTACTACTTTTTGTACCCCTTGGTGCTCAGCAAATTCAGTGAGGTACCACTGTAGGCCAGCTTCTTGGTTCCACTCATCATTTTGAGCGAACTCTTGGCCCATGAAGAGAAGTTTCTTTCCAGGATGCGCCCACATAAATCCATAGAGCGCGCGAAGGGTCGCTAACTTCTGCCAGCGATCGCCGGGAAATTTATTTACAAGAGAGCCTTTTCCGTGAACTACCTCATCATGAGAGAGCGGAAGCATGAAGTTTTCAGACCAGGCATACAAAATCGAAAATGTAATTTCATTATGGTGATACATGCGATGGATAGGTTCATGTTGCAGATATTCGAGCGTGTCATGCATCCAACCCATATTCCATTTGAATCCAAATCCGAGGCCACCGCCAGAGGTATCTTTTGTTACTCCACCCCATGCCGTGGATTCTTCGGCAATCATCATGATGCCCGGGTGATGTTTATATGCAGTTGATGTTGCCTCTTGTAGAAGCTGCACCGCCTCGAGATTCTCGCGCCCCCCAAACTTATTGGGCAACCATTCTCCTTCTTTACGTGAATAATCGAGATAGAGCATGGAAGCGACAGCATCTACACGCAGACCATCGATATGAAACTCCTCTAACCAGTAGAGCGCACTGGCTACCAGGAAGTTGCGTACTTCGTTGCGACCAAAATTGAAGATGAGCGTGCCCCAGTCAGGATGTTCTCCTAATCGAGGATCAGCATGTTCGTAGAGAGCAGTGCCGTCGAACTTAGCCAAAGCCCATTCATCTTTAGGAAAATGTGCTGGTACCCAGTCAAGAATTACTCCAATACCAGCTTGATGGAGTGCGTCCACGAGGAATCTAAATTCATCAGGTGAACCAAATCGCGAAGTTGGCGCGAAGAAAGAAGTAACTTGGTATCCCCATGATGGCGAGTAAGGATGTTCGGTAATGGGCAAGAACTCAACATGAGTGAAGTTTTGTTCCTTTATATATGCAACGAGCTCTTCTGCCATCTGGATGTAACTCAAACCAGGGCGCCATGAACCAGCATGGACTTCATAGACTGATACTGGTGAGCGCCACGGTTGAAAGTTGGCTCTTGCCTGCATCCATTCTGAATCACTCCATTGGTAGTTGCTCTCTGTGACAACGGATGCAGTACGCGGTGGATGTTCCGTTGCTCGCGCCATGGGATCGGCATGATCTACCCACGCGCCATGGCTGGTACAAATTGCAAACTTATAACAAGTATTTGGCCCAAGATCTGCAATAAATATTTCCCAGATTCCAGTGGCACCGATGCGCACCATGGGATGGGTGTTGCGATCCCAGAAGTTGAAATCGCTGACAAGACTGACAGCCTGTGCATTTGGAGCCCATACCGAAAAAGCTGTACCAAGGAGCGCGCCATCTTCATCACGCTTTACATGAGCACCTAGCGCTTCCCATAAACGCTCATGTCGACCCTCAGCGATTAAATGAAAGTCGAGTTCACCTAGATTTGAGTATGGATTGAGAAATGTGGCATTACCTATAAAGGGCTCTTCTTCGTTTGGTTTTGCACCACCAAAGAGACGAGCGAAAAACGACATGGGTAATCTTAAAGCTTAACCTGCGCAATGTGAACAACTTTGCCCGACAACCTTGTTGGGTCTAGTCGGACATAAGTATGGGCAGACCATTCGTATTGAGCACCATCAATCAAATCCGTTACCGCAAAGTTATCTTTTTGCAGTCCCAGTTCACTCATATTCCAGTGCACAACTGTCTCTTGTGCGAAATTGGGATCGAGATTAACGACTACCAGAATTAAGTTATTACCTTCACGTTTGGAGTAAGCAAGGATTGAATCGCTATCAGTAGCGTGAAAACGTAGGTTTCGCAGACGCTGTAACGCCACATTCTTCTTTCGAATTGCGTTGAGCTGAGCGATAAATGGAGCTAAGGTCAACTTCTTTTTTGCTGCACCTTCCCAATCGCGAATCTTGATTTCATACTTCTCTGAATCAATATATTCCTCACCACCATCTTTAAACCTACGATGTTCATAGAGTTCATACCCGGCATACATTCCCCAGGAAGGGCTGAGAGTGGCTGCTAAAGCAGCACGAATGGCAAAGATTGCAGGATTCCCAGATTGCAGGTGGAAAGGCAGGATATCGGGAGTATTGACCCAGAAATTTGGTCTAAAGAAGGCGCTGGTGAGTTGTGAAACTTCGGTGCCGTACTCAACCAATTCTTGTTTAGTTGTTCGCCAGGTGAAATAGGTGTACGACTGATGAAAGCCCGCTTTTCCTAGGGCATGCATCATGGCGGGCTTGGTAAAAGCCTCGGCGAGGAAGATGACATCAGGTGACTCCTGGCGAATCGTATTCATCACATCTGCCCAGAAGTGAACCGGCTTAGTATGTGGATTATCTACACGAAAGATGGATATTCCCTTGGAAATCCAGAATCGCAATATGCGCAAAGATTCATTCAAGATTGCTTGGTAATCATTATCAAAATTTATCGGATAGATATCTTGATATTTCTTGGGAGGATTTTCAGCATATGCGATAGAGCCATCTGGACGTGTTGTAAAGAACTCTGGATGTTGCGCAACCCATGGATGATCTGGCGAGGCCTGCAACGCAAAATCCATCGCTATCTCTAGACCGTTTTTCTTAGCTGCCTTAACAAAGTTTTCGAAGTCGGCCATCGTTCCAAGTTCCGGGTTGATGGCATCGTGCCCACCCTCCTTATTTCCGATAGCCCAAGGAACGCCCGGATCTGTCGCTGTAGGAGTAAGGGTGTTGTTCTTACCTTTGCGAAACTTGGTACCGATGGGATGAATTGGAGGCAGATACAAAACATCAAAACCCATAGCTGCAACCGCTGGTAAGCGAAGTTCAGCGGTTTTAAATGTGCCAGAGATGATTGCACCGTCTGCAGCAATCTTGGCCCCTTCGCTACGCGGGAAGAATTCATACCAAGCTCCTACTAGCGCCCGTTCATGATCTGCCCGGATAGGAAAATGCTCCGTAGATGTCATTAACCTGCGCAGTGGATTTTGTGAAAAGTACTTTCGAATCTCTTCAGTAGAAGTCTGCGAAAAGCGATTGTGAGCTGAGAGAGTCGAATCTCCAAGTGCCTTTATTGCAGGAGCCAAGAGTGACTTAGCAGATGGGTCTTGGTTGAGTTTTTCTTCAAAAATTTTCTTCCCAATTGCGCACATCAGCTCTGCATCAATATCCGCTGGAATCTTAATTTCAGCATCATGTAACCAGGTTGCAAAAGGATGGTCGTATGAGTCGATGGTGAATGTGAAATCTCCGCGAGCGGGAATAGTTATTGCACCCTCATAGATATCTCCGCCTTGCCACTTTTCGCGCATCACTGAACGCGCAATTTCTTTTTTGGCGCTGTCGTACAGCACTACATCTGCGCCGAGAGCATCATGGCCTTCGCGAAAGATTGATGCACTTACTGGGATTACTTCACCAGCGATTGCCTTTACAGGAACGTGTTCTCCGCCGAAGGAAATTACGGGGGAGATGTCGGTGACAGGTATGCGATTAATCAACCCGAGCCTTCAGTATTACCTGCATCAGCCGAGCGAACATCGAAGATGCGGTACTTGTCGATTGCTTCTTGGACTACCGCTTCTTTGATTTCTCCGGCCTTAGCCAACTCGGCAAGCGTCGCTACAGTGATCGACTCTGCATCAACTTTAAAGTGGCGACGGAGCGCTCCACGTGTGTCAGAGAGACCAAATCCATCGGTACCAAGTGAGTGGAACTGATTAGGTACCCAAGGAGATATCTGATCTTGAACTGCTCGCATAAAGTCAGAGACTGCGATTACTGGCCCTTCTGTGCCAGTCAGCTTATTCTCGACATACGCAACTTTTTTATCTCTTGGATTGAGCATATTGTGACGATCGACAGCTAATCCGTCGCGGCGAAGTTCATTCCAAGAAGTCACTGACCAGACAGATGCTGCAACGCCCCAATCTTCAGCGAGTAATTTCTGAGCTTTGATCGCCCAGTTGACTGCAACGCCTGAAGCCAAAATCTGTGCATTCTTCTTGCGCTGCTTTGCAGCTGGCGCATATAAGTAAATTCCTTTGAGCAGACCATCGATATCCAAATTATCAGGTTCGGCTGGCTGCACATATGGCTCGTTATAAACAGTGAGGTAGTAATAAACATTCTCACTATTTTCGCCGTACATCCGTCGTAAACCATCCTTGAAGATATGTCCGACTTCATATGCAAAAGCTGGGTCATAAGCCACCACTGCTGGATTTGTTGCAGCGAGTAAATGCGAATGTCCATCTTCATGTTGTAGACCTTCACCATTTAGTGTCGTTCTACCTGCAGTTGCTCCGAGAACGAATCCGCGAACTAATTGGTCAGATGCTGCCCAGAATGCATCTCCTGTTCGCTGGAATCCAAACATGGAGTAGAAGATGTAGATAGGAATCATCGGTTCATCATGTGTGGAGTATGAAGAGCCGACTGCGGTGAAGGAAGCTACCGACCCAGCCTCATTAATGCCCTCATGCAAAATCACGCCAGCGGTTGATTCTTTGTATGACAGCATGAGTTCGCGGTCTACCGCTTGATACTGCTGTCCATGAGGCGAATAAATCTTGAGCGATGGGAATAATGAATCCATTCCAAAGGTGCGCGCTTCATCAGGAATGATGGGAACGATGCGATGTCCGAGCCCTGGATCCTTCACCAAATCTTTGAGCATACGCACAAAAGCCATCGTCGTAGCAACCTCTTGGGTACCAGAACCACGGCGCACTGATTCATATGCATCATCTGCTGGTTGCGCCAATGGTCGAGATATTGCGCGGCGGCGAGGAATAGTTCCACCAAGTTCACGGCGACGTTCTTCGAGGTACTTCATTTCAGGTGAATCTGGGGCAGGCTTGAAATAAGCAGGTGTGTACTTATCAAGCTTGTCATCAGGAAGTGGAATCTCAAGGCGATCACGGAATTCGATGATGTCCTCAAGCGTCATCTTCTTCATCTGGTGCGTGGAGTTACGTGCTTCAAAGTGCGAACCTAGCGTCCAACCCTTAATTGTCTTTGCCAAGATAACGGTTGGGCGTCCATTCTTTTCTGTGGCAGCTGTATATGCTGCAAACAACTTACGATAATCGTGGCCGCCGCGCTTGAGGTTCCAGATTTGATCATCCGACCAATTAGCAACCATGGCAGCGGTACGAGGATCACGACCAAAGAAATGTTCGCGAACAAAGGCTCCATTTTCAGCCTTAAATGTTTGGTAGTCACCATCAAGAGTTGTATTCATGATGTTGACGAGAGCACCTTCGCGATCTTGGGCAAGGAGTGGATCCCAACCGCGGCCCCAGACAACCTTGATGACATTCCAGCCGGCGCCACCAAATATTGATTCAAGCTCTTGAATAATCTTTCCGTTGCCGCGCACTGGGCCATCTAGACGCTGCAAATTACAGTTGACCACAAAGGTGAGGTTGTCCAGCTTTTCGCGAGAAGCGAGACCAATCGCACCCAAGGTGTCGACCTCATCCATTTCACCATCACCTAAAAATGCCCATACGTTCTGATCGCTTGTGTCTTTGATTCCACGGTTATGTAGATAGCGATTAAAGCGAGCTTGATAAATTGCATTGATAGGACCGATACCCATCGAGACTGTTGGGAATTGCCAAAAGTCTGGCATCAATCGTGGATGTGGGTATGAAGATAATCCACCTGCTGTATGCGAAAGTTCTTGGCGGAATCCATCCAATTGATCCTCAGTAAAGCGACCTTCGAGATAGGCGCGCGAATACATTCCTGGGCTGGCATGTCCTTGGAAGAAAATCTGATCGCCGCCGCCAGGATGATCCTGTCCACGGAAGAAGTGATTGAAACCAACTTCATAGAGCGCAGCAGATGAAGCGTAGGTTGAGATGTGTCCGCCTACTCCAATCCCGGGGCGCTGCGCACGGTGCACCAACATGGCTGCGTTCCAACGGACGTAAGAACGGATACGTCGTTCAATATCTTCATCGCCTGGGAATGCTGGTTCATGTTCTGGAGAAATAGTGTTGATGTAGTCAGTAGTGCGAAGAGAGGGAAGTCCAATATTTTTCTCGTGCGCTCGCTTCAAGAGTGACAACATCAAATAACGGGCGCGAACTGGACCTGCTGCTTGCAGGGCTGCGTCGAAGGATGCCTGCCATTCTGCTGTCTCGCTGGGATCGGTATCTACTAACTGGTCGATGATCTGATCTGGGAGTCCAGCGAATTCGGTCATGGGCGTATTCTCGCGCCAAAAGGGTGCCAGAGCAAAAAAATCCACTGTGAGACAGGTAAAACCCTTGTAAATATCCGTCTCATCGGTTGGACTTATCCCGTGGCAATACGCATGGGTTTTGCTAAAGGAGAACTCGTCCTAGAAGTCGGATACGGACCTGACTGCGACGATGAATTGCGCACACAAATCAAAGGGATAGTTGGTACCGATTTTCTTGAGGGCTCCACAAACGAAGTCGTGGACGCGGTTCTTCTCTGGTTTCGCGAAGATGATGGCGATCTAGTTGATGAATTGATGGATGCTCTTACCTATCTTTCAGAGACCGGCCCGATCTGGGTACTTACTCCAAAAATGGGACGTGTGGGACATGTGGAACCAAGTGACATTCAAGATGCTGCTCCTACGTGCGGATTAAGTCAGACATCCACTCTGGCTGTGGCCAAAGATTGGACTGCTACTCGTCTAGTGGCACGTAAAGGTGGCAAGCGATAGATTCGCGCCATGACTCAATTACCTGCAGGAATTAGCGTTGGCACAGCAGCACCAGATTTTGAACTTAAAGATCAACACGGTGCGAAAGTAAAACTCTCTTCATTCAAAGGCGAGAAGAATGTAGTAGTTCTCTTTATTCCTTTTGCTTTCACAGGTACATGCACAGGCGAACTTTGTGCTATCCGTGACGACTTAGCTTCCTTTCAAAATGTCAGCGTTCAAGTGCTTGCTATTTCTTGCGATTCTCCATTTACTCAGAAAATATTTGCTGAGCAAGAGGGCTATAAATTCCCAGTTCTTTCAGATTTCTGGCCACATGGTGCTACAGCAGAAGCTTATGGAGTCTTTAATGCAGATCTAGGTTGCGCATTACGCGGCACATTCATTATTGATAAACAAGGCATCATTCGCTGGAGCGTTGTAAACGGACTTGGTGATGCCCGCAATAATGGTGATTACAAGAGCGCTATCGCAGCCCTCTAATTCACCACTTATTACGCACGATTTTCGTTCTCGCGGATATATAAAGTAGTATTCGCGAGCACGCCGGGTGGTTAGCTCAGTGGTAGAGCGCCTCGTTTACACCGAGGATGTCGGGGGTTCGAAACCCTCACCGCCCACAAGCACGATCAGTGAATTCATATCCATCAAGTGGATGCGAAGTACATCCAAATTTACGAAGCTATCCATTAATCGTGATTTTAACTATTTCCCCTGAAGTATCAGCTTCAAGAATCTCAATTCCAAAATTTCTGAAAGTAGCTTTGTCGCCTTTTGCTAATGTGGAAGAAAACCAACCATTTGCTGGTTTTTTATCTTTATAAATGACTTTTGCCGCACCCACATTACCTCCGATATTGACATCAATGTAGTATGCAAAAACCCCTTCTTCTTCTTTATTTATCCGACTATCAAGGCTTTGCCTTCGACTTTCTAAAACGAGTACCTCATTTTTGGATACTTTAATTGCAATCATCTTAATTCCGGATGTATTCAAAGAAATATCAGTCAACTTAACTGTATATTCAGTTTCTGTTGGATATGAAACACAAGCTACCTGATCTTCACTCAACCATTTCAGTACAAATCTCTCCCAAGCCAGAAATTCTGGCGCACGACTAATGCCACTCGCCATAGCACTGAATTTGGGATATCCAGGGTTGCCCCAAGTACTGCCATCAACATTGAAGGGGTGAATTAGCCCCCACAAATGTCCAACTTCATGCAGCAACCAGATTTTTTGATTTGGATCATCTACATATTGTCGAATCGGACCAAACGTCACTCTCTTGAATTGCTTACCATCAGCGATTGCAGTTGTTACAGAGCCACCATACGCACCTTCAAAGCCGATTTTAGTAGTAGAAGCAGTCACGACATTAACAAATTCATACCTAGAGAAATCTACAAGCGGATCTGCTACCGCAATTGCATCTCTAATGAGTCCTCCGATATCTGCATTAGGTTTTTGCGGTGCACCATGAGCAGTATCAAGGTTGTATGAAAGAACTGATTTATCTATGCGTAGTGGCTTATCTAAAATATCAACTTTAAAATTCAATTTGCCATAACTCATACTTTGGGCAAATCGTTCAAAAGTTGGAATTTGATTATTCTTCCACTCATCAATTTGCCGCTGCTCAAAAGGCAAATCATCAAAAAATACAAAAAGTGTAATGGCTCGAAGATTGCCAGTGGACTCTATTACGCCGTCAGGTCTAGGTATCCCAAGGTGCTCGCCAGATATTAATGATGACGAGACTTCACATGAATTCATACTTTGAAACTTACTTGAATCGGTTAATTTATAGGTAGGCATATTAGATGTTGAAGATAAAGAAGGAAATGGAGTAGGTTTTAGTGACTTGGTAATTACACCCTTATTCCAAATCAATTTCTTCCCAGATTTAATACATGTGTATTTCTTGCCAGACGAGATACTTGTTTGACCTAGCTTCTTACAGGAAGTTCCCGCCTTCATCGCAGCCTGAGCAGGAAGAGAGATTGAAGATCCTAAAAGGACTGTCGTTACAAGGATTGCCAATGTCCTTTTCATGCTCATAAGAGTACTTAGCCCTATTGGATTTGTCTGCCATACCCTCTAATATGGGAGGTGATTCAAGTACAAGAAGGCATCGCCCTTGTGTTGCGAGAAGTTCGTCTAAGAACTAATGACGAAACCCTCACCGCCCACAACAAAATCTATTGTCCTTCGTACGCCGCCCTCATAATTGCTAAATCGATTTTCTTCATCGACAGCATCGCCTGAGTTGCTCGTTGCGAACCTGCAGCATTAGGGCCACCGAGATAGATCATCATTTCAGGTGAAGTTACTTGCCAAGAGATTCCAAACTTATCTTTTAACCATCCGCACTGACTCTCTTGACCGCCATCTGCAGTCAGAATTGCCCAATATTTATCAATCTCACCTTGATCCTTGCAGGGGATTTGAAAAGAAATTGCCTCTGAATGCGGAAATTGTGGACCGCCATTTAGGCCGATGAAGTTTTGCCCAAAGATTTTGAAGTTAACTACTATCTCTTCACCTTGTAGATTTCCCGGAGTATCTGTGGGAGCAATCCAGTTATCTGCTAGTTCACTGTCAGGGAAGATGCTTGTGTAAAAGGTAGCTGCTTCACGAGCATTTCCATTAAACCAAAGACATGTAGTCAGTTCCATAGCTGAAGTTTAGGTCTTAGACTGACCGCACTATGACAATTTCCATTGAACGTGCACTGAGGCATATGGCGTGGGCGAATCAACGAGTTTTTGCCGCTTGTGCTGGATTACCGGAAGAAGCCTTGTCCAGTTATCTCGTAAAGAGCGAGTGGAACGCAAAAGAAATACTCACACACATCTGCGATAGCGCTGGGTTTTATGCGTACCGTCTTGGAGTCGGTCCTAAGAGGGCCGAGATTGTCACGCAAGAAAATGTTTCAGATTTACAAGCGATGCTGGAAACACACGATACTCACTTAATTTCTGCCGCTTCTCTTGAAGATATGGAACTTGAGTGGGTTCGTGATGGTAGAACGCTAAAGCGTTGGAGTTCTACCATTCTCTCGCAAGCGATTCATCATGCAACCGAGCATAGAGCTCAACTAATCGATGCTCTTGAGTTCAGGGGATATGTGCCGATTAGTTTGGATGACCTAGATTTATGGTCATTTGATCAATATGAACGAGACAGAGCTATTTAATCGATTTCTCGAAAATCTCTCTCTGGCGAGCTTTTATCAACTTACGCAGCAGGGTCTTAGATAGCGGTCTATCGATTGGCACATGGAGAGCACTTTTCGTCGTCGTGAAATTCTGTAGTTCTTCAGTGAACAGGTGAAGTATTGATCCACTAAATGGGTAATATCCCACGTGCTTCTTATTGGAAAGTAGTCCCGCGACTATCTTGCCTTCTACCTTGAAGGCAGGCATTCCATAGCTGACTACTTCCTCAGCCATTGGAACTATCTCAAGAATTCTCTTTCTCATCTCAAGCATTGTCTCGCGCTGAGGTGAGGGAGCAATGGAGTACAACTTCTTTACCGATGCGGGAAATGTCCGTGCCACGAATGGATATTACAGTCACGAGGAGTATGAAGTAAGGTACGACTACAAAATTCAACATTGTCATCCCTCAGCAAATAAAGGAGAGCGCCATGAAAGCTAGCGTCAGCGATCAGCGCTCTATTTTAGATATTCAACGATTTGACCTGCAAACTGCAACTCTTCGCAATAAGGCAGCAAATCTTCCTGAAATTGCCGAAATCAATAGCCTGACTATTAAGCAAAATAATGCTCGTGATTTACGAATCGCTGCAGAGACTGAGCTCAGTGACGTTAAACGCGAATTAACAAGAGCCGAAACAGATGTGGAGCAAATCGTTACTCGCATTGAGCGGGACGAGAAGCGCTTGGCATCCGGGACCGGAACCCCAAAAGAACTTGAACAAACGCAGCATGAGCTCGCCACCTTGGGAACCCGTAGATCCGAACTTGAAGAAGTTGAACTTGAAATTATGTTGCGAGTTGATTCCATCAAAGAGCGAATCTCAGAGCTATCAGGACAAGAAAGTCAGTATGCTCTTGATATCGCTGAGTTAAATATTCGCAAAGAGAATGCACTGGCTGCGATACATACAGAACTTGAAGGCATTGCCGCTGACCGAATATCGACAGCCCAGTCAATTGGCCCAGAACTTCTAGCCCTTTATGAAAAAATTCGTGAGGCAAATAATGGAATTGGAGCTGCTGCCCTTGCAGGCAGTCAATGTAAAGGCTGCAATCTCACCCTCAACACCATCGAAATTCAGCGTATTTCGGGTCTGGCTGAAGACGAAGTCGTTAGGTGTGAAGAGTGCCGTTGTATTTTGGTGCGGGAACGGTAATGGCGCGAAAATTTCGACTTACTGCTGATGGTGGATCACGAGGAAATCCTGGTCCAGCCGGTTATGGCGCGGTAGTAACAGAAGACGGCAAGATCATTGCTGAACTCTTTGATGTCATTGGTATTGCAACCAACAATGTCGCTGAATATAACGGCTTATTAGCGGGCTTATCGCATATTCACCAATTAGATGCTCAGGCAACTGTTGAAGTAGCTATGGATTCAAAGCTAGTTGTTGAGCAGATGTCAGGACGCTGGCAGATTAAACATGCAGATATGCGCGAGCTAGCCAAGCAATGTAGAGCAGCACATGATCCCTCACTAGTCACGTACACATGGATTCCCCGAGATGAAAATTCACACGCCGACCGCCTTGCCAATAAAGCGCTAGATGGCGGAAGTACCCATAAACCAGTCGCAGTTGTGCAACAAAATTTTCTTACTGATCGACTACGTAGTCCAGAAGCTCCAACATTTATATATTTTGTGCGCCATGGTGAGACTGTTCTTACTCCTGAACGCAGATTCTCAGGTACTGGTTCTCTAGATCCAGAGTTGATGCAAGATGGACTCGAGCAGGCAGAATTAGTAGCTCAAGAAGCTGTAAAGCTTGGTGCAGAAATATTGATTGCCTCCCCTCTCAAGCGAACCCGGCAAACAGCTGAAGCTATATCTCGCACCACCGGTTTAGAAATCATCTTTGATGAGTCGTGGTACGAACTTTCCTTTGGAACCTGGGATGGTCGCTCAACCGATGAGGTTCGTGAAGAAGATCCAGATCAATATCAAGCGTGGTTAAATTCAACATCTTATGCTCCAGGTGGCGGAGAGTCTTACGATGAAGCATCAGTGCGTATTGAAGAAGCTCTCGAAAGATTAGTTGCCGAATACCCAGGTAAGAAGATTATTGTTGTCACGCATAACGGAGTCATAAAGACAGCTGTTAAATTAGCGGTCGGAGCGCCGCCTGAAGCTGTCTTTCATATGGATGCGACGCCATGTTCAATTTCATCAATTTCAATCTGGCCATCAGATGGCTTACGCGCACTTCGCTCATTTAATGAGCGTGGGCATTTACGCTGAAATCAACTAAGCAAAAACCCCGTACAATTTCCTCTGAGTCGCCCGGATCACCGCGTCATAGCAATATGCCGAGGAAAGTCCGGACTTCACAGAGCAAGGTGGTGGGTAACGCCCACCTGGAGCAATCCACGGGATAGTGCAACAGAAAGCAAACCGCCAGTATTTTTCGGAATATTGGTAAGGGTGAAACGGTGGTGTAAGAGACCACCAGTACGTGTAGCAATATGCGTAGCTATGTAAACCCCACCTGAAGCAAGACCAAGAAGATAGTGCGTTGCTCGCGCTTGAGCTATCGGGTAGGTCGCTTGAATCTGTAAGTAATTACAGATCTAGATGGATGGTGATCCTCGACAGGATCCGGCTTATAGGGCGACTCTTCTTAAAACATGAGGGCCTTCGTCTTAAATAGACGGGGGCCCTCTCCATTTCTCTGTCGAACTATTGGTAACACCTCGACTTAAACATCGACTTTTTGTGGGCAACCTGGTGGGCATTGTGGGCAACCTGGTGGGCAAGTGTCAGGCTTGCTTGATATCTTTTGAGTGCTCAAGAAGACAGATTTAAAGCCTCCAGTTTTCTGTCTACCAACCGAACCTAACGGTGGTCCTGAAGGAAGAGCTGCTAGTACTTCAAACTAGAAAGGGAACAAAATGTCGGCGCTAATCCTGACTAATCTCTCCAAGGGTAAACATAAGTTCAATCTTGAATATGTAGGTGAAGGCTCAAATAAAAGATGTTACGTAGTCTGTAAATGCGGCTATAGGCATGAAATTTTGTACTTCAGGAACTACGCAGGAGTTAAAGAAGTTCAGCGAGTGTGGGAAGAACATACTTCTTAAAGTCGCTTGGCGACATCTTCCCAATCACTTCTAGACCGCAATATTGAACCAGTATTGAAAAGGAACCTATCGGACTTGGAGAATTCTTCAATAGACTCAAATTTAACCTTACCCTTGGCGGGCACCTTCTCAATCCTTGTGATTTGCTCCCTGTAGTCCCTAGGCAATAGTCCTCTGAATGTGTGAATTGTGTAGTGAAGTTTGGCCAAGTGACCTTCATAATCCAGTGGTTTATAAGCGAAGTCACGTATAGCAAAGCCCGTTATGTACGCTGGTATGGCCTTGAATTTTGGAATGTCTTCCCATATTTGGTCGGACTCTTTTTGAGTCAGGTAGTTCCCATCTAAGCCCACCTTGAGAATCTTGTCCTTAAAGACGCTCAACTCCTTGAAGAAAGAAAATAGGTGAGTGGAGCCACCACCAATCTTTACTTGCACGTGAATATGAGACTTCGCAAACTGTTCCTTAGCAACATCAAGCCACAATCCATTGAATTTTGTAGTCTTAATGCCCACATTGATATTTGGTTTTCTCCAAACTCCACCACTTAATACTTCGGAGATGTCTGAGTCATAAAAAGTCTCTGCAATTCCACGTTGATGAGCGAGTCGGGTCTTTATGCCGAACTCTCTGTCGAGGAACTTGGTAACCGCATATTCACCTAAGTATCCCCGTATGGTATCCGCCCACGCTTGGCCAAAATCACGTTGTCTAGAAGTGCCAAAGTCGGTTAATACTTGAGTACTTATAGTCTTCAGCGCATCTATGCACATCTCCGTATAGCCATCTTTATCTATAAGAAGTGTATTTGGTACCAGTTGTTTCTCAATCCACTGCTCAATTGCAGAGGGTTCATTAGTAGTTTCTCTTCCTTGGATTGCTGCGGTTATGATTTTTGTCGATGAAGCCTCATCCTCACCAAGTGCAGATTGAATTTTAGATACTAGAGAACGCTCATACTCCTTTAGTGGCACATCATTTCTCTTGGAAGACCTGCGTTCAACCATCATTTATTCACCCAGTTCCAATTTGAGCTGCTCAACGTCATCCAGGTTAATGGAGTTTTTAACATGCTCATAGGGGATACCAGCAAATGTTTTGAGAATTGCCTCAAATATGACCCTGGAAAGTTCAACGGGCACTGCCATACCAATTTGCTTGCGGACACTTTCCTTAGAACCATGAAATATAAAATCGTCTGGAAAAGTTTGAATTCTTGCTCGTTCTCTGTTGGTGAGAGCCCTAGGTTCACTCCAGTGATATCCATGGGTGCCGCCTCCACCGCTACCAGTTATTGTGTAAGAAGGCTTATCTGGGTGTAGTCGACGGTAAATCTGGCTTAAGCGAGCGCCTTTGACGTTAAGTTGTAGGCGCTTTGGTAATTTGGTTTGCCAGATATTTTCACCTGGTGCAATATATTCAAGTCGTTCAACTACAGTTTGCGATTGCTTGGTTATTTCGTTATTTGCAGCGCTTTTTGGAATTCCACGAAGCGCCTTGCCAGCACTAATCGGTTTGTTTGGTGTAGTTGGTGCTGGAACTTTAAATTCAAGACCCAAAGTTTTATCAATTCCCACAATAACTATGCGGTGTCTGGTCTGAGGAACACCGTACTGCTCCGCTTTATATAAATGCGGGGTCAGAATATATCCGTTTCCAGCCTTTGAAAGGTCGCTTAGAATCTTTCTGAAAGCCTTGCCTTCATTACTGGAAGATAAGCCACCAACATTTTCTGCAACAAAGAACTTAGGTTTGTACTTGTTTAGAACCTTCACTCCATATGTATACAGCGGTCCAAATTCACCGTCGAAGCCTTTCTTCTCGCCAACGATTGAGAAGTCATTGCAGGGGAAGCCGTATGCAAAAGCGTCAATGGGCCCAAGCGCATTAATCTTTAACTTTCTTACATCTTGGTGGATGACACTTTCATGGTTATCGGGTGAGATGTTATTTGCATAGGTAACGCAGGTATCGGCATCATAATCATTTGCCCATGCATGAGTAACGAAAAACTTCTTCTTCCCTTTAGTTACGGTTGCAGACATAGCGCCAAGAGCAAGTCCACCTGGTCCTGAGAATAATTCTCCGAGTCTAAATTCCACTTACTTGGCCCCAATTGTTAGAAGTTTGGATGTTGGACGATAATCGAATGGACTGACAGGACTAGGGAAGTGCCCACATCTTGCTTCCTGATGCGACCAGGAGGCCCTTCTTCTTGGCGTTAGTCCTTGCCCAGGCAAGCCGATACTCAAGTTCCGTTCGATTACCAGAATGCGTTGCATCTACCTGTTCCTTCGTAAGTCCTAAATCTTTAACCACTCTGTCATGAATCTCTTGGTTGGTTGCTTTCCCGCCTGAATCTTTAACTGCTTTGACCACAGCCCCTAGTAGGGCGGCTGAGGTTGGGAGATTTATTTGTGCCATACCTGCAAGTTATCAAAGGTGCAGCAATTTTGCAGCTATTAAGGCTACTATCTCAGAATTAAGGTCGTACCTGACCAAAAGGCCTGGTACCCACTCCCAACTGCGAGCGCCTTAACCCCGCCCCCTCAATTTCGCCCTAATAATTTGTCGTATCCCAGTCCTAGAATTGGTGACATGAGCGCTCAACTAGTAAAGGGTCAGAAAGTTCAGGTTACCCATTTGCAAGGGGTTGAGGCTGGAGTTGTGGAATCGGTCAATTACCGAACGGGAAAAGTGCTGGTGTATTTTGATAATAAAGATTGTCCGCACTTTGACTCATTCAATTTGGACCAAGTACAGCCTTACCCATTAGGAATTGTTAAGTAAGTTCCCAAGGGTATTTTCTGTACTTCTCTAGTTTCTCCTGTTTTATCTGCAAACTCAAAATCTCTGAAAGTTGCCGATAGTTTCTCCTTATCTTGCTCGGTAAAGCCTTTGGTAATTGCGGCGAATTTGTGAATTCACCAAATTGTGACTCGTTTGGGTACATGCTGAAGACCTGGGCTACTATCCGAATTTCACAATGTTGTGTGCGGATAACATGGGGTTTTTAGAACCTTGCAAGGTCTTCATATCATATAACTACGCACTGGACCGTTGGCGTATGTGTAGTCAACATACTCACCTGTATTTCGCCTTTGGAAGAATTCGTTAATCTGTTGTTCCGTGATAAATCTTTTGTGACCGACCTTGTTGGCCCGCAATTCCTTTCTAGAAATCCATGCGTAGACTGTTGAAGATGAAACCCCCAACCTTTTCGCTACTTCTGTGGGTGTGTAGGAAGGTTGAAGCTGCCGTTGATTAAATAACTCCATGCATCCATGATTGCATCCTTGCAAGGTCCTGACAGCGTAAACTTCGTCATTCTTCAACGAAACCACCACTCTCATAGTCCAAATGACCGTAAGGGGCTCCTTGGGCGAAGAATGGAGTGCTGGTCTTGAATCCAAACTCTCTTAACCTTCTCAGATAACGTCGCCTATCTTTCTCTGAGCCATAGTTATCAAACCCAACTTTCTCTGCGTGTGCATACATCAATACGACTGCCGCTTCTTCATGTCCGTACTTCATGGTTATGGCCTCCAAACTCTGCCCCTCCCAAACTAAGGGTTGAAAGTAGTTGGACTTGGACCAATAACTTCTAGCAGTTTTGATAATGCGCTCGATGGTGAGTATGTCTAGGGTTTTATGATTGATTTTGCGCAGAACTGCCCTTGGTAACTCAATTTCATATCTGAAGGTTCCTTGCGGCAGTTCATCAAAAGTTCTACTCCACCGTTTTTTACTTTTCCTTACCTTCTGCCTCTCTCTGTGCTTGTCGTAAAACTTATGCACGGGGGCATCTTTGGAATGTGGGTGGGTGATAGTTTCGAGTCGTCCTTCATCCCTAATGGCCGAAACAGCCCTCGCCCGCATTGGCTTAACGTCCTTCAATTGTTCGAGATTGAACTTCTTATTGGTAATTCTGAAGTCTCGGGCATAGTGGACTTCAAACAGCATAACCTCAGCGGGCCAATTGTCTGGCCATGGCTCCAATATTCCCTGCGGATGCTCCTCCATGAACTTGGGTCTTGCTTCTCTATCGCCAATTGCAAGTAATAGTTGGATAACCTGCTTTACGTAATATAGAAGTAGCGGTGGAGGACATAGTTCAAATCCATCGAGTTTGGAAAAGTTGGAAGGGTTGAAGTCAATCTTCATGTACTGCCGAGATGTTGTATCTGGCCAAGTAACCCAGATACTAGGGAAGCCAGGCAGCTGGACGGCCCCCCTGGTTTTATTACCTTCACCAAAAACTCGACCCAGAAAGTCAGTCAGCATGATGCTATTAGGGTCCAGCACTATTGCAAACACCAATCGGTCTACACCCATACTGCCATCTATTGCATATGTAGGTAGACCAGATAAGTAAGCATCCGTAGATGGATTTTTTAAATTTAAAGGGTAATAAAACTTGCTATTAGAGATTAAGCAAGGTTTGCCCGCATCAACGACTGTTGAGTTGTCGACTGATTGCGCATCTGCATATAACAATTATACCGCTTTCTATAAATCTGTAACCATAAAGAATTAGACCAACTGAACTTTGCGCATCGGCGAGCGCCTTGGTGCCTTCACTTCCTGCAACTCAAAATCACTAACCCGTTGTTCATCAAGCCATTGGTCTAATTCGTGAGTGCGATAGCGATACTCACCGCCAACCTTGAATGACGGGATTTTTGCTTTCTTTCGGTTAGCCAACAGCCAGCAGGTGGACTTGCGGATGTACCTGGCGGCTTCAGCAGTGGTCAGTAGTTCTGAGGCCATGTGTCGCTCCTTTTGTCGAGGTTGTGCCGTATGCTAAGGTTCCACCTGGATAGCAGTCAAATCGGCGCTATAACCTCGACTGGAGGCCTTAGATGACAAAAGAGCAACTAACGTCAGGGATTGCCAATCTCCACGGAGGAGGGGCTGAGCCTGAAGACTTTCTCACCTGGCATAACCAATTGCCTTACCGCATTTGGATTCATTCACGAAAGCACCAGGGGACCTATCGTCCGCTCTCTATCGACATTCAATGGATTGGCGCTAAAAGTAAAAAAGTAGACCCAAGCGAACTCTCCGCCCGACTTCAGGTAGCAAGCCTAAATTCGGGTGATGCCGCCACTGCGGAACTGGGACCCACAACCTTTAGGGGAATAGCCCTTGGACAGTTATTGGAACTTCACTCATCTGCAGTCACAGACCGTCGTATGAAGTCCGCAATTAAATCGTCTAAAAAGGTGCAGCTGGTTAAGAACATAGAAATGGAAGAGTTCCTAACTTATTGGACAGATAAATCCAACAGTTGGCAAATGCGCCCAAGTTCCTTCGCTAAGAGCCAACTTGGAGCCTCAATGAAGGACTCAATCTTTATTTCTTATATATATGCAGAGCAAGTAAAGAGTGGGCAATTAAAACCAGCGAAGAGGACCGCAGAACTATTGGGCATCCCAACCCAGACCGTTTATGTGGCAGTGAGAACTGCTAGAAAAAAGAAGTGGTTATCAGAAACCAAGTCTTCAGGCATCTCTGGGGGAACCTTAACCAAGGAAGGTGTCGATGCTTTTAAAGAGTTTGGGGGACAAAGTCAGTACGAACTCTTCCTTAAGTCCATGTTGAGTAGAGGTAAATAAGATGGCAAGCACTCGACTTAAAGGGAAAAAGTATTACGCCAGATGGAGAACCTCCACGGGCAAAAGTGCTGAGAAAGGTGGGTTTAGGACACAGCGTGATGCCTATAGATATGCCGTTCAACAAGAAAACCTAGAACAGCAAGGCATTAATACCAAACCGTCAGAAACTAATTTCACTGTGTTCGATTTTGTAGACATAATCTGGAAAAACACGTTAACGGTACGTGAGGCAACTAAGCATGATTATCAGCGTTCTCTAAATTCACACATTCTGCCGAGGTTTGGTGATGTGCCAATGAAAAACATCAAACCTGCACATATTGAGGCATGGATAGCAAGTCTTAAGAAGTTAGGGACTCTTTCAGATAGAACTATTGAGAAGCATGCAAACTTACTAGCCGCTATATTGAAAAAGGCTGTAGATAATGGATATTTGCACAAGTCACCTTTCGCATCTTTAAAACGTGACAAGGCCGAGAAGAAGCGAAAGGCTTATCCACTATTGCCACACCAGGTTGATGGCTTACTTGCGCATCTCGCACCTAAGTATCACATAATGGTGTGGCTAGGTTATTGGACGGGAATGCGACCATCAGAGTTGCTGGGTTTGACCTATGACAGGCTAGATTTTGAAAATTCTACAATCACGATTGATAGGCAAATTAGCAGAGACACCAAGCACATCCATGCTCCCGAGGGCTTAAAGACTAAAGCGAGCAATCGAGTGATTGGATTTCCCGAGGAATTGAAGAAGATTATCCGCCAGCATGTAGATACCTATGGACTTGGACCAAACCAATTACTTCTGCAGAACCGTTTAGGTGGAGTACTCAGGTATCACGATGCTTCCGCTCTCTACAGAAAAGCTGCAAGAGCCATCGGGCTAGAAGAGGGGGCTGGAATGCATCAACTCCGTCATACTTGTGTATCGATTTTGATATCTAAAGGTGCTCACCCTAAGCAAATCCAGAACTGGGTTGGCCATTCATCCATTGTTGATACTTTGGATGTATACGGCCACTTGTTCCCCAATTCCATGGGTGAACTAGCGGACAAACTTGATGAGTTTGCTCAACAGAAGCATCTGAAAGAACTTCTTGATAAGGCTATTTAGTTGACCCCTATCTTCATAAAATCACTGCGAACTATTAATTAACTCTCTGTGGGCAACTCTGTGGGCAAATGTACAAAATCACGCTCAAAATGGGGAGAATTAAGGGTGTCCGGCTTATAGGGCGACTCATATAACACCATGAGGCCCCTCGCTTAATTAGGCGGGGGGCTTCTCCATTTCTTTCCACTTATTCAAATTTGGCTTCTATAATGTTTTTGTGCATAAAATTTATGAGATGCCGGTTGCAGATGTTTATGTTCACTATGTCAATAAGGTCGTTCGAAAGAATCGTACTGAGGCGGAATTACTGAAAGTAATTTCTTGGCTGACTGGAATGAATTCAAAAGAAATACAATCTCACCTAAAAAATCTCACAACATTTAGAGAATTCTTTAAATCTGCAAAAATTCATCCAAATGCGAAGCTAATCACTGGTTCTATCTGTGGAGTCAAGATTGCGGAGATAGAAGACCCGCTCATGAAAAAGATTCGCTATATGGATAAATTAGTCGATGAACTCGCCAAAGGCCGTCCCATGGAGAAGATTCTTCGTACTGGTGTTTAGC
>VFQS010000742.1_pt1 | contig 33834 bp, 29 predicted proteins | sample 3512361 | NCBI WGS metagenome assembly VFQS01 (sample SAMN10412375, study PRJNA504923) | tailings metagenome | isolation source: Relicate 1 Philex TSF3 active mining | place: Philippines
TTTGTCAACTCAATCAGTTGATCGTGTTTTACTGCCAGATACTTTAGGAATATTAACCCCTTATGAGGTGGCAGATTTTATCAAGCAATTGATTGCTAGGTACCCTACTACTCACTTCGATTTTCACGCCCATAATGATTATGATTTAGGTACAGCTAATGCTTTAGAAGCAGTTCGTTGTGGGGTTCATGGTTTACATTTAACGGTTAATGGAATGGGTGAACGTGCAGGGAATGCGCCATTAGCTAGCGTAATTGCTGTTTTGAATGATTACCAAAGAGATGTAAAGACATCTGTTTGCGAGAAATCGCTTTACCGCGTGAGTAAATTAGTGGAAACCTTTTCTGGTTTCCGAATTCCAGTGAATAAGCCGGTGGTGGGAGAGAACGTATTCACGCAAACGGCAGGCATTCATGCGGATGGAGATAAAAAGAATAACCTGTATCATAATGATTTAATGCCAGAGCGTTTTGGCCGTGAGCGTAAATATGCTTTAGGGAAGACGTCTGGAAAAGCAAATATTGAGAATAATCTAGCAGCTTTAGGCATTCAGTTGTCTGATCAAGATTTGAAGATTGTCACGCAACGTATTATCGAATTAGGCGATCGCAAAGAAGTGGTGACCCAAAATGACCTGCCTTACATTATTTCCGATGTATTGGATAGTAATACGATTGAAGAACGAGTTCAGGTATTGAATTATGTATTGACTCATTCTAAGGACTTACGTCCGTCCGTTACGTTGAAAATTTCAATTGATGGTGAGGTTTTCGAGGAGCATGCGCAAGGTGATGGTCAATACGATGCCTTTATGAAGGCATTGGGGATTATTTTTGAAAAGCATGGAAAGATTTTACCTGTCTTAAAAGATTATGCGGTACGTATTCCTCCGGGAGGGGATTCTGATGCGCTTTGCGAGACAATTATTACTTGGTCTGATAAAGGTAAAGAATTAATTACGAGAGGTTTAGATTCTGACCAAACGGTTTCAGCAATCAAGGCTACTCAGAAAATGTTGAATTTGATTTAATAAAAATAAAAATGGCGAAGAAGCATATATTAATTGTTCCAGGTGATGGAATCGGTCAAGAGGTAACCGAAGTAGGAAAGAAAGTATTGGAAAAAATTGCGGCTAAATTTGGTCACGATTTTACGTATGATGAGGCTTTAATCGGTCACGTAGCGATTGAGGCGACAGGAGATCCACTTCCAGCAGAGACTTTAGAAAAAATGAAAGCTTCAGATGCGGTTCTTTTTGGAGCAGTAGGTCACCCGAAATACGATAACGATCCTTCAGCGAAAGTACGTCCTGAGCAAGGCTTATTGAAAATGCGTAAGGAATTAGGTTTGTACGCGAATCTTCGTCCTATTAAATTATTTGATGAATTATTAAGTGCTTCCAGCATTAAACCAGAGATTTTACGTGGGGCTGATATTTTGTTCTTCCGTGAATTGACAGGGGATATTTATTTTGGTGAAAAAGGACGTAAAAATGAGGGTGATACAGCCTACGATGTTGCGGAATATAGTCGTTTTGAAGTAGAGCGTATTGGGCGTAAGGCTTTTGAGGCAGCGCGTACTCGTAAGAAACATTTGGTTTCAGTGGACAAAGCGAACGTGTTAGAGTCATCTCGTTTATGGCGTGAAGTGATCCAAAAATTAGCTTTGGAATATCCTGACGTAACGGTAGAATACCAATTCGTAGATGCAACGGCGATGTTGTTAATCAAAGATCCGAAGCGTTTTGACGTAGTCGTAACTGCGAATTTATTTGGCGATATCTTAACGGATGAAGCCTCTCAAATCGCAGGGTCTATGGGAATGTTAGCCTCTGCTTCTATAGGTGATGGAACAGGTGTTTATGAACCAATTCATGGTTCTGCACACGATATCACAGGTAAAGGCTTAGCGAATCCAATGGCATCTGTTTTATCGGCAGCTCTTTTGTTAGATATTTCTTTTGGAATGAAAGCGGAGTCAGAAGTGGTTATCAACGCAGTAGACCAAGTATTGAAGAAAGGTTTCCGCACAGGTGATATCGCTGATGCGAACACGGATAAGTCGATGATATTAGGAACTGATGCTATCGGTGAAGAAATCTTGAAATTGATTTAATCGAATTAACTTGTATTTTTATGCTCAGTGTCTTGCGATGCTGAGCATTTTTTTTACCTAGACATTTCATCTATGAAACACCTTTTCTTATTACTCTTTGCTTTTACTGTTTTAGGCCAAAGCCCTAAGGAGAAAATTCAAGTCACAGATTTATTAAAAATCAAGACAGCAGGTAAGCCTTTAGTTTCTCCTATAGGGAATCAATTCATCTATACCGTCACTTCGATTGTAGATGATCCCGATAAGAAGAACGATTTTGTGTACCAAACGCATTTGTTTCTGGGTGATTTTCAAACAGGAAAGTCACGCGCATTAACCTCTGGTAAGCATTCCATTTCGTCTCCTTCATGGAGTCCAGATGGTAGTAAAATTGCATTTACACGCGATTTGGGAGCGAAATCTCAAGTATATGTATTGGATTTAGCAGGAGGGGAGCCGCAGGCGATTACTAATTTGCCTTTCGCAGTTTCTAATCCAGTTTGGTCTACCTCGGGACAGGAAATTTATTTTCAATCCTCTTTTACGGTCAAAGAATTTCTAGTTGATTCAGTTTATAATAAGCGTGGTTGGGTTCCATCATGGACCTTGGAAAAACCCATGATTTCTGGTTTAGCGAAGAAATCGAAAGCAAATCCAAATGGAAATATAGACGAAGTAAGAGCCTATCTAGCCCAGAATGAGATAGATAAGAAAGCTAAGGTGATTAATCGCTTGAATTTTCAAGAAGAAAGTACGACAACATCTGACATTGCTTTGCCTGCCTATTTCAAGACGAGCTTGACGGGTAAACCTGTTTTATTGAATAATCCATTTCAGCGATGGGCTGATGTTGAATATGCTTCAAATGGCATCTATGCAGTTGTTCCAGCTGATTCCGTGGCTCATCCAGATAAGGTGTTGGATTCTTATATTCGTTTGGGTTCTAAGGTTATCTACCAAAAAAGCGGATACCGGATGTCAAATCTATCTTTATCCCCTTCTGAAAAATGGTTAGCCTTTCAAGAGGCGAAATCAACCGGTGTGCAGAATGCCGTTCTGCAAATTATTTCGGTAGATAATCCATCTCAAATCACTAAGGTACCTTTTGACCGCGTGATTACTCAAGTGAAATGGTCTTCCGATGAGAGTAAACTTTATTTTACAGCGCAGAATCAAGGTGGAGCGCCACTTTATGAATTTGATTTATCTACAAAACTGCTAAAGCAACTAACAGATAACACCACAGGTATTTTGGGTTTTGATCTGACTAATGCGGGTTTTGTGTATGCCAAAACAGGAATCGAGAATCCATCTGAAATCTACTTGCAGAGTGCCGGCATTGATCGCATTTTTACCTCTTTAAATACAGGATGGTTAGCTGCTAAAACTATTGCTCGTCCTACTAAGCATACGTTTACGAATGCGAAAGGCCAAAAAGTAGACTTTTGGGTCATGAAACCCACGGATTTTGTACTAGGTAAAAAATATCCTGTTGTATTAGAAATTCACGGAGGGCCTTCAGCGATGTGGGGAACTGGTGAGGCTAGTATGTGGCATGAATTTCAATATTATGCTGCCAAAGGGATGGGCGTGGTCTATGCAAATCCACGCGGCTCAGGTGGCTATGGTTCTGAATTTTTAGCAGCTAATGTCAAAGACTGGGGTGCTGGCCCCACCTCGGATGTGATGAAAGCATTGGATTTAACAATCGCCGAAGGATGGGTAGATACAACGCAACTAGCGGTTACAGGTGGTTCCTATGCGGGTTATTTAGTTTCTTGGATAGTGGGACATACGAATCGCTTTAAAGTCGCTTGTGCACAACGGGGAGTCTATGAGCTTTCAACTTTTATGGGGGAAGGGAATGCTTGGCGTTTAGTTCCTAATTACTTTGGGGGATATCCATGGGAAAAAGCGACGAAAGCAATATTAGATCGTGAATCACCCTATACCTATGTTCAAAATATCAAGACACCTCTGTTAATTTTTCATGGAGAGAATGATTTGCGCACGGGTGTTATCCAAAGTGAAATGCTATACAAAAGTCTTAAGATTTTAGGCCGCGAGGTGGAATATGTTCGTCATCCGGGTGGCACACACGAATTAACCCGCTCCGGGAATAACCGCCAACGTATTGATCAGATGTTAAGGACCTATGAGTTTTTTGCGAGGTATTTAACATTGAAAGAATAAAGCATAGAGCACAAAGTATAGAGTTAGATAACAAAAAAGGGAGCATTGCTCCCTTTTTTGTTTCTTTTAAAGAGGATTTCAATTAAAGACGGTTAAAAATTATTGCGTAGCACAATTTGAACCGTCTTTAATTAAAATACCTCCAATCCTCTCCACCCTTCACCTTCAACAAACATTGGTAGATCAAATCGATCACCGCATTCATGTCGTCTTTTGCAATGGTTTCTACCGTCGTGTGCATATATTTCAATGGCAAGCTGATTAAGGCAGATGCTACTCCTTCTGTGGCATAGGCAAAGGAATCGGTATCTGTTCCTGTAGAACGTGATACGGCTTGTCTTTGGAAATCAATCTTATTTTCTTCTGCTACCTCAATGATGAAATCGCGCACATTATTTTGTACAGCAGGACCATAACAAATAACCGGACCTTTTCCACAAGCCATATCTCCCTGTGTCTTTTTGTTGTACATAGGTGATTGTGTATCGTGTGTTACGTCCGTAATAAATGCTAAATCAGGCTTTAATCGACGAACGATCATTTCCGCTCCACGTAATCCAATCTCTTCTTGAACAGAGTTGACCACATATAGCGTGTAGGGTAGGGTAATGTTGTTTTCTTTCAGTCTTCTAGCTACTTCAGCGATCATGTAGCCACCAATTCGGTTATCTAGGGCACGTCCTACTAAATATTTGCCATTCAATTCCATTAATCCATCTTCGAAAGTAACTACTGTACCCACATGGATCCCCATCTCTTCTACTTCCTTTTTATTGGAAGCACCGCAGTCGATGAAAATGTCAGAAATGCCTGGTGCTTTGTCTTTGGCAATATCTCTTACATGTATGGCTGGCCAGCCAAAAATTCCTTTGATTACTTGGTCTTTCGTATGGATATTTGCTCGCATAGAGGGTGCAATTAGCGCATCTGAACCTCCATTACGACGTAAAAATAAATATCCATTATCGTCAATATAATTGACAAACCAAGAAATTTCATCCGCATGAGCTTCGATAACGACTTTATAAGGTTTGCCAGGATTGATTACCCCCACAGCGGTGCCATAGGTATCAATGATTTTATCGTCGATGAAAGGTTGAATATAATCTAGCCAAATTTTTTGTCCACTTGCCTCAAAACCAGTGGGTGAGGCATTATTTAAATAGGAGTACAAAAATTCGTTTGCGTTCATAGGTACTTACATTTTATATGAATAAGTCTCAAATTTACGTTTTTATTGCATTTTTAATATCAAAAATCGAGGTAAAAACAGAGAAAGATTGTATTTTTGAAAGAATAATAGGTCTAAGAATTTATACGGTATAAGAGATGAAGAAAATAGCTGTATTTACATCGGGTGGTGATGCCCCGGGAATGAATGCTTGTATTAGAGCAATTGTTCGTGGTGCTGCGTACCACGGTGTGGAGGTTTTTGGTATTGTAAGAGGGTATAATGGGATGATTAAAGGAGATATTATTCCTTTAAACTCTCAATCCGTTAGTAATATTATACAGCGGGGTGGTACGATTTTAAAGTCAGCTCGTTCTAAGGAATTTATGACAGCTGAAGGTCGTAAAAAGGCCTATGATAAATTACAAGAATTAGGTATTGAAGGCTTAGTGGCCATCGGAGGAAACGGTACATTTACGGGAGCTGAAATTTTTTACAATGAGTTTAAAATTCCTACGGTAGGGGCTCCTGGAACGATTGATAATGATCTTTATGGAACGGATTATACGATTGGTTTTGATACAGCAGTTAATACAGCCTTGGATGCTGTAGATAAAATTCGCGATACAGCAGATTCACATGATCGCGTATTTTTTATTGAGGTTATGGGACGTGATTCTGGTTATATTGCTATTCAATGTGCTATTGCAGGTGGTGCAGAGTCAGTGATGATTCCAGAAAATTTAACATCAGTTGAAGAAATTTCGACAACACTGCAAAAAGGATTTGATAAGAAGAAATCATCATCAATAGTTATTGTGGCTGAGGGTGATGAAGAAGGGAATGCACAAATTGTGGCGAAGAAAATTAAGGACAAAATGGGCGAAAATTTAGATATTCGCGTTACCACTTTGGGACATATTCAACGGGGTGGTATTCCTACCGCTTATGACCGCATTTTAGCCAGCAGATTGGGCTTAGGTGCTCTGGAAGGTTTATTGCGTGGGGAGAAAAACGTAATGGCTGGTGTGGTGAATAATCAATTGATTTATACGCCGTTCCACGATACGATTACTAAGAAGAAACCGGTTTCAGAGGATTTAATCCGTATGGTGGAGATTTTATCTACTTAGGCAAATCCTACCATTGAATAGATGACGTAACCAGCCATTTCCCTGATTAATTCAGCGAATTTACTGAGGTTTCGTTCTTGAGGAATAATAAGATCAAGGATACCAGATGGGGTATCCTTTTTCTTTATATCTGCAGGATACGCATCGATTAAAAATCCCTCTTTTTCATAGCAGGCTTTGGCCCTGGGCATGTGCATGGCAGAAGTAACAAGAACCATTCTTTCATTAAGATTTAGTTTAAGCATCTGTTTGGTATAAACCGCATTTTCGTGCGTATTTCGAGCACTTTCCTCTAAAAGGATATCCTCCGGTTTTACACCCATAGCAATGAGTAGTTCCTTTACTTTCTTGCTTTCGTGTGTTTCGTCAATTTTAAGGCCTGTGATGTTGACATTTCCTCCGGTGATAAGTAGCTTCTTAACGATGCCTTTTTTATACAATAATAGGGGTTGAATAAAGCGATCAGCCGTTTCACCTGTTCGATAACCTTCTCCTGCACGCATCATGCCACCTCCTAAGATGATGCACCACTGGTAGTTTTGGTTCAATTTGACCTGAGGACTTTCATAGGCCAAATAACATTGATTAACAAACCAGCCGTTACTAAAAAGTACAAGAGCGGCCAGTGTAATTAAAATGTACCGTTTCGTGTATTGGCTAAAATAGGCGACTATTAATAGGATGAAAATCCAACATAGTGGTTGAAGGAAAAAGTCGATTATTTTAGATAGGATGAAAAACATTGTAAATTTGAGGGTCTGTCACACAAATTTATTCTAATCTTATGAAAGTAGTCAGTACTCTTCTTTTTATTTTCCTGTTTACCTATAAGGTTGACGCTCAATATGACATAAAAGGGAAGATTAAAGGTTTGTCTAAATCAGAAGTGTATTTAGCGCATTATTTTGGCTATAATCAACAAGTAATCAAAGATACAGTGGTGGCAAATGAGGCTGGAGAATTTCAATTTAAAGGAACCGAAGCATTGCCTAAAGGTTTATACCTCATTTCTTTTCTTAAATCCAAGTATATTGATGTGGTCGTAGAAGACCCTATATTCTCCTTTTCTTTAGATACAACAGATATTTTAAAATCTATATCTTTTGAAAATTCGGCTGAAAATACGGCGTTTTATAGCTTTCAGCGGAAGATGAATGAACTATATACCCTGTTAAATCAACCATCTCTTTCTGCGACTGCTAAAAAAAATCTACAATCTGAAGTGAAGCAATTTCAACAGGAATGGAAAAAGGCTAATGCCTCCTTATTCGTTTCTAAATTAATTGAATCTTCTTTTGACCCAGAAATACCCGTTTATGCTGGCCCCCTAAATTCAAAAGCTGATACGACTAAAATGCAAATGTACCAATACCATTACTTTAAAAAGCATTATTTTGACGGGATGGATTTAGGAGATGAACGAATGGTCCGGACACCTTTCTTACAGCGTAAATTAGAGCGTTTCTTTAAAGATCTAGTTGTTCAGGATCCAGATTCTATTTCGAGAGAATCTGATTTGATTCTTCAAAAAGCCAAGGATACCGAGGTGCGTCGATACATCATTTATAAAATTGCGAGTACGTATGAGAACAACCCTATATTAGGAACAGAAGGAGCATTTGTGCACTTAGCAGAGCGATATTACATAGGAGAGCCTGCCTTATGGGATTCAAGTACTGTCAGGCGAATGAAGGAGCGTATAGCTATCATTAAACCCCTTCTTATAGGTAAAACTTTTCCCAAGATGCATTTGACTGATGTATCCGGTAAGGAAATTAACATGGCTTCTTTACCTTATAAGTATACAGTTGTCTTTATTTATGATCCGGAATGTAGTCATTGTAAGCAAGAGACGCCTAAATTAGTGGCATTGAATGATTATTTTAAAAGTAAGAATATAGGAGTTGTGGCAAGTTCTATTGTTCGCGATAAGGCTGCTTGGAAAAAGTTTATTACTGATTTTAAAATAGAATCTTGGATAAATGGGATTGATATTCACTTAAATCCACGAACTGGTAAAGAAGAATATTATACAGACTTTAGAAATACGTTTGATGTCTACTCTACGCCTGTGGTTTATGTATTAGACCAACAAAAGAAGATTGTGGGTAAACGTATTCCGGTGGAGAATTTAAAGGACTTTATTCAGTATCTTGAAAATAGACGAAAATAGAACTAGCGTTTAAAGTACTTCTTATTAATGTACTTTTTATGCTTGACGTTCTTCTTCATTTTGTAATGCGTCTTGTATTTAAGACGAGATTTTTGATAGAAGGTTCGACTGAATTTTGGGTTGCTTTCTAAAGCAAGCTTTTGGTAGGGGATAAGCATTAATTCATTTTCAAAACCGACGATTTTGATCTTAACGCGTACTAGTCCTATCTTCTTTAGATTTAATTTCTTTGCCGCTGCTTCTGATAAATCAATGACACGCCCTTTTTTATACGGTCCTCGATCATTTATGCGTACAATAACACTTCTTCGATTAGCAAGATTAGTTACTTCAACTAACGTATTAAACGGGAAGCGCTTGTGTGCGGCTGTTAATAGGGTCTTTTTTAGCTTCTCTCCGCTGGCGGTTTTTTTGCCGTAAAATGATTTGGCATAAAACGAGGCTATTCCTACTTTTTCATATCCTAAATCTTGTGAGAAAGCATTTAGGGATAAAAATGTGCATATCAATAGTATTATTGATGGTATTTTTATCATTAAAATAGTTGGATGATGATTGTAAAGATGTAGGTTTATATTGGGAATAAAAAATATCGTGCTGGAGGTCGGTTGCTTAATTCTGCCAATTTTTTTTGAGTGAATGAGAATAAATAGTAGATTTACACATTGTGAAACCATAATTTAAATACCAGTGGAAGAAAGAGATAGAGAAGAATTATTTTCTAAACGTATTCGGGCAGGAAAGAGAACGTATTTTTTTGATGTGAAGTCAACCCGCTCTCAGGATTATTACATTACCATTACAGAAAGTCGCCGTCATCAAAAAGAAGATGGATTTGTTTATGAAAAACATAAGATGTTTTTGTACAAAGAAGATTTTGATAAGTTTGTAGAAGGTTTAAATGAGGCAGTTAATCATGTGAAGACGGAATTGATGCCAGATGTTGATTTCTCTTCCTTTAATCGCGATGAAGATGAGTTTGGCAATAGTGAGTTGAAATGGGAGTAGTGATCTTTAAAATATTTGAAAAAGCCTCTGAGAAATCAGGGGCTTTTTGATTTTTAGCCGTACTTTTGTGCTTTCATTTTTAAAATTACTATGGGATTAACTTGTGGAATTGTCGGATTACCTAATGTGGGTAAATCAACTTTGTTTAGTGCTATTTCTTCGAATAAAGCGGAAGCAGCGAATTATCCGTTTTGTACGATTGAGCCGAATGTAGGTATTGTAACTGTTCCGGATGATCGTTTAAACGTATTAGCTGAATTAGTTAAACCAAACCGCATATTACCCACTGTAATTGAATTTACTGATATCGCTGGTTTAGTAAAAGGTGCTTCTACAGGTGCAGGTTTAGGAAACAAATTTTTAGCTAATATCAGGGAAGTGGATGCGATTATTCACGTCGTTCGTTGCTTTGAAGATGAAAATATTGTGCATGTGGAAGGTCGTGTTAATCCTGTTAGTGACAAGGAGATTATCGATTTAGAGCTTCAGATCAAAGATTTAGATTCTGTTGATAAGAAGATATCTAAAACCGAACGTGCGGCGAAAGCAGGAGATGCAAAGGCAAAGGCGGAATTAGCGGCATTGCAGCAGTTTAAAGCAACCTTAGAAGAAGGTAAATCTGCTCGTACAGTTGTGATGGATGATGACCTAAGACAGGCAGCTATAGGGGATTTGTATTTGTTGACTGATAAGCCGGTTATCTATGTAGCTAACGTAGATGAAGCATCGATTGCGGCAGGCGGAAATCAATATGTGGATCAACTAAAAGAGAATGTGGCTCCTGAAAATGCGGAAGTGGTGGTAGTATGTGCTGCATTAGAAGCTCAAATTGCAGAAATGGAAGACTTGGATGACCGTGCAATGTTTTTAGAGGAATATGGTTTAAAGGAATCGGGTTTAGATAAATTGATTCGTAGTTCCTACCACCTATTAAATTTGATTACCTATTTCACTGCAGGTGTGCAAGAAGTACGCGCTTGGACCATTCAAAAAGGATGGAAGGCGCCTGCGGCTGCTGGTGTAATTCATACCGATTTTGAACGTGGTTTTATTCGTGCCGAAGTGATTAAGTTAGCTGATTATGTAGCGTATAAAACGGAAGCTGGATGCAAAGAAGCAGGTAAGTTAAGTGTAGAAGGGAAGGAATATGTGGTGCAAGATGGCGATATTATGCACTTCCGTTTTAATGTCTAGAAGTTATTTTAACCTTCGGACTCATTCCCTCCGGACTAGCGACTATCCACTATCTACTGTCCACTGACTACTGTCGTATAACCTACTAGCGAATCATATCGGGTTCCTGGTTTTTGATAATAAACGAGTACCTCATAGAGGTTTTCGGTTTGAGCATAATTTCCCTCTAATGTCATATTAGGGGGATTTTTGCTTTTAAACTGGTAGTTATAAATGCCTTGTTTCAGCATTTGGGTAGTTTCTAATAAACCAGTCGTGGGGTTTAATCGTAATGGAGCATCTAATCTATATTCATTGAAACCTCCTACTGCATAAACGTTTTGACTTGATTCTAATGGCTTTAGTCGAAAGGTACACGCTATATAATCAGCCTGCAATGGATTATCTCTATTTTCATAAGATTCAATCACATATGCTCCATTGATGTCATTTCTTTGAATATAGGGATATAATCCTTGGGCTTGTTCTACTTGGGCTTTAAGAGAATTGATTTTATCTCCGGTGATAATTTGATCTACAAATGAAAGTTTTTGTTGTGAACTGCGAAGATCAATAAGTCTGAATTCATTAGAGCCAGCAAAGGTGTTTTCTTGGCCAAAAAAGGGAAATGTTAGACTATTCTCTTGAAGATTGAATTGTCCGGCAGGTAATTTTTGTAATAAGTTCTCAGATTGGTGATTTTGTCGAATTTGAATACTAAGCTGTTCGTCTCCAGCAAAGTTAAGGCTAGGGGGTATGTTAAGTTTGAAATCGATAGTTTGATGGCTCGTTCGTAAGGTATTTGTTTTGGCATACGAAATAGACGTCTGTACTTTTACCAATTGTTCTGCTGCGGAAAAACGAACACAAAGTACCGTGTCTCGCTGATTCCGTTTATTATATACCATGGCAATGTAATTTCCACTGACTTTCAGATCTGGAATGGGCACGGTATAATGTAAATAGGGAACCTTCGTGCCTATTGAAGATTCAGGATTTCGAAGGGGAACGTCGTTAAAATCAGCCAAATATTCAATGTCGGAAAGGGGGGATGGTTTCCAATCTGCTTGACAGTGGATTACCCGAAAATAATAGGAGGGATAATTGAGCGCTAAATCATCGAATTGTAAGGTTGCTTCTGATGAAGATCCTACATTCAACACGACATTCGGGTGCAGGTATTTAGTAGCGGATTGAATAAATGCCGTTTGTATGTTCGGATGATGGATGCGAGAAACAATTTGTGAGAAAATAGCAAAAGGAAGACCTAGAAAAAGCAGAAGCGAGATATAGGTCTTCATTTTATTAGATTAACGCTTCCCACGCTGTGGTAGTTTCAGATAAGTTTGATTTTTCTGCTGCGAGTGACACCTCTAATTGCTTTAAGCCTGCATAGTCCGCCTGATTGGCTAAATCAACCATTTTAGCCTCAATTGCTGATATTCGATTTTCAATTTCCATAATCTCTGCCTCTAATTTTTCAATTTGTTTGGCTTGATTAGGTGTTTTTACTTCTATAGGAGCTAACTCAGGCTTTGGTTTAGCAACGGCTTTTACGGAAACTGGTTTAGACGTTTCTCGCGTAGCCATCCATGTTTCATATTCATCAAAAGAACCCGGATATTCCTTGATTTCATGATCCTCGATATACCAAATCTTGTTCGCAATATTACTTACAAAATACCGATCGTGAGAAACGACTACATAAGTTCCTTCATATTGTTGTAAAGCCTGAATCAGAATGTTAACTGATTGCATATCCAAGTGATTGGTAGGCTCATCTAGTAAAAGGAAGTTAGCCTCAGAAATAAGTACCTTGGCCAAAGCCACACGGGATTTTTCACCCCCAGAAAGTACTTTGATCTTTTTGAATACTTCTTCTCCAGAAAACAAGAAACAACCTAAAACGGAACGTAATTCCATTTCGGTTTTAGTTGTTCCTGTCGCTTTCAATTCCTCAATTAAGGTATTTTCAACAGTTAAACTTTCTAATTGGTGCTGTGCAAAGAAGGATTCAATTACATTATGACCTGTGCGCCTTTCTCCTTCAATTGGTTCCGTACCAGAAATGATGCGTAATAAGGTCGACTTACCTTTTCCGTTAGCACCTATCAGGGCAATTTTATCACCTCTGTTAATCGTAGCGGACGTATTTTTTAAAATAACTTTTTCCCCAAAAGCTTTGGAAATATTTTCTAAGAACAAAATAAAACGTCCTGGTTCCGTCCCAAAATTGAACTTGAAATTAACTTTTGCTTTTTCATCAACAACATCATCAATGATTTCTATTTTATCAAGTGCTTTGACACGAGACTGCACCTGTCTAGCTTTAGAAGCTTTGGCCTTAAATCGCTCGATAAAGCGTTCTGTTTGGCGAATTTGAGATTGCTGGTTTTCAAATGCGCCTTTTTGAATCTCATTACGTAGGGCCTTTTCTTCCATGTAGAACGAATAGTTACCTGGATATAAGGTGATTTTTGCTCCTGAAACTTCGGCAATATTATCAATCGTGCGATCTAAGAAATAACGATCGTGGGAAACCACTACAATGGAACCTTCATAATCATGAATGTATTTTTCAACCCATTCAATAGATGGTAAGTCCAAGTGGTTAGTAGGCTCATCTAGCAGTAGCAAGGCTGGTTTCTGTAACAATAATTTCGCTAACATTACCCGCATGCGCCATCCTCCAGAAAACAATTTCAAGGGACGATGCAAATCACTCGTGCTAAAGCCTAATCCTTCTAAAATTTCTTCTGTGCGGGATTGTATCGTATAACCGTCTAAGCGTTCGAATTCTTCTTGTAGTTTAGCCAGCACATCGATGTCCTTATCTTCATAATTTGTTTCCATCTTATGAAGTACCTTATCTATATCTTTCTGCAGTTCTAATTGCTTTTCAAAAGCCTGCATGGCTACATTCAAAATGCTGTCGTCTGTTTGATAGGACAGGAGATCTTGATTCAAAAAACCAATGGTGCAATCACCAGACTTCGATATGGTTCCACCATCAGGTGTGTATTCGCCTGATATAAGGCGTAATAAAGTAGATTTACCAGTACCATTGGCACCGATTAAACCAATTTTAGTCTTAGGCTTGATGTGTAAACTTGCTCCTTCGTATAAGGCACGACTTCCGAAATAGAAGTTTAAATTCGATATTGATAACATATTACAAAGATAGCCGTTTTCTTGCATTTAGACCACCTAAATGAGGACATTTGACTAATTCTTCTAATCCAGCGTAGGCTGTCTCCGTTTTTGTATATCCTAATGCCTTGGATAGTGCCATTGTTCGATTATTGTCTCCCATGGACCATTCAATATCGTCCATCGTCATTTGAGTAGGGTGTTCATAACCACAAGCATGCGTGATTTCAGCTATTTCTTTTACTAAGGTATAATGGTAACGGTAATAGCGCTCGCTTTTAAGTGTGACATCAATACCAGCCTGTAACCATTTATTAGAAGTTGCAATACCTGTTGGACAGTGGTTTGTATGGCATTTTTGGGCTTGAATACAACCGATTGACATCATTGCTTCGCGAGCAATATGAATACTATCTGCTCCCATGGCAAAAGCCATCAAGGCTTTCTCTGGGAAACCTAATTTTCCGGAGGCGATGAAGAAGATCTTATCGGTTAAGTTATGGCGTTGGAATATTTGGTATACTTTGGCAAAAGCAAAGGTAAATGGCATAGAGACATGGTCAGCAAATGCATGTGGAGCAGCGCCAGTTCCTCCTTCACCTCCATCAATGGTGATGAAATCAGGACCCTTACCATGTTTTTCCATATAAGCGGCTAATTCTTCCCATTGCTCTAGTTTACCGATTGCTGATTTTACTCCTACCGGTAAACCTGTTTCATTAGCCATAGATTCAATGAAATCGACCATTTCTGGCACAGTAGAAAATTCAGAGTGAAAAGCAGGCGACAAAGCGTCTTTATCCATTGGAATATGGCGTATTTCGGCTATTTCTTTATTGATTTTCGATTTAGGAAGCATTCCTCCTTTTCCAGGTTTCGCACCCTGTGATAACTTTAATTCAATGGCCTTTATACAAGGATTATCTGCGACTTTTTGCTTTAGTTTTTCCATAGAAAAGCGTCCATCTAGTTCTCTAACACCGAAATAAGCCGTACCAATGTTCAACATTACATCGGCTCCATTTTGGTGGTAGGGTGATAAGGAGCCTTCCCCTGTATTATGGTAGCAACCAGCTAATAGTGCTCCTTTATTTAATGATTCCACTGCTTTTGCAGAAAGGGAACCATATGACATGCCGGAAATATTCACGATCGAATAGGGGCGGAATGGTTTGGCTCTATTATGGTATAATCCGATGACTTTAGCTGCAGGTAAGACGCCTGGATTTTGATGGTATAAATGGTCTTTTGATGGATTAAATCCCATCATGGCATTTTTGATAAAAATATAACCAGGAGAGCTAAAATCTTGATCAGTCCCAAAACCTTGTAAATTATTCTCATTTTTTGAAGAGGCATAAATCCACGATCGCTCTTGGCGATTAAATGGTAATTCTTCTCGGTTATTTGCCACAATGTATTGCCTTAATTCAGGTCCAATTTGTTCTAACCAATACCTAAAATGGCCCACGATGGGAAAATTATGTGTGATGGTGTGGCTTTTTTGAATGAAGACATCTCGAATAATAACTAGGATAGCAGCAACAGCAATCCAAAACCAGGCGGAGGATAAAATGTTCATAGGGTTGATGATTAATGGTTCAAATTTAGGTTCATTTTGGCAATATTATTACCAATAGTTCTATTTATCTTTGTGGTTTAGTTTATACTATGCAGGCAGATTATCATTTACTGAAAAAATATGTAGCTTCTGTTTTTACGGCCATCGGTTGTAGTGAGGAAGATGCGGCTCTAGCTTCGGATGTGTTGGTATCCGCTGACGCTCGTGGAATTGATTCACACGGAGTTGCTCGCTTAGCCGGTTATGTTCGACTCTTTGATAACGGAAGATTAAACACAAAACCCCAGGTAAAAGTTTTACATGAGACGCCTTCTACGGCTACTTTAGATGGTGATCGTGGTTTAGGACTCATCGTGGCACCTAAAGCCATGGAAATTGCCTGTGAAAAGGCGACTTTAGCTGGTAGCGGCTGGGTAGCAGTTCAGAACTCTAATCACTTTGGTATTGCAGGTTATCATGCGATGAAGGCGCTTCCTACTCAAATGATTGGATGGGCTATGACTCACGCAGCCCCCTTAGTGACACCTACATTTTCTAAAGAAAAATTATTAGGAACTAATCCCATCGCGGTGGCTATTCCAGCGAATCAAGAACCCGCTTTTGTGGCAGATTTTGCTTCTACTGCCGTAGCCTATGGGAAATTAGAAATTCTTCAAAGAAAGGGATTGGATACACCTGATGGCTGGGTTCAAGATGCTAATGGAGATCCTTGTAATGATGCTTTCGCCATTAAAAATGGGGGAGCTTTATTACCATTGGGAGGCGATCGTGAGCACGGTTCGCACAAAGGCTACGGATTAGGTGCTATTGTGGATATTTTATCAGGTGTTTTATCTGGTGCTAATTTTGGTCCTTGGGTGCCTCCATTTGCGACCGCTGGATTCATGCAAGCAGGAGAGACAGTAGGAAATGGAACTGGGCATTTTTTAGGGGCCATGCGGGTGGATGCGTTCAGACCTGCTGTTGATTTTACGAATGATATGGATAAGTGGATTCGCCGATTTAGATCTGCTAAAGCTGTGGAAGGTAAACAAGTGCTCATTCCTGGTGATCCTGAGCGTGAGTTAGAATCGATTCGTCGGGAGGAAGGTATTCCATTATTACAACCTGTTGTGGAGGATTTAAAATCCTTATCTACTCGTTTTAACTTAGATTTCAAATTAGATTAATATGGTGTCGAATAAGCGAATTAAGATTTTTATTTTGGTTTTTAGTTTGGTTTCGGCCATGTTCTCCTACTATGTTTGGCAGGTATTAAAAACACCCAATTTTAGGGTAGAGGCTGGAAAGCCCTTTGAGTTATTCATTCCAGCGAAATCTACTTATGAATCTGTCTTAGATACGTTAAAAAAGCATGATTTAGTACGAGATCAAGTAAGCTTTCGATTCTTAGCTAAAGTGTTAAACTATCCAGAGAAAGTTCGTCCCGGCCGTTATATCATTCATAGTGAAATGGGGAATTGGGAATTGCTGCGTAAACTTAGAAATGGTCGTCAGGATGCCTACAAAGTGGTAATTAATAATTTCAGGTTAAAAGAAGACATAGCCGGGCGCATTGCAAAACAAACTGCTTATGATTCAGCCGCTATTTATGCTGTATTAGATTCCGCTGAATTAATGAATCAATGGGGTTTCAATGCGGAGACTAGTCCAGCCCTATTCATCCCTGATACCTATGAGGTGAATTGGACCACTTCGTTTCCGGAATTTTTAGCGAAAATGAACAAGTCCTATGTGAAGTTTTGGAACTCGAAACGCAAGGCTGAAGCACAGAAATTAGGTTTAACTCCTATTGAGGTTTCAATTTTAGCGAGCATCGTTTATGGTGAATCCAAAAATCCGAAAGAGCAAGCTCGTGTGGCGGGAGTATATTGGAATCGATTGCAAGCAAATATGCCGTTGCAAGCTGATCCAACTGTTGTTTTTGCTTGGAAAGATTTTACGATTAAGCGGGTTACGAGTAAATATACGGCGCTTAATTCACCATATAACACCTACAAGCATACGGGATTGCCACCAGGCCCCATTTCTATAGTGCCAAGTGATGTGATTGACAAAGTGTTGAATTTGGAACACCACCAATACATTTATTTCTGTGCCAAGGCTGATTTTTCAGAGAATCATGCTTTTGCAGTTACTTATGAAGAGCATCGGAAGAATGCAGCTGATTACCAGAAAGCGTTAGATCAACAGAAAATACATTAATATGTTATCGCATCAGGTTTCTTACCGCGTTTGTTATGCAGATACCGATCAAATGGGATATGTGTATTATGGGAATTATGCTCGTTTCTTTGAGATTGCCCGAGTAGAGACATTGCGAAGTATTGGTGTAAGCTATAAGGTGTTAGAGGATGCTGGAATAGGATTACCAGTGTATGAAAATTACTCCAAGTATCACGCTCCGGCTTTGTATGATGATTTGTTGCGAATTGAATGCACATTGGTCAAAATGCCTTCAGTTCGGATTGAATTTGACTATAAAATTTATAATCAGAATGAAGCTTTATTACATGAGGGAAAGACAACTTTAGTCTTCATGGATTTAACGAACAAAAAAGTCGTTAAAGCTCCAGAATGGTTGATTTCTGCTATTTTAGAAAATAAAGGTAATGCTTAGACGGGTTTGGAGAGAGATTAAATTGTTTTGGAAGGATTGCGAGGAACATTATATCCTGGCTCGAATTCTGACGATTTTATACCAAAAGATTTTTCATTTTGATATTGATGTTCGTGCAGCAGCTGTGGCCTATAATTTTACCTTAGCAGTTTTTCCAACGATTATCTTCTTGTTCTCTTTGTTAGCCTATATTCCGGTAGATAATTTTGATATCAAGATGGTGAACTTCTTGAAGTCTTCTATTCCCAAGAACCTCCAAAAAGATTTCACAGAATTACTTTTAGATTTGATTCGTAAAAAATCGGGTGGGGTTTTGTCCTTTGGTTTTTTATTTGCCCTTTATGCTTCCACCAGTGGTATTCAGGCACTTATTCGGTCTTTCAATTTAACGTATAAAACAAAAGAAAATAGAGGTATAGTAAAAGAGCGTGTCATCGCAGTCTCCTTGAATTTCTTATTGACTTTCGTATTGATTACGGCTTTCTCAGTATTTATTGTGGGAAAATTAGTGATTGGTTATCTAAAAGGGAAGGGCTTAATTGATTACGATTTCAATTTTTACATGTTGAATATTTTGACCTACTTCCTGATATTTTCTATCTTCTTTTTAACGATTTCCATTATCTATTACTATGCTCCAGCGATCACTAAACGTTGGAAGTTCTTTAATGCTGGGTCCATCACTGCTTCCATTTTAACTATTTTAGTGACGAATTTATTCTCCTATTATTTAGTGAATTTTGCGAGTTATAATAAGGTGTATGGTTCTATCGGATCCTTGATTGCCTTGATGGTTTGGTTGTATTTTATAGCTTTGATTTTGCTCGTTGGTTTCGAAATAAATGCAAGTATTGATCAGGTTAAAGAGGAGCAAGGTGAGTCAGATACAGATTATTTTTTAGAATAAAATGGCAGAACTCATTCGTTTGTACGACAAGAATAACAGTCAGGCTACTTTGGATCGAATAGTGAATGCACTGGAAAAGGATGCTGTCATTATTTACAAAACAGATACGATGTATGCCTTGGGTTGTCATATTGGTTCGACTAAGGCAGTAAATCGAATTTGTGAAATCAAAGGAATTCAGGCCTCTAAGAATCGATTTTCATTTATCTGTGCTGATTTAAGTTCGATTGCGAATTATGCCAAAGTTTCTGATTTTGCCTTCAAAACGCTGAAAAGATATTTACCTGGTGCCTTTACTTTTGTGTTACCTGCTAGCGCTAAAGTACCATCCGTGTTAGTCCAAGGAAAGAAAACAGTGGGGATACGCATTCCAGCTTATGAGCCTGTTTTATCTATTGTTTCTCAGTTAGGATCACCTCTTTTAACCACCTCGTTACCACATGATGATTTAGAATTAGAAGAATATACGGATCCAAGTTTAATGAATGATCGGTGGGGCCACGCCGTGGACATATTATTAGATGGTGGATTTGGAGGTATTACCCCTTCAAGTGTGGTCGAAATAACAGAGGATTCCTTCGAAATTATTCGGGAAGGGGCTGGTGACTGCAGTCCTTTTATTTAAGACCACTTCAGACTTATTTTAGCTGGTTTGCTATGTTTCCAGCGTCTGTGAGACCATAGGTATTGTTCTGGATAGGCAATAATTGATTTTTCTAAACGTCGCGCGAAGCGTTCTATTATTTCACCTGGAGCTAAATCATCAAAGGGAACATTGGCTAATAATTCGTAAGTCATCGTATATTTTCCTCTCTTTTTGCGAATCAATTCCGCAAAGACGACGGGATATTGATATTCTCTAGCAAAACGCTCCATTCCCGTAAAGAAGGCAGTGTCTTGATGTAAGAAGGTGGTCCAATAAGCACTTTCAGGTTTCTGAGGAGCTTGGTCCGCTGCTAAACAAATGACACGTGGAATATCTTTGCGTTCTCTCGTTAATAAAACCGATTCTCTTTTTTCTAATAAAACCACATGTCCAAAACGCGAACGAACCTGTTTTGTAAATTCATTAAAAGTAGGATTGTTTAGTTTTTGATAAATTACATCGTGTGGATTCTTACTAAGCGCTAATCGGTGAATAGCCCATTCCCAATTTCCTTGATGACCGGCTACTAATATAACGGGAATACCTTTTTTTATGAAATCAGTTACTACATCCTCGTTTTTAATCTCAAATCGATCGAGCATGTCATCTTTGGTAATAGATACCCCTTTAAAAAACTCGACTAATTGATCTGTTAGATAGCCATAAAATCGGTAAGTGAGTTTACCTAACTCTTTGTCTGAAAGTGTAGGGAAGGATTTTTTCATATTCCCTTGGATTACTCTCTTTCTGTAGGGAATGAGGTAGTAAAATAGGAAAGTACAAAACGAAGCAAAACCATACAGCACCGCTAAGGGTAATCTTCCAATTAGTTTGTATATAAACAGGGGAGACGCTTTCATTCTTATTATCTTTGTTCTTTCGTTTTACAAATATCCAATTTATTTTTGGGAATGCACATTGAGACTCATTATTTGCCTAGTTTAGAATACATGACGGTTTTGCTTCAGCATCCGGCCTTACTTTTCGAGGTAGAGGAAAATTTCACCAAGCAGACTTATCGGAATCGTTGTATGATTTTAGGAGCTAATGGTGTGGAACGATTAACGGTGCCTGTGATTCATACTTCTGGAATGAAGACAAAAACGAAGGATACCAAGATTGATTATTCCCAAAATTGGATGAAGCAACACCAAGGTGCTATTCAAGCTGCTTATGGAAATGCACCTTATTTTGAATATTTTGAGCCATATTTGCATCAAATCTTTGCAAAAAAATCGTTTTTTTTAGTAGATTTAAATATTGATCTTTTATGCTTGGTATACCGTATTTTAGAGGTACCTCTTGTTTATGATACCACGCAGGAATTTGGTGTTTTTGACGGAGATAGTCAGTACGATCAAATAAGTGCAAAGAAAGACTGGACAACGCGTTCAATCTATCAAAATAGATCATATCGACAGTGTTTTGGATCGGATTTTGTTCCTAACTTATCGATTTTAGATTTAGTAATGAATTACGGAAAAGAGTCTTTGACTTTTTTAAAATAAAAAGGAACAATTTAGGGGCATACGTGGTTGATGCAGATAAGTTGTACGAAATAATAAGAATACTATGGAGGCTAAGTTTTCGAATAAAGTGAAGGAAGTCATCTCGTTAGCGCGAGAAGAAGCATTGCGATTAGGTCACGATTATATTGGGACTGAACACTTGATGCTAGGTATGATTCGAGATGGACAAGGTCCTGGAATTGATTTGTTATTGCGTTCAGGTGTCTCTTTGGATTCTTTACGTCAAAGCATTGAGCATTCCACCGCCTCCACTACACGTTCCTCTTTTGATCGCGAGAATATGTTAAATATTCCGTTAACCAAGCAAGCTGAGAAAGTACTACGCTTGACCTATTTAGAAGCTAAATACTTTAAAACTAATGTCGTAGAAACGGATCATTTATTAATGGCTGTTTTGCGCGATGAAGATAATGTGGCTACACAGATTTTGGAAAAATACCAGGTATATTATGATTTGATTAAAGAAATGGTAGAATTCCAATCAGGTAATAACCAAGGTGCTAATCCTAAGGCTAGTTCGGATACAGATGATAATGAGGACGATTCTCGTTTATACAGCGCAGGTTCGGGTTCTACAGGAGGTGCTGCTGCTGCTGGTAATGCAACGGGATCTAAACCTGGGGAAAAAAGTAAAACGCCGGTTTTAGATAATTTTGGACGTGATCTAACGAAAGTGGCTGAAAACGGTAAGCTGGATCCCATTGTAGGTCGTGAAAAAGAAATTGAACGGGTGGCGCAGATTTTATCTCGTCGTAAGAAAAATAACCCCATTCTAATAGGAGAACCTGGTGTGGGTAAAACGGCTATTGCGGAAGGTTTAGCTTTGCGTATTGTACAGAAGAAAGTGTCTCGTGTACTTTTTGGCAAACGGGTGGTTACTTTGGATATTGCTTCCTTAGTGGCAGGTACGAAATACCGTGGTCAGTTTGAAGAGCGAATGAAGGCTGTGATGAATGAATTGGAGAAGTCAACAGACGTCATTCTGTTCATAGACGAGTTACATACGATTGTAGGCGCAGGTGGTGCATCCGGTTCATTGGATGCTTCGAATATGTTTAAGCCTGCTTTAGCGCGTGGAGATATTCAAGTAATTGGGGCTACAACCTTAGACGAATACCGCCAATACATAGAGAAAGATGGGGCATTAGCCCGTCGTTTCCAAACCGTCATGGTGGATGCTACAACAGTCGAAGAAACAATTGAAATTTTACATAATATCAAAGATAAATACGAGGATCACCACCACGTTATTTATACGGATGAATCGATTATTTCGGCGGTTAAGCTATCAGATCGCTATATTTCAGATCGTTTCTTGCCAGATAAGGCGATTGATGTATTAGATGAAGTAGGCGCTAGAGTGCACATTTCGAATATCAATGTACCAGAGGACATTGTAGCTTTAGAAGGCCAAATTGAACTAGTAAAAAAAGAGAAGAACCAAGTGGTGAAGTCTCAGAAATACGAAGAAGCGGCCCAATTGCGTGATCGTGAGAAGAAATTAATCGATCAATTAGAACAATCTAAAGCAGCATGGGAAGAGGATTCTAAGAAGCAAAAATTCACTGTTTCAGAAGAAAATGTGGCGGAAGTCATTGCTCAAATGACCGGTATTCCTGTTAATCGGGTGGCAGCGAAAGAGGGTGAGAAATTATTGCAGATGGAAGAACAATTAGCTAATCAAGTAATTGGTCAACCTGATGCGATTAAGAAATTAGTGAAAGCCATTCAGCGCACCCGGGTAGGCTTGAAAGATCCGAAAAAACCGATCGGTTCATTCATTTTCCTAGGTCCTACTGGGGTGGGTAAAACAGAGATGGCTAAGGTTTTAGCTACCTACCTTTTCGATAAGGAAGATGCTTTAGTGCGAATTGATATGAGTGAGTACATGGAAAAGTTCAGTGTATCTCGCTTAGTAGGAGCGCCTCCAGGCTACGTGGGTTACGAAGAAGGCGGTCAGCTGACTGAAAAGATTCGTCGTAAGCCTTATGCTGTAGTTTTATTAGATGAGATTGAAAAGGCTCACCCAGATGTGTTTAACCTGTTATTACAAGTTTTAGATGATGGTATTTTAACAGATGGCCTAGGTCGTCGTGTTGATTTTCGAAATACCATTATCATTATGACTTCGAATATTGGAGCACGTGATTTAAAGGATTTTGGATCGGGTATTGGTTTTTCAACGAAATCCAAGGTGGATAACCTGGATGAATATGCCAAGACAACGATTCAAAATGCCCTAAAGAAAGCATTTGCTCCTGAGTTTATAAATCGGTTAGATGACATTATCGTATTTAATTCGTTAGAGCGACCAGCCATTCACCAGATTATTGATTTGATGCTGACGAAATTGAAGACTCGTTTAGCGAATCTTGGTTTCGAAGTTGAATTAACGGAGAAAGCTAAAGACTTTATGGCGGATAAAGGTTACGATCCTCAATATGGTGCTAGACCCTTAAATCGTGCTATTCAAAAGTACTTAGAAGACGCTTTAGCGGAAGAGATTCTGAAAGGACCTTTGGCGGAAAGTGAGTACATTGTGGCCGATTTTGAAGAAGGAAGTGATGCCTTAATTTTGGCCAGAAAAACAAGAAAAGAAGTAACCAAACAAAAAAAATAATATGTCATTAGTACAAAATAAGGTCGTTTTAGTAACGGGTGCCTCACGTGGTATCGGTAGAGCTATTGCGACAAAATTTGCCAAAGCTGGCGCAAACGTGGCTTTCACCTATTTATCCTCTGTTGAAAAAGGGCAAGCCTTAGAACAAGAATTAGCTGCTTTTGGTATTACTGCTAAGGGTTATCGTTCAGATGCCTCTTCTTATTCAGAATCAGAGAAGTTAGTAGAAGATGTTTTAGCGGATTTTGGAACGATTGATATATTGATTAATAATGCTGGAATTACGCGTGATGGTTTATTAATGCGTATGTCAGAAGAGCAATGGGATGAGGTAATTCGCGTGAATTTGAAGTCCATATTCAATTTAACGAAAGCAGTTACTAAACCTATGATGAAAGCAAAATCTGGTTCAATTATCAATATGACTTCTATTGTAGGAATCAAGGGAAATGCCGGTCAATCTAATTATGCAGCTTCTAAAGCGGGTATTATTGGTTTTACCAAATCGGTCGCATTAGAATTAGGTTCACGTAATATTCGTTGCAATGCCATTGCTCCTGGTTTTATCGAAACTGAGATGACAGAGGAATTAAATGAGGCTGCTATTGAAGAATGGACAAAGTCCATCCCAATGAAAAGAGGAGGTCAGGCCTCTGAAGTAGCCGATGTTTGCCTGTTCTTGGGTTCTGATATGTCTTCATATGTGACAGGGCAAGTTATTTCTGTAAATGGAGGTTTATTAACCTAATCTTTATTTGTAACATCATTAGACCTCAGTCTTTACGTGTAAGATTGAGGTCTCTTTTTTTATGCGGATATACTTATTTCTATTTCTTGTAATTCTCAGCTCTTGTGCTAAAACGATCAATCCGACACCTATTGTTGAAAAGTCGGTTTATGTGGATCGATTTCCAACTCTCAAGTCAGGGTTAACATTTATTGATTTTTCTATATCCTATGATAGTTTATTTGTTTTAAGTCAATTAAAGCCGGGGTCAGTGCTTTATCAAAATTCTGGAGGTTCTTCTACCATTGATTTCCCTTTGGAGGTTAGATTATTAGCACCTATACAATTACAGGCGATTCAAAAGGATCACATTAGTCTTGTATTTCCCGTTCGAATGGTAGCTAAACCGGAACTTGCTGGAATATCGGCTGGTACTGTTTCTGGTGATCTATCGATGAATGTGCAATTGAAGTGGAATCTAGCTAGTATTAACACTTTGCATGTGAGGGAAGTGGCTTATGATTACCAATGGATACAAAAACCGTCCTTAAAAGTGTTGGGCTTCCCCGTAAACGTTGCTAGTGTGGTGGATCAACTCTTAAATCAAAAGAAGGCTATGATTTTAGCCCAAATGCAAGATCAATTAAATGCTTCAATCAAGAAATTAGCTAGCAAACCTTTTGCCTTCCAATCCTTTTTTACGGATTCACACTTAGGATATCGAATAGAACCTGTTGCAAGCTCGGCCTTGGATTTGCGCGATTTGAGTTTTGAACAAATGGGCATTAAAGGGCAATTGCGTTATATGGGTGGATTTAAGGTAGTTTCGGGTCAAAACAATATTGCGCCTCTGTTCATTCCAGTGAAGGATTTACCAGGTTCAGGAAAACCAACGCTTCCATTTCAATTTCAACTTTCAGGGCCTGAATTGATAGCAGCCTTTAAGGAGAATAACCCATCTTGGAAAGGGGGTGGTTCATTTCTATTCCAAAAAGAGGGCCTAGGTTTTCAATTATCTCAATTTAAAGGTAAATCATCTAAACTAGCGGTAAAATTTGATTTTGTGATCTATCCTGATAATTCGTTAGGAATACAAGTAAAGGAAACACGACTTCAAGGCCTTTCTTTTCCAGTTTCATTATTTAAGAGGCGCATTCAGCATAAATTGCAGGTTCAAGCAGCCGCCTTCCGTTTTCAGCCGAAACAAATTCTTAATCGACTACCTAGTTCCATTAGTTTAGCAAAAAACGGTCGAGTTCGATTTCAAAAGATCTATTTCGATAACAATTCCGTGTTAATTGAGGGTGCTTTTGATGGGAATTGGTCTTTGGTAAAATAAAATCTTACCTTTGCAGCGGAGAAAATAGACTATCCTATCGCTTTTTAAAGAGGAAAGTCCGAACAACATAGAGCGGCGTGCTTCCTAACTGGAAGGGGGATCTTCGGATTCAACAGCAAGTGCCACAGAAAATTACCGCCTTCGGGTAAGGGTGAAAAGGTGGGGTAAGAGCCCACCGCTGGTTTGGTGACAAAACAGGCTTAGGTAAACCTCACGCGTTGCAAGATCAAATAGGCTAGCTGCCGCAAGGCATAAGGGTGGCTCGTCCGATGCTAGTGGGTAGATTGCTACAGGTAAACAGTGATGTTTATCGAAGATAAATGATAGGACTATGGGTAACCATTGACAGAATTCGGCTTATCGGTTTATTTTCTCTATTTCTTTGTTTGAAATGAATGCAAAATAGTTTAATTTTGCACACTATTTATAAACCCGAGGGACGAGATCCCTCACAAACCCATAACAAATGGCTGTTAAAATCAGATTAGCGCGTCGTGGACGCAAAAAGTTAGCAATGTTCGATGTAGTAGTTGCGGATGCTCGTGCACCTCGTGACGGACGTTTTGTAGAAAAAATCGGAACATACAATCCTAACACCAACCCAGCAACTGTCGTTTTAAACGAGAAACAAGCAATCCAATGGGTATTGAACGGTGCTCAACCAACTGACACGGTTCGTGCAATCCTTTCTTATAAAGGAATTATGTATGCAAAGCACTTGCAAGTAGGTGTGAATAAAGGTGCGATTACGCAAGAACAAGCTGATGCGAAGTTCGAAGCATGGAAAGCAGAGAAAGAAGTGAAGATTCAAGCGAAAGCGACTACATTACAACAGTCTAAAGCAAAATCTAAAGCGGCTCGTTTAGAGGCAGAAGCTAAGGTATCTAGCACTCGTGCAGATAATATCGCTGCTAAAAACAAAGTAGCTGAAGAAGCGTTAGTGGCTAGCGTAGTAGATGCAATCAATGAGGCTGAAGAAGAAGCAACTGGTGTAGAAGTGGATGAGGTAGTAGCTGAGGCTCCTGCTGTAGCGGAAGAAGCACCAGCAGTTGAAGAGGTAGCTGAAGAAGCTCCTGCAGCTGAAGAAGCATCAGAAGAGGCTCCAGCAGCTGAATAATTTTTGATTTTATGTAGAATCATACAAATTTGTTCGCAAGTTTGTATGATTTTTTTTTGTACCTATGGCAAAGACTGAATATTTCGAATTAGGAACCCTTTCTAAACCGCATTGTTTAAAAGGGGCTTTTCATCTTTATTTAGACGTAGATGATCCCTATGAGTATGAGGATTTAGAAGCGATTTTTATACAACAAGGCAATGAGATGGTTCCTTATTTTGTCGAAGATATTCAGATTCGAGACAATCTAAATCTGATTACGTTAGAAGGGATTAATTCTTTGGACGCTACAAAGGATTTAGTAGGCTTAAAGGTATTTTTACCTCTTTCTGCTCTGCCTAAATTAAAGGATGATCAGTTTTATTACCATGAGGTAATCGGTTATCAGGTAGTAGATAAAAACTTAGGTGACTTAGGTACCGTTAAGGAGATTTATAGTACTGGTGCTCAAGATGTGGTGGTGATGATTTACCAAAACCACGAAGTGCTAATTCCTTTAATTGATGCAATTATCCCAAAAGTGGATAAAAAGAACCAAATCGTTCACAGCATATTGCCTGATGGACTATTAGAAGTTTATACACAAGAAGATGCGGATTGATATCATTTCAGTAGTTCCAGCTTTAATGAATAGCTTTTTTGAGCATTCTATCTGTGCGCGTGCGGCTAAGGCGGGACTTGTTGAGGTAGTTTTTCACGATTTACATGATTTTTCAGAGAAAAAACACAAGCAAGTGGATGATTATCCCTTTGGCGGTGGTGCAGGTATGGTGCTGGCTGTGGAGCCTTTGTCAAAATGCATAGAGTTTTTAAAGTCTGAACGCGAATATGATGAAATTATCTTTTTTAGCCCAGATGGCATTGTTTTAAAGCAAGGCTTAGTGAATCAATTAAGCCTAGGAGATAATTTGTTATTTATCTGCGGTCACTACAAAGGAATTGACGAACGTATACGGGAGAAATATGTAACTAAAGAGATTTCAATAGGTGATTATGTTCTATCCGGTGGAGAATTAGCGGCAGCTGTTACAGCAGATGCCATTATTCGTTTAATTCCAGGTGCAATAGGGGACGAGAGTTCGGCTTTGACTGATTCGTTTCAGGACGGTTTATTAGCTCCACCGGTTTATACAAGACCAGCTAGTTTTGATGGGATGGATGTACCCGAGGTATTGTTGTCTGGTCATGAAAAGAGAATTGAAGAGTGGCGTCATGAACAAGCAGTTTTGCGAACTCAGACTAGAAGACCTGATTTATTAGATTAACATGAATAAAAAGGAATCCATATCGCTGGTTACTTTGTTAGCGCTTGGAGGCCTATACCTTATATGGGGTAGCACTTTTTTGAGTGTGCGTATTCTTTTAGAATTTTTACCTCCATTAGTTATTTCCTTTTCTAGAAATTTAGTGGCAGGAAGCTTATTTTTAGTGTGGGCTGTTGTAGGGGGACATTGGAAGAAATTGTCTATTGAGCATTGGAGAGTTCATTTGTTAGCAGGTTTCTTGCTCATTACATTGGGTAATGGCTTTATGGCTCTAGCTGGTCAAACAATTCCTTCTGGATTATCATCCGTATTTATGGCTTTTGGTCCATTACTTTTAGTGGTATTTTTCTGGATTTCTGGAAGAAAACCAAGTAAGCGTAAGTTAATAGGAACTTTAATCGGGTTTGTAGGTATTTTACTTTTAGCTTCTCAAAAGAACTTAGCCATTCCAGGCAAGGAAATTGATTTTTACCGAGGAATGGGTTTTCTGCTAGTAGCGGTTGTAGCTTGGAATTTAGGCGTCTTTTACATACAATATTTGAAGGCTAATACGTATCATTTTACACAAGTATGTGGGATTCAAATGACGACAGGAGGCCTTATTTTACTTTGTATAGCCTTGTTTAGAGGGGATGCTCAAAATGTAGTGATTTCTGAAATTCCGGCTAAGGCTATGTATGTCTTCATATATCTAGCTTTAATTGGTTCCATGTTAGGTTTTGGATTATTTGGTTATTTATCCAAAGCCTTAGATGCCACATTAGTGTCCACTTATACTTATGTGAATCCGATTATTGCATTGTTTTTGGGTAATATTATTCTAGGTGAGTCTTTAAGTAGTATATTACTGTTCGCAAGTAGCCTGATATTGTCAGCAGTCTTGTTAATTACTACGGAAAAGACCTCTACCTTATGAAAAAAATTATCCTACTTCTGCTGATTGCCTCACCCATTATGGCACAAGATTTTCTGCCTTTGTATCCTTCTGGAATTCCGAACTCAAAGCCTTTTGCTAATAAGCAAAAAGCGACGAAAGGAGCAGATGGGATTGAGCGTATCTCAGATGTGACAGTACCTACATATCGGTTCTTTCCTGCTGCTGGTTCCACTAAACCAACTAGTTGTGTGGTTATTTGTCCAGGAGGTGGATACCGAATTTTAGCATCATCACACGAAGGATATGACATTGCTGCAAAATTCAATGAAATAGGTGTCTCAGCTTTAGTATTATACTATCGATTGCCTACAGATTCTGCTCAGGTGGAGAAAAAATATGCTCCATTACAGGACGCACAAGCTGCGATTGCTTTAGTTCGTAAGAATGCATTAAAATGGAATGTGGATCCTACCAAAGTTGGTATCATGGGTTTTTCTGCTGGAGGACATTTAGCAGCTACCGCTTCCACTCATTTTACTAAGGACTATTCTGGTTTACATACTGGAGTTAATCTAAGACCTGATTTTTCGATTTTAATCTATCCAGTCATATCTGTACGTTCTTTTGGACATGGAGGATCATCCCAAAATCTCTTGGGAAAAAATCCTTCCGAAGAAGACTTAGTTTTGTTTTCGAATGAAGAACAAATCACCCCTCAGACACCTAAAGCCTTCATAGTGCATTCATCTGATGATAATGCCGTTCCATTGAAAAATTCGTTACTTTATGCAGAGAAATTAACAGTAAACAAGGTACCTGTTGATTTACACGTATATGCGAAAGGCGGCCACGGTTTTGGACTAAACAATAAAACCACAAGTGGAGACTTGTGGTTCGATCGTTTAATTTCCTGGTTGAAAACAAATCAATTGCTTTGAGTTTTCTTCATAACGAAGTAAAAAGGAATACCTAAAAGTACGATTCCTAACCCAATGGAAGAGGAAAGTGTCTTCACCCATAAAAGATTTCCTGCAATTCCTATTAATAACAATAAATAGCCACAGAAAAGCACTTTTTGAAGGAGTGGTAATTCGTTCTGCATGATTCTTGTTTTAAAAACAGAGGCCACTGTTAGGAAGTAAAATAGCAGGATGGCGAATACGGTAAAGTCTAATAAAGCACTATAAGATCCAGAGAAGCACAATAAGATGGCCCAAAGTCCTTGAATACCTAAAGAATAGACAGGTACATCTTTATCATTTGTTTCTGCCGCTTTCTTAAAAAACAAGCGGTCATTAGCCATTGCTTGAAACAAACGTCCTCCTGCTAAGATAATTCCATTGTTACAGCCAAAGGTAGAAATCATAATAAATACCGCCATCACTAAAGCACCTATTCCTCCTAATACAGTTTCTAAGGCAGCTGCACCCAAACGATCCTGTGTGGCAAACATGATCCCGCGTGCATAACTATTGATTCCATCTGCCTCTCCTTGAAGAGGTAAAATGCTTAGATATGCCAAATTAGTAAGTAAATACAAGAGGCATACGAGCGCAGATCCATACACTAAACCTTTTGCAATCGTTTTTTTAGGGTCTTCAAAATCAGTACTAGCAAATGTCACATTATTCCAAGCAGAGGAAGAAAATAAAGGGCCTATCATAGCTACTCCGAATAAAGAGGCTAATTCCCATCCTCCAATGGAGTGTTTGGTATTTGTTTGAATATCTATTGTGAAAGGTTCAGCAAAAAATCCTTCAAAGTGAATCCATTCATTCTGAATACCTACGTATAATCCAATGATGACAAGGATAACAATGGCTCCGATTTTGGTAATCGTAAAAATGTTTTGAACCAAAGAAGCAAATTGTACTCCTCTACTATTAATATAGGTCAGAAGTGCGATGAGTGTAGCTGCTAACACTTGCTGAGTAGTAATATAATCACCTACCAAAGGTGTATCATTTAGAATACCTGGAAAAATAAAGCCAGCATAGCGAGCAAAGGCAACAGCCACTGCAGCAATAGTACCGGTTTGAATCACTAAGAAGGTGGTCCAGCCAAAAAGAAAACCAATTAGTGAATTATATGATTCTTTCAAATAGATGTATTGTCCTCCCGTTTTTGGGAATACCGAACTGAGTTTTCCATACGCAAATGCTCCCGTTATCGTTAGAAAGGCAGTTAACAACCAAGTTCCAATCCAGTAAATAGGGGAGCCCACCGATCTTGCCACTTCTGAACTTACGAGGAAGATACCTGATCCAATCATCGACCCCATCACTAACATCGAGGCATCTAAGGTGTTTAATTTTTTATTCATAGAGGTGTTTATTGATTAAATACAATTACTGTTTTGTATCTGAAATTCAAAGAAACAATTAAAATTCCTGATTTGAAGGATGTCATTTAATCTTTTTTTAATTGTAAACGTTTCCGTAAACGTTTACGGAAAAAAATTAAATATTTTCTTTGATTTTTTATACAATTATCTTCTATATTCCCTGAGTAGTATATGTCAAATTATAATACATATCGCTATTGTACAATTTTAGATCGATTTATGAAGAAGTCCATTAATGAAGTTGAAATTTGGGATCAGTTTAGAGCAGGGGATCAGCAGGCGTTTTCCGTTTTGTATTCACATTTTGTTCAACCGTTATATACCTACTGTATGGGTATTACGAGTGATAAAGACTTAATTAAAGATTGTCTTCATGATTTATTCGTTGAAATTTGGAAAAATCATGCTAGTCTAGGCCCAACAACGAGTGTTAAATTTTATTTAATGGCTTCCATTAAACGTAAAATTGTTCGTCAATTAGAAACTCAATTAAAAAACTTTAATCACCATGATGCCTATCAATACCAATTTATGGAAGACATGCCTTCTGCTGAAAGGCAACTGATTATGGTGGAAGAAGAAAAGATATCGCATATTTCTATGTATCAAAGTCTTAATAAGTTAAGTAAACGTCAACGAGAGGCGATTACGCTAAAGTATTTTGAAAATATGGATACAGATCAAATTTCAGAGAAGATGAAAATCAATCCTCAGTCAGTATATAATCTGTTATTTGGTGCATTGCGCGTAATGAAAGAGCAGATGACGCTAAAAGCGTATGCTTGTTAATATTGAATAATTGTAAGATATTTTTGAGTAAATCCTATAGTTTTATTGCTTTCCGAACTGAGTAATCTTAAAAAGATTGACATGTTATCGAAAAGAATGAGCTGGATAAAGAGATTAAAATTAGTAAATAAGTACCCAATTAAACCAATAAAACTATCCCAACAAGAATGCAGAGCCTTGTGGGAAAGGATCCAAATGACTTTGCAAACAACTTAATTTCAATTAACCTATGAGAAAAAAATTACTTTCCAAGGTGCTCCTTAGCGGTATAATGCTGTTATTGAGTATTCAAATTTTTGCCCAAGATCGGACGGTCTCAGGTAAAGTAACGTCATCAGACGATGGTTCTGGGATTCCTGGAGCTAGTGTTTCTGTTAAAGGTACTTCTAAAGGAACTTCGACAGATATGGATGGAAATTATAAAATTACGGTTGGTAATTCAGCTGTTTTAGTGTTTTCAGCCGTCGGAACAAATTCACAAGAAGTTTCGGTAGGCTCTAAAACACAAATTAATGTGGCTTTAAGTGCAGATACTAAATCTTTACAAGAAGTAGTGGTGGTAGGTTACGGTACGCAAAAGAAGAGTCAATTAACGGGTGCTATTTCTTCCGTAACTGCTAAGCAAATTACAGAAATGCCTATTACAAACTTAGGTCAAGCGATGCAAGGTCGCGTGGCTGGGGTAGACGTAGCACAATCAGGTTCGAAGCCTGGAACGGTACCACGTGTTTTAATTCGTGGTCGTCGTTCATTCAATGCGGGTAATGATCCATTATATGTAGTGGATGGTATTCCGCTTTCTGGTGGTTATGAAGATATGAATCCGAACGATGTAGCTTCTATGGAAATCTTAAAAGATGCAACTGCTACAGCGATTTACGGTGCTCGTGGTGCGAATGGAGTTGTTTTAATTACGACAAAACGTGGAAATAAAGATGGAAAGACAGTTATTTCGTATGATTCCTATGTAGGGGTTACTCAATCTTTAGACAAAATCCAATTATTTTCGGGAGCTGAATATGCTGAAATGAAGCGTGAATCACGTCGCACTATTGGTACTTACAAGGATGCCAATGGTAATTTAGTTCCTACAGGAGTGATTGATGCTTTTGCTGATTCTAAGTTATTTACTCCTATTGAATTAGATGGTATTGCTAAAGGTCGTTCCCTTGATTATCAAGATATGATGGTTAGAAAAGGAATGCAACAAAATCATGCGCTTGGAGTACAAGGAGGAAATGATAAAACACAGTTTTCTATAAATGCAGGTTATTTCAATGATAACGGTATTATTCAGGGCTTAGATTTTACGCGTTATTCGTTTAGAGCTAGCGTGGATCACCAAGTAAATAAGCGTTTAAAAGTGGGTGCCTCTTC
>VFQS010000743.1_pt1 | contig 33824 bp, 30 predicted proteins | sample 3512361 | NCBI WGS metagenome assembly VFQS01 (sample SAMN10412375, study PRJNA504923) | tailings metagenome | isolation source: Relicate 1 Philex TSF3 active mining | place: Philippines
GATGCACGGCGTGTCCGTCGCTCACGTACACGTCACCGATCAAGCCACCGCATCGCTGCCAGCCACCGGCAGTTCCGGCCGAGATCACGAGATCGGGACGGAACGACAGAATCGACGCATACGTGTTCACGGCAGCGGCTTCCGTGCCGATCGAATCGACTCCGAACCGTCGATCGCGTCCGTTGATCGCCACGCGCAGGTCGGCCCCGTGACGTTCGGCGTCGAACCAACGCACCACCAACGGCGCCGGACTCGTCACCGCTCGCGCTTGCAACGACGCGAGAATCGGGGCCGCTTCGGCCGCCATGGCCATCACCACCACGATCCGACGCACCACCGCATCGTAGATGGACGAGCCGGACCGAGTGCGACGACTACCGTACGACCGTGGCCGTGTTCCGGAAAGCGAAGAAGGCGCGACAGGCCGAGATCGACGATCTTCGCGCTCAGGTCAGCCGACTCACCACGCAGATCGGCGAACTGGCCGCGTCGCACACGACCAACGTGACACACCTCGACGATCTCTCGACCCTCCTCGGGTCGCTCGATGCACGCATCGCGCAGATCGGGACCGAAGTGACTCACCAGCTCGGTGAGCTCTCCGGTGACATCGACTCACTCGGTCGACGAACGAATTCGCTCGACGACGAGATCAACAAACTCGGACACTTGCCCGATGTCGTCGAGGAAGTGCGCACCGATCAGGCGCGACTCGCCAACGAACAGGCCCGCTACGAAATCGCCTTCCGCCAGGATCTCGCCGAGATCGTCGACCAATTCCAGCGCAGACGCCCGACGAACTGACGATCAGCCGGCCAGTAGTTCGAGCGCCCGCGACAACAATTCTTCGGCCTCGCGCACCTTCTCCTGATACGACCCGAGATCACCATCGAGCAATGCCGCATCGGCCTCGTCGAATGCGCTCTCGGCTGCTTCGAGCAGAGCCACTGGGTCGGTCGAACCCGGGTCGATCGTCGTCGAACCCCCCGTCGATCCGCCGTCGGTCGCATCACCATCGGTCGAGGTGTCGGAGTCGATGATCGCGTCGATGTCGTCGAGAACGTCGGAGTCGGCACTCGCCTCGCCGGTGATTTCACCCAGATCGACATCGGCCGTCGGGAACAAACGATTGATCGCATCGGTGAGGGTGTTACCAATCACCGAACGTCCGTCGTGCCAGGCGAGAACACGCCGCACGAACACTTGCTTCGAACCCGGATCGTCGGGACGCACATAGAGCGGACGCACCCACACCAGACCTTCGCCCACCGGGAAGAACTGCAACTGGCCGAACACGACTCGCGAACCACGCTGATCGAGCAAGGTGATGATCGGCGCGATCGCCGTGTCGGAACCGAGTTCGGCGGCCACCGTGGCCGGACCCTCCGGCAGGGTTCCATCGACGCGATACACGGTGAGCTGACCGTACGTGTCGGGATCGTTCGACACGACCATGAACGCACGGAGTTCCTTACGTGTGTCGTCAGCAGAGAACGGCACGAACGGACGCAACAACGAGAACGTCGAACGATCGGCCCCCGGAGAACGGAAGTACGAGTAGTACGGCTCGAAGCGATTCACGTTGGCGTCGGCAACATCACCGGTGTTGGCTTCGGCGACCTCATCGGTCACGACCACACCGGTGGCCGTGTTCGTCACTTCCGGATCGCGCGGTGACGCCTGAGCCACGCTCCAGGCGGCATCGCGGTTGAAGAACTGATCGGCATCGGCGAATTGATACCGGCCGTACAGATTCGTCTGCACCCGGAAGAGATCCTCCGGATAACGGAAATGCGAGCGGAGCTCGTCCGACACCTGATCACCCGGCGTGAACAGATCGGGGAAGGCCTTCGACCAGGCACCGATGATGGGGTCGGTCGGATCGACGACGTACAGGGTGACTTCGCCCGTGTAGGCGTCGACGACGGCCTTCACACTGTTGCGCACGTAGTTGAAGTTGGTGTCGAGTCCCGAACCCGGTGTGAGCTGCGAGGTGTTCGCCTTCTGCGCGTACGGATAACGCGAGGTGGTCGTGAAGCCGTCGAGCACCCAAAGAATCCGGCCGTCGACGACGACCGGATAAGGATCGGCATCGAGACGAAGGAACGGCGCGAGCTTCGACACTCGGTCACGTACGTCGCGAACGTGCACGAGTCGGGAGTCCTCCCCGATCAGACTGGAGCCGAACAGGTTGAACTCGCCGAAATGAACGGCGAAGGCCAGGCGCCGGATCGTCGAGTTCAGGCGGATACCAGCATCGCCGTCGTAGGAGGTCGCGTCCTCGCCCGGGCAGGCCTGTTCGACCTGCTCGGTCTTCACGATCGCATAGCCGGGTTGATTCGTTCCGACGTACAACTCGGGTCGATCGACGTCGAGCGGGGCGTAGATCGGGCGGCCGTCGGGGGTGATCTTGCTGGCCGACGCGGCCACGACACCACAGCCGTGCGTGTAGATCAGGTGACGAGACACCCAGGTTCGATTGGGGATTCCGTCGGAGTTGAGTTCGCGAGCCGCAACGAAGGTCTGCTGCATGTCGCCGTCGATTTCGTAGCGGTCGACGTCGAGATCGTTGATTCCATAGAAGGCGAAGAGTCCTTCGTCGAGGGAGAAGCGGTCACGCATCTCGGTGATATCGAGCAGACGCGCGTCGGCGAGCACCTCGGCACTGTCCTTCACGGCCTCGTCGGTGACTCCGTCGAACGACACGGTTTCGACCCGAACGTTGTCGAGACCCATCGCGGTCTGAGTGGCTTCGATGTTGCGTGCGATGAACGGGCGTTCACGCGTGGTCACGTTGGGCTGCACCACGAACCGTTGGATGACCGCGGGGTAGATCGCGCCGGCGACGACCGCGATCAGGGCCCACAACGCCATCGACAGCAACGGAAGGCGCCATCCCCCCCACCGAATTCCGGCGAGGAAGAGCGCCGCCACGAGCAGGCTCACCATGATCAACAAGTTGATGGCCGGCAATTGCGCATTCACGTCGGTGTAGGTGGCACCTTGCACGACTCCCCGAGTCGAGGCCGTCAGCTCGAAACGCTGCAACCAGTAGTCGACCGCCTTGACGACGGCCAAGAGGGCGAAGATCACGCTCAGGTGGATTCGCGCGCCCTTGGTGACCCGTTCCTTCGGATTCTGGACGCGCACTGCTCCGTTGAGGAAATGAAGAACGGCACTCAGGATGGCGATCAACACCAGAGCGGCGAAGGCCCAATCGACCACATAGGTGAGGAACGGCAGGCGGAACACATAGAAGCTCACGTCGACGCCGAATTGCGGATCGTCGACACCGAACGACTGCGAATTGCGGAAGAGGAGCCATTCGCTCCACTGCGACATGGCAGGCAGACCCACGAAGAGGCCGAAGAGGATCGCGACGGCGAAGCGCAGGAGTCGGGACCGAGATCCGATGATCGCTCGATAGCGCTCGACGACTTCGCGTTCGGGACCGATCGGAAGATCAGCCGGGGCGAGACGCTGCGCGATCGTGAGGCTGAAGAAACACAGAACGGCGAAACCAGCCGAGAAGGCGAGACCGAGCAGAACCTTCGACCACAACGTGGTCCAGAACACGTCGGAACGATCGACCGAGTCGAACCACAGAAGATCGACATAGAAGTTGGCGAGCGTTCGCGCCGACAGAGCGAGAACGACGAGAACGACCGCGACTGCGACGAGGATCAACCGGCCCTTCGATGCCCAGGACGGACGTCCGGCACGAGGTCGGCGGGGCCCACGGCGTCGCGGACCACCAGGCAGGTCCGAGGGGATGCGCACGAAGTCAGATTAGTTCTGCACGGGAACGATGACACATCGGCACCCCGAATGTGCCGGCGCATGCGTGTGCCCGGTGGGGAACGCGTCACCACCGTCGATCGGGCCGGCCAACGAATTGTCCTCGGCATCAGGACACGCCGGGCCCGCCGGGTCGTACTTCCAACAGATCTTGGTGTCGGACGTGAGCCCGGCCAACGCTCCACGCCCGTAGGCCGTGTATGCGAGGTCGTCGATCTGTTCGTCCATGAGCTGGCTCTTCCACTCGCGATACAGCGATCGAACCAACTTCGACAGTTCGACGTTGTCATCGGACTGTGAGATCGAGCGGCTCAGGCGCTCGCGCAGCGGCTCGATGATCGATGTCACGATCACTTCCTCGATCGCCTTCATCTGACCACTGACGAGTTCACCCAGTTCGCGATCGGAAGTCTTGCTGTCGGACGTCTGCAACGATCGTGCTCCCGACACCGCCGCCGATTTGATCGACGCCGACAAAGCCGAGGTGTACCGCTTCGAGTGCTCGGCCTTCGGGCCGACGATCGCGTCGAGAGTCTTGATCGGCTTCTTGCCGCGCAACACGTCGAGAATCTGATTCTGCTCGTCGGCGAGCACACGCTTGGCCTTACGTCCCATGGTCAGGATCAGCGGAACCAGAATTTCGTCCCGGCTCTCGAACGCACTCACGGTGCCGACTGTTTCGGCGATCGAACGGGCGACGGGCACCGACGGAACCTTGGGTTCCTTGGCGGCCGCCGCATCCTTGTTGGCTTCCTTGGCCACCATTTCGGCGCTGGCTCGACGCAACTTGGCGAAGATGTCGTCGGTGCTCGGCGACGGACGCGTCGCCCGCGGTGCGGGCTCGGTGACGATCTCGGGCTGAGGCTCGGGTTCGGGCGCCTCGGACTGTCCGAAGAGTTGCACGACATTCGATACGGCAACGGGCGCGGGACTCGCCTCGACGGCGACCGGTTCATCGATCGCGAGATCCTCGACGACGGGTTCGTCGATCACGAGAACCTCAGCGACGTCATCATCATCGGCAATGTGCTCGTCCTCGATCACGTCGACCACCGAATCCATCGACGGATGACGCATCACGCGAGGATCGACCGACTCGACGTCGCGATCCTGGTCGTAGAACGGTGTTGCGACCTGAAGGGTCACGACCGGCGCATCGTCCTGCACCACCAACGGCACCGGGCCAGTGGAATTGGCCAGGTTCACGAATTCCGAACGCTCGTCGGCGGCGTCTTCCAGATCACCGAGAACGTCGTCAGCGGCAATTCGCGCTCGCTCGAAGGCCTGAATGAGACGCTCGCGGCCGTGGTACAGGTCTTCGATCTGTTCACGGGCCAACTCGCGACGGCGCGCGATGTCGGCCAAGACACGCTCGCGATACGCCCGGGCTTCGTCGACCATGTCGCGGCCCTGCTGCTTGGCCATCAGGATCTCGTTCTCGGCATCGGCCACCGCGTCCTGACGCAGACGAGCACCTTCGAGTTCAGCCTCCTCGCGAATTCGGGTGGCGTCGTCGGTCGCGTCCCGGATCAGGCGCTGGGCCGTTTCCTCGGCACGGTTCCGCAACTTGGCCGCCGCCTCACGGGCGGCCTGAATGATGCGAGCGGTCTCCTCGCCGAGAAGTTCGGCGATGCGCTCCTCGTCGAGATCGGCCGGAACGAGGGAGACGACACCCTGCTGATCGGCGATTTCCCGCTCGAGGAACCGCTCCCGCTCCTGGAGACGGGACAACTCGGCCGAGACCATGCGCAGGAAATCGCGCACCTCGGACTGGTCGAAACCCCGGCGGGTCGTGGGGAAGGACGCCCCGGCAACAGCAGAGGGGGACGACGGATCAGGACGTGAAAACGAAACAGCCACGCAGGGATGGTACGGAATGCCTGTGGACAGGGGGTGGCAATCCCCCGTGACGTCCGGACGTCAGCCCTGCTCAACCGGGGTTCCACCCCGTTCGGCGAGGGCCTCGAGGGCCTCGGCCAAGGTGCCCACGGGAACGATCTCGAGACCGGATCCGGCCGCCCGGCGGGCCGCCTCGATCTCGGTCGGATCCTGAGCCATCGGCACCAGAAAGAGGCTCGCTCCCGACCGGCGAACCGCCACCGCCTTCTGCACGAGTGCTCCGATCGGACCGACCGTTCCGTCCCCGTCCATGGTGCCCGTCACTGCCACTCCCCCGGCAGGAGTGAGTTCTCCCTCGGTGAGGGCGTCGATGAGGGCGAGCGTGAAGGCCAGCCCAGCCGACGGCCCACCAATCGAATCGGTGTCGATCTCGATGTCGATCGGCAACTGAACGGTGCGCGTGTCGCGCGGGTTGAACCCGATGATCACGCGACCGGGCTCGGAAGGACTCTCGATCAACTCGACGTCGACCACCCGAACCTCGTCATCGGGTGCACCGATCGGACGCACCGTGATCGTCACCAGGTCGCCGGCTCGCGTTCCTTCGAGTGCGGTCCCGATGTCGGAAATGACGTCGATTCCGGTGACCTTGGTCGGTCCGCCGTCGGGATCATCGACTTCGATCGAGAGCAACAGGTCGCCGACTTCGAGCACACGACACGCCCGATCATCGGGAGCATCGGCCGGGCACAACTCCGGGTCGAATCCGCCGATCTGCGCCGGACCTTCGTCGAACGCCACGTCGAATCCGAGATACGACAGCGCCACGTACGCTGCGATCTCCTTCGCGGTCGACATGGCACCGAGTTGGATCTGTTTGCTCACCGCGGGATCGCAGTCACCGAATCGTTCCTCGCACGTCTGCACCGAGACATACGGGTCGACCCATCCCATGAAGGCCTGCAACGGTGAGAGTTCACTGCCGAGGGCGGTCACGAATCGAACGCCACCATCGGGAGCGAAAACCGGAACCGGCTCTCCCGACACTTCCCCGTCGATCGAGAGGCGCGACGACACATAACTCGCGCGACCCGGAGCGGTTTCATAACGCTCGATCGGCCACACCATCGCGACGAGAACGACCACGATGATCAGGTAGGCGATCGTCACCAGTGGCACGCCCCACAGCGGACGGTCGCGCACAATCGGGACCGGTGGGGCCGGTACGGTGTCGGTCGATATGTCGTTGTCGGACATCACGTGGAGGGTGGGGTTGCTGGCCGGGGTGGCTCTGATGGCTCTCATCGCCGTCGGGTGGCGTCAGCCTGCCAGACGGCGGATCGTTTCCCCACGCGACCCGGCCACTCGTGACGGCATCATCGAGGCCGTCGGACCCACCACCCAACAGGTCAGACGTCGGGTTCTTGATCTGGCCTCGCTCGGTGGGATAGCAGTAGGGGTGGCGTTCGTGGTCGCGATCGCCACCGGTCTCGTGGTCTCGTGGGTCGTGACCAACGTGATCGAGGGTTTGTAGCCAGGAATATCGGAGGGGAAGACAATGGGGGACGGCGACGCAGCCGAGCTGCGCCGCGATGTGGTCATTGCTGGACACACAGGTGACGTCGAGTCGGTGCGCAGTGCACTGACGCACGACGAGCCCACGGTTCGCGAGGCCGCTTACGGTGCCATGGCACGACTCGGACTCTTCACGGCCGAGTTGGCTTCCGACGGAATCAGTGACGCTCATCCGCGCGTGCGCGGGCGGGTCGCCGAACTTTGTGCCGATCTTCCGGGGTTCGATCTCGGCCCACTGCTCCACGACGACGATCCGATGGTCGTCGAAATGGCGGCCTGGTCGTGCGGCGAACACGAAACGCCGCTCGATCACATCGTTCCGCGGCTGGCCGAACTGTGCTCCTCGCACGACGAAGCGCTCGTGCGCGAAGCGGCCGTGGCCGCCCTCGGTGCGATCGGCGACGAGCGAGGTCTCGAGGCAATCCTTCGCGCCTGCGACGACAAGCCCACGGTTCGCCGTCGTGCCGTTCTCGCCCTCGCCCCGTTCGACGGGCCAGCGGTGCAGGACGCCTTGAAGAAGGCGCTCGACGATCGCGATTGGCAGGTTCGTCAGGCCGCCGAGGACCTTCTCGGCTGAACGCCGGGGCTCACAGTCCTTCGAGAATCAGCAGCACACCGAACACGACGAAGGCGATCGACGCACCGATTCGAATCGCCCTTTCCGGAAGACGAGCACCCAAGATCTGACCGACCACGATCGCCAATGCGTCGGCGGCGACCATGCCGAGGGTCGAACCGATGAACGTTCCCCACGGGTCTTCCTTGGTCGCGAGAGTGATGGTGGCGAGCATCGTCTTGTCACCCAGTTCGGCGAGGAAGAACGCCACGCTCGCCGCGACCACGGCGTTGCGTGTGGTTCGATCGGCAGCCGCCGATTCCTCGTCGTCGAGGGAGTCACCACGCAGTGTCCAGCCGGCGAAGAGCAAGAAGGCCACCCCGGCGATCACCGCGATGGTGTCGGTCGGGAGTCGCGCCCCCAACACCGAGCCGATTCCGACACTGATCGCATGAGTCACCGTCGTCGCGATGGTGATACCGATCAGGACGGGCAGTGCCTTGAAACGAGCCGCGAAGGCCATGGCCATCAACTGGCTCTTGTCGCCGAGTTCGGCCACGAAGATGACACCGAAGGAGAGAACGAGTGCGGACCACATGATGCGTAGCCGACAGTACAGTCGCACGTCATGGGGACCGTGATTCACGAACGCTTCCGCTCGACACTTCCCGCCGATGACGATCACCCGTATCGAACGGGGGCCTGGCGTCCGCAGTCGGTCGAGTACACGGCGACGTCGATGCCGACCACCGGACGTGTTCCCGACGATCTGAACGGCGTGTATCTCCGCAACACCGAGAACCCGCTGCATCCGAACATCGAGCGCTACCACCCCTTCGACGGCGACGGAATGATTCACGCGATGTCGTTCGCCAATGGTGTGGCGGAGTACCGCAATCGTTTCGTGCGCACGGCCGGTCTCGCCATCGAAGCCGAAGCAGGTGGATCGCAATGGTCCGGACTCGCCGAGGCACCGGCCAAGGCCCCGCGAACCGACGGCTGGGGAGCACGAACTCGCATGAAGGACGCGTCGAGCACCGACATCGTGGTGCACGGTGGACTCGCGCTCTCGAGCTTCTATCAGTGCGGAGATCTCTACCAGCTCGATCCACGCACACTCGCCGATCTTGGTCGCGCGTCGTGGAACGGAGCGTTCCCGTCTGCCGGCGTGTCGGCCCACACCAAGACCGATGAGAACGCGGGTGAACTTCTGTTCTTCAACTACGAGACCAACGCGCCCTACATGCACTACGGCGTGGTGAACGATCGCCACGAACTGGTGCACTACGTACCAATCGAACTTCCTGGTCCGCGCCTGCCTCACGACATGGCGTTCACCAAGAACTACGCGATCCTCAACGATTGCCCGTTGTTCTGGGACCCCGACCTGATCACACGTGGTGTGTACGCGACGAAGTGGCATCCCGAGATGCCCACGCGTTTCGCCATCGTTCCGCGTCGCGGTCAGCCTCACGAGGTTCGCTGGTTCGAGGCCGATCCCACCTACGTTCTGCACTGGATCAACGCCTACGAAACTCACGATCACGAGGGCGAGTGGGTGGTGCTCGACGGGTTCTTCCAGTACGACCCGTCACCGTCGGTCCCTCCGGATGCCGACCTCAACACGCGTATGTTCCGATTCCTCGATCTCTACGCGATGGACTCGCGTCCGTATCGCTGGCGTTTCAATCTCACGACCGGCGAAACACGCGAAGGCCCACTCAGCGATGACGTCACCGAGTTCGGAATGATCAACAACTCGTTCGCCGGACGCGACTATCGCTACTACTACTCGGTGGTTCCCACACCGGGGTGTTTCCAGTTCGACGGAATCGTGCGTCACGATCTGCACACCGGCTCGACCGAGACGTATCTCTTCGGCGAGGGAGTCTTCGGCAGCGAAACGGTGATGGCGCCGCGTCCGAATGCGACGTCGGAGGACGACGGCTACCTCATCACCTTCGTCTCCGACGTGAACGCCGATCGCTCGGAGTGTCTGGTGTTCGACGCGCAGGGCGTGGCCGAAGGGCCGATCTGCCGGATCGAACTCCCTGAACGCATCAGCAGCGGTACGCACGCATGCTGGTCGTCGGCGGTCTGATGTCGCGCCGTCCGCGCGGGAAAATCAGCGGTTGAGCAAGGTCGAGAGAAAACTCTTCTTCTCGCCGGCCGGAGCGTCGTCACACTTGCACCGCTGATCCTTGGGCACGTGGCCGAGCACCTCTTCCACGTGAGCTCCGCATCCGGCCCAACTCGGCTTTCCACACTTGTCGCACGTCACTTGTCGGCACATACCCCTGAGGGTATCGGTGTCGTCCGAGGCCGTCAACTCTGGGACACTCGGCTCATGACTCATCTCCGGCCCGACACCGACGTCGTTCAGGCCTATCGCGATCTGCGCGATCGCCTGATCCCGCTCCTTCGCAGTCGCCCGGCGACCGACGGAGATCGCCCGGTGCACCACTGTCCGGCTTGGTCGGTTCAGAACGTCGTCGCCCACCTCGTCGGGACTCCCGAGGACATCCTCGCCGAACGCATGGAGGGCGTGACCACCGACGGATGGACGCAGGCCCAGGTCGACCGGCACGCCGCCGAGTCACTCGCCGAACTGGCCGACGGCTGGGAGGCGATCGTCGCGCCATTCGACGCCGTGCTGGTGCACATCCCCGCACCCGTGAATTCACAGATGGTGATGGATGCGGTCACCCACGAGCACGACCTACGTCATGCCCTCGGGATTCCCGGGGCTCGCGACTCGTTGGCAGTGTCGGTCGGCCTCGGCGGGCTGCTCGATCGGGCCGAGGGCACCTCACCCGGTCTGGCCGAACGTCTCATGACGTCGGTCGCGAGTGAGTTCGACCTGCTGCGCGTGCTCACTGGTCGACGATCCCTCGCGCAGATGTCTGCCTTCGGACTCGACACCAACGAACTCGTGGCTCTCTTCGACGGCACTCCACTCCGACCCCCGCCCGAATCGATCGGGGAATGACCGACCCTTCGAGGCGTCATGGGTCGAGAAATAGTCAGTGATTGACTAATCTGCCCCCGTGCGGTGGCGTTCGACTCTGATCTCCCTCGCCGCCATCGGGTTCGTCACCGGGTGCGGTGGAACCTCCGACTCCGAGGCTCTCACGGTGTTCGCCGCCGCGTCGCTCACGGGCCCCGTCACCGAACTCGCGGCCGCCTTCGAATCGGCCAACCCCGAGGTCGATGTGGTGTTGAGTTTCGCGGCATCGTCCGAACTGGCCACTCAGATCGTCGAAGGTGCGCCGGCCGACGTGTTCGCCTCGGCCGACACCGCGAACATGGACAAGGTGTCGGCCGCCCGCGACGGCGAGCCGGTGATCTTCGCCAGCAACCGTCTGCAGATCATCACCGAAGCCGGTAATCCGCTCGGTATCACCGGCCTCGACGATCTCGCCGATCCGAGGATTCTGTTCGTCACGTGCGCGCCCGAGGTGCCGATCGGGGCCTATACCGCCGAGGTGTTCGCCCGGGCCGGAGTCAACGTGAGTCCGGTGTCGTTCGAGGAGAACGTGAAGAGCATCGTCGCCAAGGTGACGACCGGTGAGGCCGATGCCGGAATCGTGTACACGACCGACGTGATCGCCGCCGGAGCGTCAGCGAGCGGTGTCGACATCGCCGACGAATTCAACGTGGTGGCGTCCTATCCGATCGCTCGAGTGTCGACGAGCGACATCGCGACGAGGTTCATCGATTTCGTGGTGTCGGCATCCGGTCGGGCGATTCTCGACGGCTTCGGATTCGGGTCGCCATGAGCCGACGACGCATTCACCGACCACCGATCGCGATCGTTGCGCTCGCCGTTCTCGCCACGGCGTTCTTCACACTTCCCTTCGTCGGAATCCTGTGGCGGACGCCCTGGAGCGACTTCGTCGACGTGGTGCGGGAGGATTCGGTGCGTCGCGCTCTGTGGCTGTCGATCCAGACATCGATCCTCGCGACGGTGGTTGCCGTCCTGTTCGGCGTTCCATTGGCCTGGGTTCTGGCCCGCGTCGACTTCCGCTTGCGCAACATCGTGCGTGCTCTCGCGACCTTGTCGATGGTGTTGCCACCGGTCGTGGGCGGTGTTGCGCTGTTCTTCTCGTTCGGCCGACGCGGGCTGTTCGGCCAATACCTCGACGACTGGTTCGGTATCCGACTGCCCTTCACCACCGCCGGTGTGGTGATCGCGCAATCGTTCGTCGCGATGCCTTTCTTGGTGCTGACGGTCGAGTCGGCCTTTCGCCAGTTCGACGTTCGCTACGAGGACGCCGCGCGTTCACTCGGGGCCGGTCGTTGGTACGCCTTCCGGCGCATCACTCTGCCGGCCATCAGGCCGGCGATCATCGCCGGTGTGGTGTTGGCGTGGGCCCGTGCCCTCGGCGAGTTCGGTGCGACGATCACCTTCGCCGGCAACCTTCCCGGCACCACGCAGACGATGCCGCTCGCCACTTATCTCGCTCTCGAATCCGATCCAGGTGCTGCGCTCATTCTCAGCATCGTGCTCATCGTCGTCTCTTTCGCGGTTCTCATCGGTCTCCGCGATCGCTGGCTGGGCAACCCGCACGAGGTGACACGGCGATGAGCATCATCGCGACCATGAACGTCCGTCGAGGCGATTTCCATCTCGACGTGTCGCTACGCGCCGAGGACGGGGAAACGCTCGCAGTCCTCGGGCCGAACGGAGCCGGCAAATCGACGATCCTGCGGAGTTTGCTCGGACTCCTCCCTCTCGACGCGGGACGCATCGTTCTCGACGACAGCGTTCTCGACGACGTCGATCAGGGGATCTTCCTGGAACCCGAACGACGACGCTTCGGAGCGGTGTTCCAGGACTATCTGCTGTTTCGTCACCTATCGGTCGTCGAGAACATCGCCTTCGGACCTCGATCACGCGGCACCAAGAAGGTCGAAGCCGAACTGATCGCCCGAGCACTCCTCGAACGTTTCGACGTCGATCATCTGGCCGACCGCTTCCCGAGTCAGCTGAGCGGTGGTGAGTCGCAACGCGTCGCCCTCGCCCGTGCCCTCGCCATCGAGCCACGGGCCATCGTGCTCGACGAACCTCTCGCCGCTCTCGACGTGACCACCCGTCGTTCGGTGCGTGACGAACTCGGTCGATTCCTCGAGACCTTCACCGGCCCGCGCATCATCGTGACCCACGATCCGGCCGATGCTCGACGTCTTGCCAAACGAGTCATGATCGTCGAAAACGGACGAGTCGTTCAGGACGGACCGATTCTCGACGTGATCGCTCGGCCGGCGACGCCGTACGTCGAAGCGCTCTTCGGAGACACGGGGTGAGTCGACCATCCCGCGATACCGAGCAACTCCTGCTCGGTGAATGGGCCTGTCTCGGTGTGCTCTCCGGCGGACCGACGCACGGTTTCGCCATCGCCGCTCGCTTGCGGCCCGATGCCGATCTCGGTCGCATCTGGTCGCTGAGTCGTCCTCTCACGTATCGAGCGATCGATCGTTTGCTGACGAGTGGCCACATCGAACCAGCCGGTGAAGAGCCGGGAATCGCCGGCGGCACCCGAACCGTTCTTCGCATCACCGACTCGGGTCGCGTCGCATTCGACAGTTGGCTGCAGCGACCCACCCTTCATCTGCGCGATCTCCGCAGCGAGTTGCTGTTGAAGTTGCGCCTCGCTGTCGAATCGGGAGCCGACATCTCCGAACTGATCGACGCACAACGACTCGTCGTCAGCGAGATCGAACGCAACCTGCGCGATCAGCTGCATGACCACGCCGACGACATCGTCACGCGATGGCGACTGGAGACGGCCGACGCCGCCCGGCGATTTCTCGACTCGTTGGCACGCTGAGCGCGCGTCACTCCTCGACGCCGGCGAGTATCGGCTTGAGCGTGAGTTCGGGCTCGTCGCTCATGAGTCGCTGCAACCGATATCGGTTCTCGAACAATGCGACCAATGCACCATCGCCTCGCTTCATGATGCGAATCCCACCGATACGCCGCAGGCGATCGACCGACTGGTCGTCGGTGAGCCGAATCGCCTGATACCCCGCCGGCTCGATTCGACCCGGAGCGTTGAACTCGTGCTCGAGACGATGGGCGAACACCTCGAACTGCAACTGACCGACGGCCGCGAGCACCGGGTCGGCTTCGCCCATGTCGGGATCGCGCAAGACCTGCACGACTCCTTCCTCGTCGAGTTGGGCCAGACCCTTACGGAACTGCTTGTACTTCCCGGTGTCGACGGGTCGGGCGGTGGCGAACACTTCGGGTTCGAAGCGAGGTACGCCCGGGAACTCGACGGGAGTGCCAGCGAAGAGAGTGTCACCGATCTGCAGACCAGCCGCGTTGATGAGTCCGATCACGTCGCCGGGGAAAGCCTGTTCGATCGTCTCGCGATCGGCACCGAACGCCGTCGTGGCGTACTTGGTGCCGACGGGTTTTCCGGTTCGCGTGTTGGTCGCGTCCATCGAACGTTCGAACTCACCGGAGCACACCCGCGCGAACGCCAGTCGGTCGCGGTGGTTCGGATCCATGTTGGCCTGAACCTTGAACACGAACGCCGAGAACGGAGCGTCGATCGCACGGGCATCGCCGTCGATGTCGATGCGAGGCGCAGGTGCCGGCGCATAGTCGACAACGGCGTCGAGAAGCATGCGTACACCGAAATTGGTGAGGGCCGATCCGACGAACACCGGCGTCGACTCACCGGCGAGGAACGTGGGCTCGTCGATGTCGGCACCGATGGCATCGAGCAAACCGCATCCGTCGAGAGCAACCTTCCACGCATCACCTTCCTCGGACTCGGCGATGCTTCGGTCGACGATCTCCTCCGGAGCGAGCGATGCGCCGCGTGCGGTACGAGTGAAGCGCACGTACTCGCCCGATCGACGGTCGATCACCCCGCGGAAATCCCCGGGGATGCCAACCGGCCACGTGGCCGGAGTCGGGCGCAGACCGATCTGCTCCTCCACCTCGTCGAGAAGTTCGAGCGGATCACGTCCGGGCCGGTCGTACTTGTTGAAGAACGTGATGACGGGAAGACGGCGTGTCCGGCACACCTGGAACAGTTTGAGGGTCTGAGATTCGATGCCTTTCGCGGTGTCGAGCACCATGATCACCGCATCGACGGCGGCCAGTACTCGATACGTGTCCTCGGAGAAATCTCGGTGACCGGGCGTGTCGAGAAGATTGATCACGTGATCGCGATACGGAAACTGGAGGACGGCCGATGACACCGAGATTCCGCGCTGACGTTCGAGTTCCATCCAGTCGGACGTGGCACCCCGTCGGTCACCGCGCGCGTGGACCGCTCCGGCGGATTGGATCGCTCCCGCGTAGAGCAGGAACTTCTCGGTCAGCGTCGTCTTGCCGGCGTCGGGATGACTGATGATCGCGATCGTGCGCCGACGAGCGGCTTCGGAGCGAACGTCGACGGCAGACACAAGATGGGCAATCTACTGGGTGGTTCGTCCAGCTCGGGCGTACTGTGAATCCGTGCAATCGAGCCGACGAATCAGCGACCGCGAATTCGTCCTCTCGATCATCGCTTTCATGTCGAGCACCGCCATGGCGATCGACATCATGTTGCCGGCCTTCCCGGAAATGCGTACCGAGTACGGCATGGCACCGGGGTCGGCCGACGTCGCGTGGATCATCACCGCCTTCTTCCTCGGCATGGCCACCGGACCCTGGCTCTACGGGCCGGCCTCCGACAAATTCGGCCGGTTGGTTCCGCTGCGATGCGGATTGGCCGTCTATGTGCTCGCCGGACTCCTCGCCTCACTCGCTCCGTCGTGGGAATGGGTCATCGCATCCCGCTTCCTCTGGGGGCTCGGCTCGGCCGGTCCCCGGTCGATCACGATGGCCATGGTGCGCGATCGCTACGCCGGCGATGCGATGGCCCGCCTCATGTCGCTCATCATGTCGGTGTTCCTCCTCGTACCGATCATCGCTCCCGCCCTCGGAGCCGGACTCATCGGCATCCTGCCGTGGCGAGCGGTCTTCATCGTTCCCGCCGTCTTCGGCACCGCGTTGATCGCGTGGACATTCCGTATTCCCGAAACACTCGCACCCGAGAACGTTCGGCCGTTCACCCTGCGCGACACCGGACGTGGAATTCGCGAGGTCGTTCGTCATCGACGAACCGTCGGCTTCACTCTTGCCACCGGGTTTCTCTTCGGCATCGTGACGAGCTACCTCTCGGGATCCGAGATCGTCCTCGAAGACGTGTACGGGTACGGCGACTGGTTCCCGCTCTACTTCGGGGCGATTGCCGTGCTCTTCGCGGTCAACTCTCTCGCCAACGCACGCTTCGTCCGCCTGTACGGGACCGACACCCTGTTGAGGCGTCTCGTCGCGTACTGCTCGGTGACCGCTCTCATTCTGCTGGTGGTGTCGATCGGCAACGACGGCGAGCCCAACTTCTGGCTGTTCACGATCGCCATCGCACTGCTCGTTCCGGTCGCCCAAGGCATGGGGCCGCTCTGCAACACCGCGGCCCTCACCCCAGTTCCCCACGTCGCTGGAACCGCCGCCGCTCTCAACGCGACGTTCACGACGGCCATCGGTGCTCTGCTCGGCAACGTCGGGGCCGGCCACATCGACGGTTCCGTCATTCCGTTCTCGGTGGCGATCGCCGTGTACGTCGCCATGGCGGCTCTCCTCATCAACTGGTCGATCCGTGATCGCGGGACGAGTCACCAAGTGTTCACTTCGACTCCCGTGTCGGCTTCTCATTGACCGGTGTACTCTCAGGGCGTCGAAGGAGAATTCATGTCCCGCGTGCAACTCGCTCTCAACGTCTCGAATCTCGACGAAGCCATCGCCTTCTACTCGAAGTTGTTCGGTTGTGCACCGGCCAAGGTTCGTGAGGGCTACGCCAACTTCGCCATCACCGAGCCGCCGCTGAAACTCGTGCTCATCGAGAACGACGGTGAAGGCGGCACCCTCAACCACCTCGGTGTGGAAGTCGAGTCCACCGATCACGTGCAAACTGCGATCGCGCGTCTTCAGGGCGAGGGCATGAACACTCTCGTCGAAGAGAACACCACGTGCTGCTTCGCCGTGCAGGACAAGGTGTGGGTCGACGGACCCGACGCCGAGAAATGGGAGATCTACACGGTTCTTGCCGACGCACCGGTCATGAAGATCGCCGTCGCCGCGCCAGGCGAGTGCTGCTCCTGAGTTCGACCACCGATCAACGACGCGGTCTCTCGACTCTCGACCGCTTCCTTCCACTCTGGATCGGCCTGGCCATGGTGGCGGGTCTCGTTCTCGGCAACTCGTTCGAAAATCTCGACGACTGGCTCGACACCATCACGATCGACTCGGTCTCTCTCCCCATCGCTCTCGGGTTGCTCCTCATGATGTATCCCGTGCTCGCCAAGGTGAAGTACCGATCGATCGGAACCGTCGTCACCGATCGACGATCACTCGTGATGTCGCTCGTTCTCAATTGGATGGTGGGCCCGGCGCTGATGTTCGCTCTGGCCTGGCTGATGCTCCCCGATCTGCCGGAGTATCGAACCGGCCTGATCGTCGTCGGACTGGCTCGCTGCATCGCCATGGTTCTCATCTGGAACGACCTCGCCTGCGGCAATCGCGAACTGGCCGCCGTTCTCGTCGCAGTGAACTCGATCTTCCAGATCGTCGCTTATTCGCTACTCGGGTGGTTCTACCTCGATGCACTGCCCGGATTGCTCGGCCTCGACAGCGATGGCATCGACGTCACGATGTGGGAGATCGCTCGTTCGGTGTTGATCTTCCTGGGCATCCCCTTGGTTGCCGGGTTCCTCACCCGTGTGATCGGTGAGAGGCGACGGAGTGCTGAATGGTACGAGTCGACCTTCCTGCCTCGAATCGGACCACTCGCTCTCTACGGTCTTCTCTTCACGATCGTCGTCCTCTTCGCACTTCAAGGCGATCAGATCACCGATCGTCCGATCGACGTCGCCCGCATCGCGCTTCCTCTTCTCGTCTACTTCGCCATCATGTGGTTCGGATCGTTCTGGCTCGGACGTCGTCTGAAGCTCGCGTACGACCGCAACGTGTCGATTTCATTCACCGCGGCCGGAAACAATTTCGAGTTGGCGATCGCCGTGGCCATCGGCGTGTTCGGCGTGTCATCGGGTGAAGCGCTCGCCGGAGTCGTCGGGCCGCTCATCGAGGTCCCCGCTCTGGTCGGGCTCGTCTACGTCGCCCTCCGGGCACGTGATCACTACGACGCCGACACATCGGTCCTCCGCGTCCACTGATCGACTAGAACGGTCGGGTGACCGCGACCGACGAATCTCGCACCCTCGACGTCGTGGCCATTCAACGTCGCACTCTGCGCGTGCTGACCGTCGGCCAGGTGATCGGTTCAGCCGCGCTCGGATCAGCGGTCACCGTCGGTGCCTTCGTCGTGCAACAGATCCTCGACCAGGACACTCCATGGGCGGGTATCGCCACAGCAACGGTCACTCTCGGCACAGCGCTGATGTCGCAATTGCTCTCGCGCTACATGCAGACCGCCGGTCGCCGTCCAGGCCTGCAAACCGGATACGCCCTTGGAGCACTCGGATGCTGGCTCGCCGCCTGGGGTGCGCAGATCGAATCGCTGCCACTGTTCCTCGTCGGACTGTTCCTCTTCGGAAACGGTCAGGCGTCGAATCTCTTGGCCCGCTACACCGCAACCGACCTCGCCGAGGAGAACGAGCGAGGGCGAGCCATGAGCCGCATCGTCTTCTCGTCGACGTTCGGTGCTGTGTTCGGACCGATTCTGATCGGACCAGCCCAACACGTCGGCCAGGAGTGGCTCGACCTCGACAAGTACACCGCGCCGTTCCTCTTCAGTGGTGTCTTCTTGTTCATTGCCTTCGTCAACACCTTGGTGCGACTGCGCCCCGATCCCCTTCACGTCGCCGCACAACTTCGCGGGACCACGATCACCGCGTCGAAGCCCGACCTGCGCATCGCGGCCACGTTGAGATCCGCATGGAACGAGCCGATGGCTCGACTGGCCATCCTCGCCATGGTGGTGTCGCAGGCGACCATGGTCGCCGTGATGGCCATGACTCCGGTGCACCTCAAACTCCACGGGCACGAAGGAGTCAGCCCCTACGTGGTGTCGTTGCACATCGCCGGTATGTACGCCTTCAGTCCTCTCGTCGGCAAATACGCCGACAAGCACGGGCGCGTGGCGACGATCAACATGGCGGCCATCCTCCTCGTCGCCGCCACACTGCTCTCGGCGTTGTCGGGTGACGTCGAACAACTTCTGTTCCCGTCACTCTGGTTGCTCGGAATCGGCTGGAACTTCGGGCTGATCGGCGGGTCGAGCCTTCTCATCGATGCCACCGAATCATCCAAGCGAGTTGCCACCCAAGGTGTGGCCGACCTGCTGATGAGTTTCTGCGGAGGAATGGCCGGCTTCGCCTCGGGATTCATTCGTAAAGCCGTCGGGTACCACGTGCTGTCGGCCGGGGCGACGGTGGCGGCTGGCATATTGCTCGCTGCGGTGTACGCCCGTCGGACACGCCTAGCCTCGGCGGTGTGACCGCTCCCGCGACGCCGTTGTTCAGGTTCGACAACACGTTCGTGCGCGAACTCGGCGGGATGTACGAGTCCTGGAAGGCCGAAGCAGTTCCCGAACCCCGCCTGCTCGCTCTCGACGACGAACTGGCCGTCGAACTCGGTCTCGATCCGGATCGTCTGCGTTCGCCGGACGGTGTCGCGTGCATGGTGGGCAACGCGGTGCCAGTCGGCGCCGAGCCGATCGCTCAGGCCTACGCCGGCCATCAGTTCGGTGGCTACTCCCCTCGTCTCGGCGACGGACGCGCACTTCTCCTCGGTGAAGTCATCGACGTCCACGGACGTCGACGCGACATTCATCTCAAAGGGTCGGGGCGTACCCCCTTCGCGCGGGGAGGTGACGGCAAAGCTGCCGTTGGTCCGATGCTGCGGGAGTTGATCATCAGCGAAGCGATGTACGCACTCGGCATCCCCACCACTCGCTCGCTCGCCGTGATCGCGACCGGTGAGCGCATCGTGCGCGACACGTGGCAGCCAGGTGCGGTGTTGGTTCGCGTCGCTTCCAGTCACCTGCGGGTCGGTACGTTCCAGTTCGCCGCATCGACGCACGACGTCGAGTTGCTCCGACGACTCGCCGACTATGCGATCGATCGTCACTATCCCGGCGCTCGCGACGCCGAGAATCCGTACTTGGCGTTCTACGAGTGCGTGGTCGAGGCTCAGGCGTCGCTCATCGCCCGCTGGATGAACGTCGGCTTCGTTCACGGGGTGATGAACACCGACAACGTGACCATCTCGGGTGAGACGATCGACTACGGGCCGTGTGCGTTCATGGAGGCCTTCGACCCGGCGACCGTGTTCAGTTCGATCGATCACAACGGCCGCTACGCGTACGGCAGCCAGCCGATGATCGGCCAGTGGAACATGGCGCGATTCGCCGAAGCGTTGGCTCCTCTCGTCGACTCCGATCCGGAGACATCGGTACCGCTCCTCGTCGAGGTGTTGAAATCGTTCCCCGAGCGTTACGACGCCCATTGGTCGTCCGGACTGCGCACGAAACTCGGTTTCTCGTCGGCACGCCCCGACGATGCCGAACTCTTCGTCGATCTTCTGAATGCCCTGCACGAACACCGCGTCGACTTCACCAGTTTCTTCCGCCGACTCGCCGATGTGGCGCGTGGAGAACGTGAGCCACTGCGAGCACTCGACGGTTGGGTCGACCGCTGGCTCGAACGCGTGACGGCCGACGGAGCATCGCTCGATTCCGTGGCGGCGGACATGGATCGGGTCAATCCGGTGTACGTGCCCCGAAATCATCTGGTGGAAGAAGCATTGGCTGCCGGATCCGACGGTGATCTGTCGGTGACGCGAACCCTTCTCGAGGTTCTGCGCGAGCCGTACACGCCGCGCAGTGGTTTCGAACGGTTCGCCGACCCGGCCCCCATCGATCCGAACACCGGATCCCCGTCCCCCTACGTCACCTACTGCGGCACCTGACTTGGTCGTTCTGGTGGCAAAATCGTCACGTGTTTCGCACCAATGTGCCACCAGATTGACCGATCGATGACACGATGTGTCGTCGTCCCCACCACTTCGCCGCGCACATTGGTTTCGGCGGTGAACGAATCGGTCACCCGCGAATGGTCTCGAGACCGACCATGTTCCCTTCGGCCCGCCACGCTTCCACATGGTCCACGAATCCGAGCACACTCGTCATCCATGCGATCGCCCGAGCCGACCGAATGTCGCCGCCACCTTCGCTGTTGAGGTAACCCGGTGTGCAGGTTGAGTTGTAACGGGCGACTCCCCACAACTTCGAGAAGAGCAATTCGAACCACTGCTCTTGCGCATCGACCGCGGGCTCGATCTCGACCACGTTCTCGGCGTGGCAACGCCCGACGATGTGCGTCACGTGCTTCACGACTTCGCCGATCGAATGCACGAAGTTGGTCGCCTGCGCACCTTGCACCGTGCTGATCATGAACATGTTCGGGAACCCGCGCGACAGAACTCCATGAAGAGTTGCCGGTCCGGGCGCCCAGGCCTCGCTCAACAACGTACCACCACGACCCTTCGGATCGAATCCGAGGCGGTGTGTGTAGTCAGTGGTCACTTCGAAACCGGAAGCGAACACGAGCAGATCGACCGGGTACTCGACTCCGTCGACGACGGGACCGCGTTCGTTGATCTGGTCGACGCCACGTCCGTCGGTGTCGACCAGATGGACGTTGGGACGATTGAACGAGGGGAGGTATTCGTCGTGAAAGCACGGGCGCTTGCAGTTCTGTCCGTACCACGGCATCAGTCGTTCGGCCGTCTGAGGATCGTCGATCACATCGGCGATCCGTTGCCGAATCCGTTCCATGTTCTCGAAGTCGATGCGCTCGAGTTCGGCGGCCTCGTCGTCGTTCTCCGGCATCTTCTTGGTGTCGTGCCACAGCATCTTCGTCCACTCGTCGTCGACCATGTCGACTGCGGGCTGATCACCGGTGATCGGCCTGCCAACCCGGCTTCAACGACTTGAACCATTCAGGATCGGTCGGCTTGTTGTTTCGAGCACCGACACACGACGCGGTGCGCTGGAAGACGTACAGCTCCTTGGCCGACTCGGCGAGCTTCGGAACGACCTGCACCGCCGTGGCACCGGTCCCGACGATGCCGACGCGAAGGTCGGCGAGCTTCTCCATCTTTCCCTGCGAACTACCGCCGGTGAACGAGTAGTCCCAACGGCTGGTGTGGAACGAGCGACCGGCATACGTCTCGATTCCGGGGATGCCCGGAAGCTTGGCCTTGTGCAGAACTCCACCGGCGATGATCACGTACTTGGCGGACAGGCGATCGTGGCGCGACGTGGCCACGACCCATCGGCGACGGGATTGATCCCACTCCATCGCTTCGACTTCGGTCTGGAAGAATGCTCGCGGATACATGTCGAAGTGACGGCCGAGCATCTGGCAATAGGCGAAGATCTCGGGGGCCTTGGCGTACTTCTCGGTCGGCATGTAGCCGGTTTCTTCGAGAAGTGGCAGATACACGTAGGACTCGACGTCGCACGCCGCGTTCGGGTAGCGGTTCCAGTACCACGTTCCACCGAAGTCACCGGCCTTCTCGATGAGGCGGTAGTTGGTGATTCCCTTCTTGGTGAGTTCGGCGGCGGCCATCATCCCGCCGAAGCCACCACCCACGATGACGACATCGGTCTCTTCGACCACGGCGTCTCGGGTGAAACCGGGTTCGACGTACGGGTCTCGGTCGAAGTCCTCGTAGAGACCCTTCAACTCCTTGTACTGGCGGATGCCGTCGGAGCGAAGACGCTTCTCGCGTTCGATGCGGTACTTCTCGCGTGCTTCTTCGATGCTCAGTCCCACACCGGCCCCTCTCTACCCCAGTCGTCCGTCATGACCGTCGACCATCGCTGTCACCAGGGGTCAAGAGTACTGCCAACCCCCTCACCCCACCCAAGAGCCTTTGGTCCTCTTGGGTGTTCTGGTGGCAAATCGGTCACGGCTTTCGTGCGGATCTGCCGCCAGAAGTGACGATCCGTCGTCACAGCGACTGAACCGCGAGCTCCACCATCGCAGTGACCACGACCACTGGCGCGGCGATCGGGGCGACATCTCGGACGTACCCGCCCCAACCGACCGCCTGGTCTTCCGTTCGCATGATGCGCAACCACAAGAGATTGGCCAGAGCACCGATCGGGAGAAGCACTGCGCCGATGTTGAGTCCACGCAACCAGGCCCAGGATCCGCGACCGAGGTCGTCACTCGCTCCGGCCATCACGAGGATGGTCGGGAGATTGTTGAACAGATTCGCGGCGGCGGCTCCGAGAAGAGTCACTCCGGCCAGACCGAGTGGTGATGTCGTCTCATCGATCCGACGTAAGGGCCCGTCCGGGACGATGGAGAGCAAGATCGCACCCACGACGAACACGCCGACTGCCGTGACGATCGGAACTCGCCGCCACGGCACGTACTTCAGCCGAACGATCAACGCCACGTCGATGATCAGCGCGACGAGCCACGCATCGACCCCAATGGACGGGCCCGCAACGAACCCGAGCAGCAAACTCACGACGGCGACGTGGCCCACTCGGAGAGACGTCTTGTCGGGAATCACCTGACTCGACACCGTGATCGAGCTTCCCCAGCGCCGCGCGTACAGGAACCATCCGACGACGCAGGCGGCCACAGTGTGGACCGACATCTCGCTGACGACTCGACCGATCGTGACGTCAGCGCGCTCCAACAGGATCAGGTTCGACAGGTTCGAAACCGGGAGCAACGAAGAGGCGAATGACGCGAGAAGAAGGGGAATCAGAGCGAGTCGCCGCACGACGATTCCACTCGAGCGGGCCAGCGCGATGTAGAGCGGAGTCAACAGAACGATCGTCGTATCGAGATTCATCACGATGGTGGTCGACGCCGCCAGGATCCACAGCCAAACCACTCGCAACTGACGTTTGTCCGGGCCGACCAACCATGCGATCACCGAGTCGAAATAGCCGAGTCGTTCGAGAAGTGCAGCGAGAGGAACTCCGGTGAGCAAGAAGGCCAGAGCCGGAATCATGAGTTCGACGTCGGACATCCAACCGTCACCCTAGATCGGCCGCGTTCACTAGCCTCACGGCATGGCAACTCTCGAAGGAACGTACGTGCCGAGCACCATGGAATGGGTTCGCGATCAGATCGATCTCTACGAACGCACGGGTGGTCGGGAGGGTAACACCCTGCGCGACTCCGGGATCCCCGTCATCATCGTCACGATGCGCGGAGCGAAATCCGGTTCGGTTCGCAAGATCGCTCTCATGCGAGTCGAACACGAAGGCGCCTACGCACTGGTCGCCTCGAAGGGAGGGCACGAGTCGAATCCGGATTGGTACCACAATCTCTTGGCCAACCCTGGGCAAGTGCTCGTCCAGGACGGTCCCGAACCATTCTTCGTCTCGGTCCGCGAGGTCGAAGGAACCGAGTACGACACGTGGTGGGCACGCAGCGCCGCCGTGTTCCCGACCTACGAGGAGTACCGCGCTCGCACGCCGCGGAAGATTCCGATCCTCGTCGCCGAGCCCCGCTGAGTCCACCTGCGAACATTGGGCATGACAACTCGTCGCCTCCCTCAGTCCCCTCGGTCCGCCGACGACGTGATCGCCGATCTCGCATCTTTGCGTTCGCATGATGTCAAGTGGGCCGAGGGACGAGCCTTCGGCATGGTGTACGACGGCGGTCCGGGGGTTCACGAAGTCGCCGAACGAGCGGCATCGATGTACCTGCACGAGAATGCGCTCAACACGAAAGCCTTTCCTTCGCTCGCTCGCATCCAATCCGATGTCGTCGCGTGGACGGCCTCACTTCTCCACGGGCCCGACTCCGCGGCCGGCTTCATGACGTCCGGTGGGACTGAATCGATTCAAGTCGCCGTTCTCGCCGCTCGTGAACGCGCACGAGTCGAACGTGGAGTGACGAGCCCCGAGATGATCGTCTCCGACTCCACTCACGCTGCCTTCCACAAGTCGGCCCACATGTACGGAATCACCGTGCACAAAGTCCCGTGTCGATCGGATTTCACAGCCGACGTCGCGGCCATGTCGAAGTACGTCAATGACAACACCGTCATGATCGTCGCGTCGGCACCGCAATATCCGCAGGGCGTGATCGATCCCGTGGCCCAGATCGCCGAGCTCGCGTCCGAGGTCGATGCCAACTGTCATGTCGATGCATGCATGGGCGGTTTCGTCCTCCCGTTCGCCGAGATGCTCGGACACGATGTGGTGCCATGGGACTTTCGCGTGCCGGGTGTTCACTCCATCTCGGCCGATGTGCACAAGCTCGGTTACGCGCCGAAAGGTGCGTCGGTGATCGTGTATCGCAACAAGGAACTGCGGGCCCATCAGACGTTCGTCTTTTCCGATTGGCTCGGGGGTTTCTACGCCTCGCCGAATCTTCAAGGAACTCGCTCCGGTCTTCCCATGGCAGCGGCGTGGGCCGTGATGTCCTTCCTCGGCATCGATGGATACCTCGATCTGACGCGGCGCACCCTCGCAACCGCGGATGCCATTCGCGCCGCAGTTCGCGCCATCGACGGACTCACCGTTCTCGGCGATCCACGCTTCCACCTCCTCACGATCGCCAGCGACTCGTCGTCGTCGAATCCGATCGACGTCTTCGCGCTCGGTGATGCGTTACTGGCGCGCGGTTGGTTCCACGACCGACAGTCTCCCCCCGACACACTGCACGCCACCGTGTCGAATTCGAACGTCGACCACCTGTCGCACTATCTGACCGATCTCCACGAATGCTCTAAGGCCGTTCGCGGATCACGAGCCGACGATCGCTCGACCAATTACGCCACGCTCGAGTGAATCCTCCCGTTCTGGTGGCAGATCAGACCGAAACACGAGACGAACTTGCCACCAGAAGCACCAAGGGGTCAGAGGGTGTAGCGGTAGACGTTGGTGTCGCGGGTGACGAAGCCGAGGCGCAGATACAAGCGATTGGCGGCCTCGCGAGAAGGTCGTGAGGTCAACTCAACCGTGATCGCACCGAGTGCACGCGCGCGATCGAGCGCCGCGATGTTGAGAGCTTCACCCACACCGTGCCCGCGCGCCGCTTCGTCGACCACCACGTCCTCGATCCACGCGCGAACCCCAGTCGGGATCCGAAACGTCGCCAAGGTGAGCGATCCGACGATCCGACCGTCGACTCGGGCCACGAACAACGTCGACGCTTCCGATGCCACCAGTGTTTCCAACTGAACTCGCGTCGGCGGAGGATTCGAGGACGACAACTGAGGAATCAGACGCGCGAAGGCCTCCACGACCTCGTCGGTCACCGTTTCACAGATCGTCACGTCGCAGGTCATCGAAGTCGCTCCGGCCACGAGTGTAGGAGTCGAGTGGCCTACGGTTGGCCCATGGACTCGACCGAACTCTCCACCAAGGCCCGCGCACTCGGCGGTGCGCTCGAACCTTTCGTCGGGCAGGTGTACTTCTCACCCGAGTGCCACGCGAACTATGTCGAGCTCGGTTTCCAGCCTTCTCCCGGTCAGATGAACGGCGTGTCGATGCCCGAGATGGTCTCGTACTTCACCAGCCGCGGATCACTCATGGGACAGGTGCCCGGCGAACTCGTCGCCGCGGCCTTCGCGGTGTTCAAGCCCGAGATCGTGGTTCCAGCGGTCACCGCAGGTTGGGCCATCACCGATTCGGCAACCGTCTGTGAGGCCCGCCGTCGAGGAGCGATCGGACAGCTCGAGCGCATCGTCGGCGCCAAGCCCGGTGGAATCGCCGGTGCACGATCCGTCCTCGAACGCGCCGTCTCCGTCTTACGCCCCGAGGGTCGCGCCCTGTTCGCCGGAACGCTCAGCCAGTCGATCCCCGACAGCGACCTCGGAGCAGCGTGGCATTTCGGCGACATGCTGCGCGAGTACCGCGGGGACGCCCACACCGCAGCGTGGATCGCCGCCGGACTCGATGCCACCGAAATCGGTCTCCTGACCGAACTGTTCTGGGGCCTTCCCCTCAAGTCGTACAGCCGCACCCGAGGCTGGAACGAAGACGACTACACCGCTGCGATCGATCGGCTCGAGTCCAGAGGTCTCGTGAAGGACGGCGCCTTCACCGATGCCGGTCGCGAACTGCGAGAGAAAGTCGAGATTCACACCGACGATCAGATGCGCAGCACGATCGCAATCATCGGCGACGACTTCGACCGCCTGATCGATCAATTGTCCGTGTGGAGTGCGGCCGTTCGGACGATGAAGGGTTACCCCGAGTCCGGTCCTCACGAGCTCGCCGAAGCCGCTTCGAAGCGCTGAGAACGTTTCCATGTCACACGATCTCATCCTGACCAACGGCGTCGTGATGCCGATGAACGGCGGCGCCATGATCCGCAACGGAGCCGTGGCCATCGACGGAAACTCGATCGCCGCCGTCGGCCCGGTTGCCGCCATCGACACGAAAGGTGCCAAGCGGGTCATCGACGTGCGTGGACGCGTCATCATGCCGGGATTCAGCAACAGCCACACGCACATCGCATCCAACGTTCTGCTGCGCGGCTTGCTCGAAGACGTGCGCCTCTTCGAGTGGCTCGAAACGATGTGGAAGTTGAAGCAGAACTTCGATCACGAAACTCTCTATTGGGCCTCCTTGTGCGGTGATCTCGAGATGCTCAAGGCCGGTATCACCTCCTTCAACGAACACTTCGATGCCTACGACGTCGAGCCGCAGATCGAGGCGCTGAAAGAAATTCCCCTCCGAGCAACGCTCGGTTACGGCCTCGCCGACCGCGGTCTCTACGCACCACGAACCGACTACTCGCGGCGAACCATGGCGAACTTCGCCGAGATCGTGTCGAGCCACCATCGCACCAACGACGATCTGCTCCACATCGCCCTCTCACCTCACGCGGTGTACTCGTGTGGTGCCGAGATGTGGAACGAGGTCCGCCACCTCGCCGTCGATCTCGGGGTGACCGTTCACACCCACTTGTCCGAGGGCATGCAGGAAGTGAACTACTGCCTCGAGAACTACGGCCTGCGGCCTGTGCAGTGGTTGCACTCGCTCGGCTTCCTCGGGCCCGACGTCACGGCAGCCCATTGCTCACAACTCGATGACGACGACATCCGGATCATGGCCGAAACCGGCACCAAGATCGCTCACTGTCCGGTGTGCAATGCGAAACTCGGTTCGGGAACGATGCCCTTGCGCAAGGTTCTTGCGAGTCGCGTCACGGTCGGACTCGCCACCGACGGCCCGGCGAGCCACAACGCCAGTGACTTGTTCCAGGAGATGAAGTTCGCCGGGCTGATCCACAAGGCGACCGTCAACGACGTCGAGTTCCTCACCATCGAACAACTCCTCGAGATGGCCACCTATCAGGGGGCTCTCGCCATGCACCGACCCGACACCGGTCGGCTCGAGGTGGGTGCCAAGGCCGATGTGATCGTCGTGGATCTCGACACCGCCCACGCCCAACCGGTGTACGACGAGCGCGCGGCGCTCGTGTACTCCACACGCGCCGACGACGTCACTCACAGCATCGTCAACGGACGGGTGCTGATGGAGAATCGCCAGGTTCCTGGCGTCGACGAGGAGCGCATCCGTGCGAAGTTCCATGAGGCCGCCCACGCTCTGCGCCGTCGCAGCCTCGGGTGAACGACGAGCCACGAAACGTGACAGACTGACTGCATGATTCTCGAACGTCTCACCACGTCGGCCACCGAGTTCGCCCGTGAGACGGGCTGGGATCCCAAGCCCGAGGGTCTCTGCCGCGGCGAGATCTGCGTTCCCGCTCCCGGCGCCCTCGATGGCGACACGGTGAACGTCGCCATCGCCGCCGAACGTCTCGGCATGCCTCTCGTCGAGAGTTCCGAGCACGGTGTGTACTCGCTCGGCCCGGCCACCTTCTCGGGCAAGGCACTCGCCACCGCGGTGGCGCCCGATCCCGACTTCCTCACGTACGACGGTTCCACGTTCAAACTGTCGTCGTTGCGCGGCAAGAAGGTGGTGCTCGTCGCCTGGTCCAGTTATTGAGGCTGCCGATCCAGCCTGCCCGGGTGGCAGGCGCTCCACACCGAGATCGAAGCCAAGGGAGCCGTCGTCGTGACGGTGGCTCTCGATGTGAATCCCGAGCACGCTCGTCCGTGGAGTGAACTCTCCCGTCCGACGCATCCCTGCGTCGTCGACACCACGCACGCAACCGGATCCTCCTTCGGATTCACCAACATTCCGATGGCGGTCTGGATCGACGAGAACGGTGTTCTCGTCCGACCAGCCGAAGGCGCGTCGATCGAGCGCAACGCGATGCGCGACATGGACGTCCCCGAGGGACTGCCCGAGAACCTCACGGCGATGCTGCACGCCGTCAAGGAAATTCCCGACGACGGTGTCGCGTACCGAGCGGCCATCCTCGACTGGGTCGAGAAGGGTTCGGCCTCGCCATATGCGCTGACTCCCGACCAGGTCATCGAGCGCAGCCAGCCGCGCGGAATCGACGAAGCGAGGGCCGCGGCCTGTTTCGAACTCGGTGAGTACCTTCGTCGACACGTCGGCGACGACGCGGCGATTCCGTTCTGGCGGGAGGCACACCGTTTGCATCCTCTGAACCTCACGTACAAGCGCCAGGCCTGGACTCTCGTCACCACCGCGCCTGGTGCGTCCGAGAACGACCTGATGCAAGGCCCGAACGAGGTGTACGAATCGAACCTTCTCGACGACGTTCTCGGACACGGTGGATTCGGCGCTTTCATCGTCCGTCCGCAACTCTGACGAGATAGCGTTTCGGCAATGGCCGATCTCGAGCACGTTCGGTGGATTCGGCGCCCGGAGCTCCGCCATCCGTACGTGATCGCCGCCTTCACCGGTTGGAACGATGCCGCCGATGCGGCGAGTGGGGCGGTGAAACATCTCGTCGAAACGATGAACGCCACACCGTTGGCCGAGATCGATCCCGAAGCCTTCACCGACTTCGCAACCGTCCGTCCTCACGTCCGTCTCTCCGACATCGGAGCTCGGCACATCGTGTGGCCGACCGTGAGCATGTGGACCGTCAGCACTCCCGAACGCGACTTGATTCTCGTTCTCGGACCCGAGCCGGCGCTGCAGTGGAAGACGTTCGCCGATCAGATCATCGGTGTGGCCCAAACGTACGGAGCGAGCACTCTCGTGTCACTCGGGGCGCTGTTGGCCGACGTTCCGCATCGGCGTCCGACACAGGTACTCGGAACCGCCGCCGATCAAGCAGCGATCGACCGCTACGACCTGCGTCGCAGTCAGTACGAAGGGCCGACCGGAATCGTCGGAGTGCTGGGTGACGCGTGTCATCGTGCCGGCATGTCGAGTGTTGCGTTGTGGGCCGCCGTTCCGGCCTACGCCGCCCAGATTCCCTCGTCGAAAGCGTCCCATGCCCTCGTCGAGAAGTTGTCCGAGCTTCTCGACGTCGATCTCCCCCTCACGCCGTTGACCGAACTCATCGAGCACTACGACGATCAGGTCGACCAACTGATCAGCAGTGACCCATCACTCGGCCGCTATCTCGAACGCATCGAGAACATGGACGATGAAGACGACGATTATGAATACGACGAGGACGACGACATCGAGATCCTCCTCGACGACGAAGACGACGTCCGAGCCGAGCTTCCGCCGGAGGATCGTCCACGTGACGACACTCCCCTCCCCGACGGTCCGGTCGATAGTGACGCGCTGATGGAAGAAGTCGAGCGTTTCCTGCGCAGTCAGAGCGACGACTGACGCCACACCTGTGCGCGTGGCGGATCGAACGACGCCACGCCGGTTCGCCCTTCGATCGCTGCGAACGCCATCGGTCCCCACCACTGAGCACCTGCCGTGGGTTCGGGGAGCGACGACGACGCGAACCATCCGACTCCATCGGTTTCGAGCGGGTGACCCGCCAGAGATCCACCAGTCGCCCGGCAGTGGAACAACAACATGTACATGCCGAAACGGCTGAATCCCATTCGTTGTCCGTCGACCACGCCGAGTAGCTGCGCGGGTTCGCATTCGATACCGGTTTCCTCGAAGACTTCCTTCACCGCGACCTCAGAGGCCGAATAGCCGACATCGGCCCATCCGGTCGGGTACAACCACACACCGGAATCGGGGCGACGAACCAACAAGATCTCGCCGGCGTCGTTTCCGACGATCGCGCCGATGGCGACCTTCGGCGTCACGTATCCAGGGACTCCTTCACCGATCGACTCCATCCATTCCTGAACGAAGTGATCTTGCTCGCGACGAACTTCGAGAGCCTCGTCGGCAGCGGCCTTGATGTCGGCGGCGACGTGGAGCACCTCCTCGTAGCGTTCACGCTCGTAGAGGTTCTGAGTGAAACCGAGTCCGGTGCGGGCGATACCAGCGAGAGTCTCGCTCCATCGCACCAGATCGCGTGTGAAGTCCGACGGCGATGCATCGCTCATGACCGCAACGCTACTCGGGACGGATCAGGTCGTCGTTCCGAGCGCGTAGAGAATGGCTCGCTCGACTTCGGCCCGGTGGAACGGATCGGTCAGAACTTCGCCCATCGAGGTGCGAACGTAGAAGGAGTCGACGACTTCATCGCCGATCGTCTGCACCGAAGCGTGGCGGATGTCGAGTCCGAGTTCGGCCAGAGCCTTCGTGATTCGATGAAGAATTCCGTGTTGATCGGGTGCTCGAACTTCGATGATGGTCGCATTCGATGACACACCGTCGACGTACGTGACTCGCGGTGGTGCCAATTCGCCCGCGGATCGTCGACGACGTCGATACGAACGGGCTCGCTCGGCCAGTCGCGGTTCGAGTGCGAGTTCGCCACGCAGGGCCCGCTGCAGATCGGCGAGCACCGGCTCCCACTCGATCGGTCCGTGAGCCGGCATCTGCACACGGAACCGGGACGCCGCCATCCCTTGTTCGTCGGAGTGGGCTTGCGCTCCGAGAACCGCCAAACCGTGCAGGGTCAGAACGGCCGCGACTCGACTGAACGTTCCAGGTCGGTCGGGTGTCACCACCGTCAAGGAGTCGGTCGTGACGCCAAAAGTGATCACGCCCTTGGCCATCATCTCCAACACTTCGGCATCCGGGAAGAGTCGCCACTCGGATCGATCGGGTTCGGCTCCCGACAACACCTGATGCGTTCGTCCCACGAGCTCTTTCACGAGATCGGCTTTCCACGGTCCCCACGCAGCGGTGCCGGTCGCCAGACTGTCGGCTTCGGTCAAACCGTGGAGGAGATCGAGTACGAGAGGTGTGCCGACTCGCTCGACCACGTAGTCGATCGTCGCCGAATCGGACAGATCCCGACGAGTGGCGACATCGGGAAGCAACAAGTGGTGTTGAACCATCGTCTGCAGAATTTTCATGTCGTCGGCCGAGAGGCCGACGCGCGGCGCGATGCGCCCGACCAATTCGACACCGACGTCGTTGTGGTCTCCGGGATAGCCCTTGCCGATGTCGTGGAACAACGCTCCGAGAACCAGCAGATCGGGGCGACTCACTCGGTCGGCGAGATCGCTCGCATTGGCGGTCGCCTCCCAGAGATGACGGTCGACCGTGAAACGGTGATATGCGTTTCGCTGCGGACGACTGCGATTCGGCGCCCACTCCGGAAGGATCTTCACCCACAGTCCGCGTTGATCGAGAGATTCGAGAACGGGAATGGCGTCATGCCCGGTCAGCAGCAGACCGACGAGATCGTCGATCGCCCCCGCCGGCCACGGTGTCGGCATCGGTGGGCTTTGCTGCGCGAGACGATCGAGAGACACACGATCGATTCGCGTCTTTTGTCGAGCCGCCGACGCGCCGACGCGCAACACCAAGGAAGGGTCGGCTGTGACGTCCACCGACTCGTCGATGTGGATCTCTCCATTGCGCAGGAGCACACCCGGTGCCACCGGGGTGTCCGGTCGCACCGGAGCCGACGCGGCGAGAACGCGCGCCCACACCTCGTCGCCGACCCACGCGATGGCGCGAGCGGCATTCGACAACGACGACATGAGAGCGTCGGCACTGCGATACCCGCAGATCTCGGCCACGGCATCCTGCTCCTCGAGATGCAGGACCTCGCTCGGTCGGGCGACGGATCGATGCAACGCGACGCGCACCGAGGTGATGACGTCGGTGCCGGCATCGAGGGTCGCTCGATCGGACGTCGACATACCGAGTCCACCCATCTCGGCCCAGGTGAGTGCGTGAATGTCGCGCAGTCCCCCGTAACCCTCCTTCAGGTTGGGTTCGAGGAGAAAAGCAGTCTCCCCGTGCTGGGCCTGTCGTTCACGCACCCGTCGCATGAGTTCGGGCAGTCGACTCCTGGTCGACGATTGCCATGCCTTCTCGGCCGAATTCCGCAATTCCCGAGTGAGCTCCTCGTCGCCGGCAATGTGACGAGCGGTGAGAATCGCCGTCGCGGTGTCGAGTTCGGTCTTCGAGAGTTCGAGAATCTGTTTGATCGTGCTGACGGAATGGCCGAGTTTCACATTGGCGTCCCAGATCGGATACCAGATCTTCGAGGCGAATTCGTCGACGTTCTTGGCGCCGTCATGCAAGAGAACGACGTCGAGATCGCTGAAGGGTGCGAGTTCGCCGCGTCCGTAACCACCGATCGCCACCAGAGCGACCCGCTTCTTCGGAGTCACCTCGGCAAGGGCCGCCGCCCACACCTCACGAAGCCACTCATCGGTGACTCGACACAGCTCCCGAGCGAAGCGCATGCCCTGAAGGCGTGCGTCGGCGATCACGCTCGCGCGTTCGTTGACGATCGTCATGATTCGCCTCCTGAGATCGATCGGCGGTGCGCCACGATCGATGCCGCCTTCCACGCGCCCCACTCCAGACCCACCTCATGCAGGTCGGGGTGAATGTCCGTCCAGGTGGCGGGGGCAAGATCGAACACGTCGGTCGGAAAGGAGCGTTCCTTGAATTCGTCACGGGCCACCGGTCGGGCTCCGATCGACGCGAGTTCGACCGTCACGGTTGCCGTCGCCGACCGGACGAGTTCGAGCGGGTTGCGTCGCTGGTCCCACGCGTCCTGACCGAGCAGGGTCGACATCTCTCCCATCAGTTCACGG
>VFQS010000744.1_pt1 | contig 33804 bp, 32 predicted proteins | sample 3512361 | NCBI WGS metagenome assembly VFQS01 (sample SAMN10412375, study PRJNA504923) | tailings metagenome | isolation source: Relicate 1 Philex TSF3 active mining | place: Philippines
GCGTTCCGGCGACGCCATTGCCTCCTTCAACGACCCCGGCTTCGCCCGGCCCACCCTGACGGCGCCCAGGCAGCAGCTGGCCGACCAAGCGTTGGCCCGAGCCGAGGCGTGGCTACAATGTGCTCACGCTTGCCTGGGGTCGTCATGGTTCGAGCGAAGCTCGTCAGGATTGGGAACTCACGGGGTATCAGGCTCGCGAAGCCTTTGCTGGAAGTTGCGGGGCTTACAGAGGATGTTGAAATCGAAGCTGCGCCTGGGGTGCTGACGGTCAGGCCTTTGACTCATCCGAGAGCGGGCTGGGCTGAATCGGCTGCGGCGTTTCCCCCCGATGCTCTTCTCGATGACATGGCCAGCACCCGCTTCGACGACGAAGAGTGGTCATGGTGACCGACGCAGAAGTCTCGAGGGGTGCTATTTATCTCGTCTCCCTCAATCCCACGCGCGGATCTGAGATCAGAAAAACAAGACCGTGCGTTGTTGTTTCGCCAGATGAACTCAATGCCCATCTGCGCACATTTATTGTCGCACCGCTGACGTCAGGCGGGCATCCTTATCCTTTTCGCGTGCGCTGCTGCTTTCAGGGTAAGGACGGGCACGTGGTTCTTGATCAGATCAGGGCTGTCGATGGAGATCGGTTGATCAAGCGCTTGGGGACTCTCGCCGATGACGCGCTGGATGAGGTGCTCAGCGTGTTGCAGGCGATGTTCGCTGTGTAGCAGCCCACATGGCTTTCGCTTCAGGCCAGCATCGCGTCGAACCAGGTTTTCCACTGCGGAACTGCGCGCCCGAAGGTGAGGCGGTGGTTGCCGTCGGCGCCCACGGAGATGGCTTCCACCTTGGTGTTGCCCATGGCCTTCTGCCAGTCCATCGGCAGGCGAGCCAGCCCGATCGAGAGGCTTTCGTCGACGTCGCCGTAATACATGCGCACCGGCGTTTTGATGTCCCAGCGGTAGGGGTGCATGTTGAGCACCAGTTTTCCGTAGGTCGACTGTGCGTAATAGGCGGGGTCGAAGTATTCCGGGCGGATCAGGGTGTGCAGATTGAGTGGGAAGTCGTTCTCGCTGACCGTGGGGTCTTTCAAATACACCCGCCTGGCCAGGTCGTATTGCTCATCGGTGAAGACCCCGCGGCTCAGGCCGGGAATCTGGTAATACTCCTCAAACGCAAAGGCGGTGAGGATGAACATCGTGGTCACCCAGGGGGCGTCAATGGCACGCGGGTGCGACAGGAATCCGTTCGTCATCACGAATCCATCGCACTGGGCAGCGGCGGTGCCCACGGCGCTCACGGGCACGCCGAGGCTTTCCAGCCGCTCCAGGAACGCCATGGTGATCACACCGCCCTGCGACCAGCCGCTGCTGAACACCTTGCTGATGCTGATGCCCCCCTTGTGGAACACCGTCAGCGCAGCGCGGTACATGTCGTAGGCGGCTTGCACCTGGCTGTTGAGCACGATGAATGAATCTTTTTCCTCCGACACGCCGAAGCCGAAATAATCGGCGGCGATCACCGCGTAGCCCTGGCTGGCGAACTGCGACACCATCAGCCGCGTTTCGAAGCACTGGCGATGGTCGGAAGGGGGCGCCATGGTGCCGTAAAGGGTGCCGTGCTGATACGTGATCAGCGGCATCGTTGTGGCACCGGTGGCGGGAACGGCCAGCACCCCGGAGGCGAGTGTGGGGCGATTGTTCTGCTCGGGCACCACGGAGCTGTAGGTCACCAGGTAAAGGTCAACCGCATTCCTGGGCTCCGTGAAGCTGAGCGCGCCCCCCAGGTAGGTGGGCGCTTCCTTGTGGAGAATCTCGCCCATCGTCGCCACGTCGAACGTGTCGAGGTACTGGATCTGCACGTCCGGCGAGAGCTGCATGGGCTCTTTGCTTTTGCCGATGGCATCCATGGAGGCGACTGCAGGGGAAGGATCTGCCTGCAGGGTATTCATGCATTTGGCGTTTCACATCTTCATGTCCTTCCGGTTCGCGCCTACGGATCGGTTGATCCACCGCCAGCAGTACCGCAGGGTGATGCCTCAAGTCGCCAGGAATTGGGGCCAGGCTCGCTTGGCTCAGTTGGCTTATCTGGAGAGGCGCGTGCTTGTAGCGCCTGGGCTCGTGTGCTCCGGCAGGCCTGGCCCTTCAATCTCACTTGCCTTAATCCGGCTGCAGTGGTTGGCCTAACACCCAGCCCTGCCAGGGTTCGCGCAGGCGCCAGCTGCGGATCCGCTGGCCGGAGCGGGCGGGTTCCAGCAGCCCCTGCTCCTGCCACTGGCGCAGCCAGTCCTGCACGGTGGTGGACGACACGGCAAACCATTCCTCCAGGTCGGTGGGCTTGAACTGATCAGCCGCCTCCTGGCCAGCTGCCACCCGTGCCCGCAGCCGTGTGAGCAGCTGCTGGCTGCGCCGATCCAGCCCCTCCCAGGGGTGCGGGTCTGGCGGACCCTGCAGTGCCCGCAGGGCCTGAGCCCGTTCCGCGAGATCCGCCGCTGCTCCTCGAAGCTCAGGAAGCCGCGGAAGGCGTAGCCGCTGCGCCAGAGCGAAGCGGTGGCCAGCAGGCGACCGCAGCGGCCATTTCCATCGGCAAACGGATGGATCGAGATGAAGCGGTGGCTCAGCAGGGCAGCGCGGATCAAGGGCGGCTGGGCCTCGCTGCTTTCCCACCAGTGGCACAGCTGGCGCATCAGCCGTCCCACGTCGTCAGGTTGTGGTGGTGCGTAGTCGATGCGGCGGGTGAGGGTGTCCACCACCGGTACTTCATGGTCTCGGAAGGGGGTGCGCTGCCGCCGCCGGCCCCGCCCGCGCACGATCACCACGGCGTGCAGCTCCTGAATCCAGGCTTCGCTCAGCGGACCGCGGCCCTGGGCCCACTCCTCCACCCGATCAAGCGCGCGCCAATAGTTGCGCACCTCCTGCTCCGCCTTGCTGCCCTCCCGGTCGGCAGCTGCCACCGCTTGCCTCACACCCTCGTCGTCGAGGGGATTGCCTTCGATGCGGGTGCTGCTTCTCGTGCTGCGCTGGTAGGCGGCGTGGCGTAAGCGCAGGCTTTCATCCGGTGGTAACGGCAGCAGATCCACCCTGGCTTTGGCCTCGGCCACGGCACAGAGGTGTTGCACCAGCTGGTTGCTGTAGGCGTAGCGGGGAGCCCAGATCTCAGCTGCTTTGCTTGCCATGCCTGCTCAAAGCGGTTGAACCATCCCTCTGCCCACCCCCTCAGCGCGCCGGCACCGGCCCGCAGCTGCCCCCCGGGGCCGCCGCTGCGCCGGGCCGCAGCTCGCTCAGCAGCTCCACCTGCTCCTGCTCGTTGGCGTCGTTGCGGGCCACGATCGCGATCGCCGGTTCGCTTGTGCTCAGGTTCACCGGCATGTGGGGCAGATCCGGCGGGATGAACAGGAAGTCGCCGCTGCGGTTCACCACGCTCTTCTCCAGGCAGCGCCCGTAGTAGGTGCGCACCGTGCCGGAGAGCAGAAAGATGGCGCTTTCCGAGCCCCGGTGCCGGTGGGCGGCGGCCCTGCCGCCCGGGGGGATGATCACCTCGTTCATCGAGAGGCCGCGGGCGCCGCTGTTGGCGCCCGAGATCCCCACGAACTGGCGCAGTCCCTGGCGGGTGGCGGTGCTGCTTCGGGGCCGGATCGTGAGGATCGCCTCCGGGCTGCGCACGCCGATCACCTCCACGGCTTCCACGGCTCCCGCGGCTCCCGCCGGCGCCGGGGCATCAGCAAGGGCCGGAGGCGCCTGGGCCGCCAGTGCCACCAGGGCGAGGCTCCACCCCAGGGGCCGCATCACCAGGGCTGCCTGTGTTCGCGCCATTCTGAAGCTCCGCTCCACGCCCTTCCACCATGCATCTGCAGCGCCGGCGGTGGCGTTCAGATCACGATCACCGTGGTGCCATAACGCTGCAACTGCCGGTCCACGCTCAGCAGCAGCATCGGCTCCACCCTGCTCTGGCAGACCAGGAGTCGGTCGAAGGGGTCCCGATGCTCCCCATCGCTCTCCAGGGTGGCAACGGCCTGCAGATGGGCATTGCGGATTGGCAGCCATCGGAAGCCCTGCAGCGGCACCTGGCGCTCCAGTTGCTGCAGATCCACGCGCAGCTTCCCGAGCGAGATCTTGATCGCCATCTCCCACAGGGAGGCCTGGCTTACGAACACCTCCGCCTCCGGCGCCTCCACTCGCTCCTGCGCTGCCCGGGGCAGCCGTGGATCGCCGGCCAGCCACCAGAGCACCAGGTGGGTGTCGAGAAGCAGCCGCATCAGGACAGGACTTCAAACAGGCTATCGAGCGGCGCATCGAAATCCTCTGCCAGTTCAATCTCGCCACGCATCGCGCCGGGCGCCGCCACCCTGCGGGCAGGAGCCTGCCAGCTCACCAACCGAGCAACCGGCACGCCAGCGCGGGCGATCACCACCTCCTTCCCCCGCTCCACCTCCTGCAGCAACTGGGAGAGATGGGTTTTGGCCTGGTGGATGTTCACCAGTTCCATGGCGTCTCCCGCTGTGAACTAAGACTTAGCCTAGCCCGGAGCATTGGGTGCTTCCTGGTGGTCCTGAGGCGGTTCGCCAGTGCTGGGGCTGGATGCTCACCGGTGACTGGGTGCCCGGCGATCCCCTGGCTGGGAGCGCCATCCTGAAGCTCCGCGCCATACCTCCCACCATGCTGCCCCTGCTCAAGCTCGCGCTGCTGCTGCCCTTTGCCCTGTTCCATCTGGTGGGGCCGCTGCCGGCGGACCTTGGGGTGCATGGCGGTGCCCTGTCGCCCTGTGCCACGCCGGCCCACTGCGCTCGGGTGAACTGGCCGGTGGCCGATCCGGCCGCGGCCCTGGCGGGCCTGGCGCCCTTCATCGCCGAGCAGCCGCGCACGGAGCTGCTGGAGCGCACCGACACCTACCTGCACGCGGCCGTGAGCAGCGCCTTCTTCGGCTTCGTGGATGATCTGGAGCTCTATGCCGATGCGGAGCACGGCCTGCTGCAGGCCCGTTCCGTGTCGCGCCTCGGCGACTCCGACCTCGGCGTCAACGCCCAGCGGCTGGCCCAGCTGGCACCGCTGCTGCCCCGCGCCTGAGCGCCGCGGCGTTTCGTAGCGCCCGCTACGGCCGGCTCCCCCCTCACCTGACCACCGTTGCCTCAGGCCCACGCACTGCATGCGCCAGCACCCCATGGATCAACGCCTGCAGGAGCTGTTCGCCGTTGTGGCCGAGGGGGGCTGCACCAGCCGGCAGGCGATCCGCCGCGCCATCGAGGCCAGCGGCATCCGCCCGGACGACCCGCGCCTGCGCCGCAGCAGCGCCGCCCTCGAGGCCCACGGCGATGGCCCGATCGATGCGGCCGCCTTCCGCAGCATCGTGGGCCCGGAGCTGCTGCTGCTCAACCGCATCCTGCGCCGCCAGCTGGTGATCCCCGACTGGCCTGGCTTCAGCCGCGCCCTCGACCTGATCCACGAGCGGGTGGCGGCCGACCGCAGCGGCAGCAACGCCGACTACATCCCGATCCTGCGCGATGCCGATCCCGAGAAGTGGGGCGTGGCGGTGTGCAGCGTTGATGGCCAGCGCTACGAGCGCGGCGATGTGCACGTGCACCACTCGATCCAGTCGGTGTCGAAGCCGCTCACCTACGCCCACGCCCTTGAGCGCGAGGGGGTGGAGTTCGTGCACAGTCATGTGGGGGTGGAGCCCTCGGGCCGGCCGTTCAATGCCCTCGATCTGCTGCCGGATCAGCGGCCCTTCAACCCCTGCGTGAATGCCGGCGCGATCATGACCGCCGGCGTGGTGGCCTCCGCCAGCCCGGAGCGCAGCGCCCGGGAGATCACCGGCGATCTGATGGCGCTCTGGAGCCGCCTCTGCGGCGGCGTGGGCGAGGTGCGCTTCTGCGAGCAGACCATGCGCTCCGAGCGCGACAACGCCCACAACAACTTCGCCATCGCCTATCTGCTGCAGGGGCGCCGCGGCCTGCCGCGCGATGTGGCGCTGCACACGATGCTCGACCTCTACCTCAGCTGCTGCAGCATCGAGATGACCGCCTCGATGCTGGCGGTGGCGGCGGCCACCCTGGCCAACGGCGGCGTCTGCCCGCTCACCGGCGACCAGGTGCTCAGCACCGAGGTGGTGAAGAAAACCCTGGCCGTGATGCAGAGCGCCGGCATGTACGACAGCGCCGGCCTGTTCACCCTGGAGGTGGGGCTGCCGGCCAAGTCGGGGGTGTCGGGCGCCGTGCTGGTGGTGGTGCCCAACCTGATGGGCTTCGCCACCTTCTCGCCCCGTCTCGATGGCTGCGGCAACTCCGTGCGCGGCGTGGCCTTCTGCCGCGAGCTGGTGGAGCGCTTCACCTTCCACGTGTACGACAGCCTCTCCGGCGGCCGCACCGGCTGCAAGCAGGATCCCCGCGAAGCGGGCCAGCTGCGCCGCCAGCGCGACCTGGCCGATCTGGGCTGGGCCTACAGCCATGGCGACCAGCAGGCCGCCCTCGTGCGCGCGCTGATCCTGCAGACGATGGTGGACATCTGCCTGGCCGATGGGGCCATCGAGGCGCCCGAGATCGCCGCCATCGCCGCCGCCCACCAGGCCATCCTGGCCCTGCCGATCGAGCCGGCCGAGGTGCTCGCGCTGGCGCAGCAGCGCGCCGCCGCCGCCGATCCCTTCGCCGATCTGCTGGCCCGCCTCAGCGATGCGCTGCCCCGCCTCGACGACAACGCCCGCCAGCTGATCCTCGAGGCCGCCTTCCGGGTGGCCTGCGCCGATGGCGAGATCGAGGTTGAGGAGGAGAGCCACCTGCTGCGGATCGCGGCGGCCCTGGCGATCCATCCGGGGGTGCTGGAGCTGGAGATCCTGCGCTTCCGCCACGGCTCCGGCCCGGCCTGAGCGGGCCGGCCCCGCCGCTCACCACATCCAGTCTTCCGGCGCCGGGATGCCGTTCTCGCGCCGCACCCGGGCCACGTGCTCGCGCCGACGGGCCTCCTCCTCGGCGCTGCTCATCCAGGGGCGGATGCGGTTCACCGGGCGGCGGGCATCGAGGGGCGACGGCAGCCGGGTGATCGTCCAGGTGGTGCCGTTCTCGGTGATCGTGTCGGCCATCGCGGCGCCCTTCCCGATCCGCCAACCTACGCCCACTGCCGCAGCCGCCCCATGCCCACCGCCGCCCTGCTGGCCTGGGCTCCGGCCCTGCTGGCCGCCGCCGCGGGCCTGGGGCTGCTGGTGCTGCTGCTGGGGCTGATCCGGGTGTTCGCCAGGGCGCCGCGGTTGCCCGGAGCCGATGGGCCCCTGCCGCCTGGTGCGCTCACGGTGGTGGTGCCCGCCTACAACGAGGAGCGCCGCCTCGGCCCCTGCCTCGAGAGCCTGCTGGCCAGCGAGCCCCCCTGCCCCGAGTGGCAGGTGCTGGTGGTGAACGACGCCTCCACGGATGCCACCGCCGCCGTGGCCAGGGCCACCGCCAGCGCCAGCACCGCTGCTGGCACCACTCCCACCGGCGAGCCCGAAGGGGCACCGGCCTGGCGCTTCCAGCTGCTCGAGGCCGGGCCCCGGCCGGCGGGCGAGCGCTGGGTGGGCAAGAACTGGGCCTGCAGCCGCGCCATGGAGCAGGTGAGCAGCGACTGGGTGCTCTTCCTCGATGCCGACGTGCGCCTCCAGCCCACCGCCCTGCGCCGCGCCCTCGCCGCGGCGGTGGCTCAGCAAGCCGACCTGCTCAGCCTGGCGCCGCGGCTCAGCTGCGGCTGCCTGGCGGAATGGCTGGTGCAGCCGATCATGGTGAGCCTGCTGGGCCTCGGCTTTCCGATCGAGGCCGCCAACGACCCCGCCAGCCCGGTGGCCTTCGCGGCCGGCCCGTTCATGCTGTTCCGGCGCAGCGCCTACCTGGCCATCGGCGGCCACCGGGCCCTGGCCGGCGAGGTGGTGGAGGATCTGGCCCTGGCGCGGCGGATCAAGGGCGCCGGCCTGCGGCTGCGCTACATGCTCGGCCTCGATGCGGCCGAGCTGCGCATGTATGAGGATTTCGCGTCCCTCTGGGAGGGCTGGAGCAAGAACTGGCTGCTGGGCCTCGATGGCAGCGTGGTGCGGGCCCTCGGCGCCGCGGCGGTGGTGCTGCTGATGTTCAGCGGGCCGTGGCTGCTGGCGCCGGCCGCCGCCCTCGCCGCCGCCCTGCTGCCCGCCTGGCGCCTGCCCCTGCTGCTGGCCCTGGGCCTGGCCGGGGCCGGCATCGGCCTGCAGCTGGCCCTGCGCCTCTGGATCCGCGCCCGCTTCCTGGTGCCGCTGCGCCACTGGTGGCTGATGGGCCTGGGCGGCCTGGTGGTGGGGGCCATCGGCCCCACCTCCGTGTGGCGCACCCGCAGCGGCCGCGGCTGGACCTGGAAGGGCCGGCCGCTGGCCTGAGGCTCGGCTCAGGCCAGCAGGGTGAAGTCGGCCAGGCTGAAGCGGCCGTCGCCGCCCAGCACCTGGTCGAAGGCCGGGGCCCGGCCGACCAGGGCCGCCAGGTCGCCATCGCCGCGCAGGGCGCTGTGGGCGGCGCCCACCAGGCTGCCGGCGCTGGGGCTGTCGTTCGAGAGCGCCCAGAACATCAGCCCGCCCAGGCCCGCCTCCCGCACGTAGGCCGCCTTGCCGGCAATGGTGGCGGTGGTCTCGATCGAGCTCCAGATCCGGGTCACCGGGTCGTAGCTGAAGGCGGCCTTGGCCGTGTCGTCCCACACCAGCGTGGAGCTGCCGTTCTCCACGCCGGTGATCAGGTCCTTCTGGTCGTAGTTGCCCTTTTCGAAGGAGCCCGGCGCCAGGGCCGCCTGGCCGGCCTCGCCGAGCCCGAAGCGCGCGCCCGCCGCCACGCCGCCCCAGGCCCGGGTGTAGGCCGGGGCCCCCAGCACCACCTTGTCGAGGGCGATGCCGGCCTGGCGGAACTGCCCGATCGCCGTCACCACGTCGTAGCCGCCGGCGTCGCCGGTCATGGCCGCCTGATGGCCCGTGCGGTCCTCCCAGCCGCCGTGGAAGTCGTAGGCCATCACGTTGTAGAAATCCACGAACGGATCGATCCCAGCAAGGTTGAGGGTCGCCAGCTTGTCGGCGCCGCCGGCCGTGGCCACCGAGATCTCGATGCTGCGGCCCGTGCGGGCCTCCAGGGCCGTGAGCTTCTGATCGAGCAGCTCCAGGGTGAGGGCGAAGTTGCGCCCATCCAGCGCGCTCACCGCATTGCTGGCCAGGCCGCCGCCGCCGGGGTACTCCCAGTCGAAGTCCACCGTGCGGAAGAAGTCGTAGTACTCAAGGTGATCCACGATCGACTGGGTGAAGATCTCCCGGCCGGAGGCATCGTCGAGGTTGGTGCTGAAGTTGCCTGAGAGGGTCCAGCCGCCCACGGCGAAGCCGATGCTCAGCTCCGGGTGGAGCTCGCCGAGCCGCCGCAGCTGGTTGAGGTTGCCGGCGTAGAGCTTCTGCCAGCGGCCCGGATCGTCATCGATCCAGGCGGCGGTGTCGCGCACCAGGTCGCCGTCGGCCCGCAGGGTGAGGCTGCGGCCGGCGCCGGCGGCGAAGTGGGCCTCCACGGCCGCCAGCCGCTCGGCGGTGCTGCCACTGCCCGGGCTGAAGCTGCCCTGCCACTGGTCGCTCCAGCTGTAGCGCTGGCTGTGGTCCACCAGATCGCGGCGCCTCGCCTCGCTCAGCCCCTGCCAGTCGGCCCGGTTGAAGCGGCGCTGCAGGCCCCCCTGGGAATCGCTCCAGCTGTCGGGCCGGGCCCGCACCAGCCAGGAGCCGTCGCCGTTCTCCGTCACCGTGAAGGCGCCGCCGTTCAGGTAGCCCTGGCGCCGGCTTTCGCTCAGCCCCTGCCACTGCTCCGCCCCGAAGCGGCGGCTCACCAGCTGGTCCGGCTGGCCGAAGGTCTTCTCGTAGGCCGCCCAGGTGTCGTGGATGCCGAGGCCGCCGGGGGTGTTGCTGTTGAGCCCCAGGTAGCCCGGCTGCACCATCGCCCCCGGCAGCACGTTGAGTTCGGCGGCCATGTGCGGCCGGTCCGCCGCCGTGGGCGTGATCCCGAAGAAGCTGTAGTTGAGGTGCGTCAGCTGGTCGGCCCGCACATCGGCCACGCGGAAGTTGCGGCTGTAGATGCCCCACTCCTCGAAGTAGCCCACCACCCGCTGGCTGCCGCTGGGGTCGCTGGGGGTGGGTGCCGGGCCGGGGTCGGGCGCCGGGCTTGGGTCGGGCGTTGGCGTCGGGCTTGGGTCGGGCGTTGGCGTTGGCGTTGGCGTTGGCGCCGGGCTGGGGGTTGGCGTTGGCGCCGGCTCGGGCGCGGCCGGGTCGCCGCTGGTGCCTGTCTGCAGCGGGTTCCGGCTGCCGTAGTCGTTGAAGATCGCGCTGAAGCTGCCGGCCGCCACCGCCAGCCCGGAGGCCGTGGGGCTGGCCGTGCCCAGGGAGCCCGGCGTGTCGCGGGCGATCGACCACATCGACAGCATGCCCAGGCCCTTCTGGCGGGCGAAGTCCTCCAGCTGCTGGGCATCGGCCAGCGTGAACACCTCGCTGGTCACGTCGTTCACGCCGATCATCGGCGTCACGCCGAGCATGTTCCAGGAGAACCCCTGGCCGAAGCCCGCGAACAGGGCCGTGAGCTGCGCCTGGGTGCGCTCGGCCGCCTCGATGGCGTAGGCGCCCATGCTGCGGCCGTTCGGGCCGCTGGTGGGGGCGGCCGACTCGCCGTAGTCCATCGCCATCACGTTCACGCCGTCGAGCCGCACGCCCGCCGCCAGGGCGGCCCGCACCACGGCGAGGCCGTCGGCGGTGAGGCCGCTCGGCAGTACCGGCAGCGTGTACCAGATCTCCAGCTGGGGGTTGTCGCGCTGCAGCAGGGCCAGGGCCTGGCTGTGCAGGGCGTTGGCGGCGCCATCGGCGAGGGCGGCGCCCTCGATATCGAAATCGATGCGGTTGAGGCCGTAGCTGCTCACCACTGCGGCGTAGCCGGCCGCCAGTGATGCCGCCGAGAGGCCGGCCCGGGCGTGGTGCTGGGCCAGGCTGCTGCCGTTCATGCCCCCCAGCGACACCATCACATCGCCGCCGGCCCGCTGGAAGGCGGCGATCGAAGCGTTGATCGCCAGCAGCTGTTCGTGGGGCGTGCCGCTGTTCAGCGCCAGGGCATCGAGGCCTGCCCAGGCCAGCTGTCCCGCCGCTGTGGCCTGCAGGAAGCCCAGGGTGAGCAGGGAGGTGCCGCGGCTGGCGGCGATGGCGCTGAGATCCGGCACCGGCCACAGCCCCATGTCCACATAGGGGGCGAAGTGGGCCTCTCCCCAGCGTTCGTCGCCGGGGTTGCCGGAATTGAGGCCGAAGGGGCCTGCCGGCTCGGGAGTTGGTGTGGGCGCAGGAGTGGGCGTGGGCGTTGGCGCGGGTGCAGGTGCAGGTGCAGGCGCAGGTATGGGAGCGGGTGCGGGTGCAGGTATGGGAGCCGGTGTGGGTGCGGGAGTTGGCCCCGGTTCGCCGCCGCCGCCTGCGCCGAAGTCGAACAGATCCGCTGCGGACTGCCCGTTCAGCGTGCCGCTCGCCTGGAAGTAGGAGCTCACGCTGGCGCCGACGGCCAGCCCCTGGCTTGCGGCCCAGCTGGCGGCGCGCAGGGTGACGGCGTAGCGGCCATCGGCCAGCTGCCGCTGGTCCAGGCTGAAGTCGCTGATGTTGCGCAGGGCGTGGTCGCTGATGAACGACACGCTCCAGCCGGCGGCCATGGCCGTCCCGCTGGTGTTGCGCACGCTGATGGTGCCCTCGTAGGTGCCGCTCCAGCCGCTGCCGAGCACCACGCTCACCTCGAGGCCGCTGCCACCAGTGCCACCACCAGTGCCACCACCAGTGCCACCGCTGGAGCCGCCAGACCCGGAGCCACCACTGGAGCCCCCTGGAGCACTCTCCGGCGAGCCGCCGCTGCTCCCGCCGCCGCTCCCGCCCGGCGAGCCCGAGCCCGAGCCAGCATCGGCGCCGCCGCCGGCCAGCAGCACCTCCGCCAGGGTCACGCTGGCGTCGCTGTCGCTGGTCACGGTGAAGCCCAGATCGAGCCGGCCGCCGGCGGGCAGGGGTGCGGCGCCGGGGGCGGGCCGCACCGTCACCGTGTAGGTGCCATCGCTGTTGCGAACAATATCTTCAGCGGCGTTGTAGAAGTCGAAACGGCTGTATTGCGACACAAAGCTGAAGCTCCAGTCGCTGACACTGCCGCTGGAGATGTTCGTGATCGCCAGGTTGCCGCTGAGGCCGCCCCAGAAACTTGTGGAGGCGCTCAATGAGGCGCTGAGCTGCCCATTGAGCCCGATCGTCTGTGTGCTCATCGCGCGTGTTCCCTGAATCCGTGTGCCGCAATCGTCCACCGGGCCACAGGATTTCCGGAACACTGCAGATGCAGTGTTTTCAGTTCAGGAGCCCCAGCCGCACCGCCAGCACCGCCGCCGCCGTGCGATCCGGCACCTCCAGCTTGTGCAGGATCCGCTGCACGTGATCGCGGGCCGTCACCTCAGCCACCACCAGCCGCTCGGCGATCTGGCGGTTCGTGAGCCCTTCGGCCACCAGCGCCAGCACCTGCCGCTCCCGGGCCGTGAGCACGGCCACGCTCGATTGCGCCGCTTCGATCCGTCCGCGCGCATCCGGATCCACGAAGCCCTCGCCCCGCTCCAGGTGCTGCAGCGCCGCCAGCACGATGCCCTGGCCGATGTTGCCCTCCCACACCAGCGCCACGCTGGGCCGCTCCAGCAGCGGCGCCAGGGCCAGGGCCGGCTCCTCCACCCCCAGCACCACCAGCAGCTGGGGCGGGTCGCTCCGCTCGAGCAGCTCCTCCAGCAGGGGCAGAGCACAGCCATCCCGCAGCTGGCCGGTGGTCACCAGCAGCAGCGCGCCGGTGGCCGCCGGCAGCAGCTGGCGCAGCTCCGCCACGGTGGCGGCCACCCCCAGCACCTGCGGCGGCGGGATCGCGGCGGCCGGCCGGATCAGGGTGTTGCGCAGCATCGCCGCGTAGGCCGGCGAGGGGTTGCCCACCAGCAGCAGCCGGCCGCTCAGCAGCCGCTGCAGCTGCTCCTCCCCCGGCGGCAGGCGGGCGGCGTCGGCGGCCATGGCGCGGGAGGGAGCGGCATGCCTTCTTAGCCTGCGCGCAGCCCTGCCGCCGTTTGATGCCCGCTCCCCCCGCCGCGCCGGCCGACCGCCTGATCGTGGCCCTCGATGGCATGGATCCCGGCCAGGCCCTGGCCTTCGCGGCCGCCGTGCCCGATCTGCGCTGGGTGAAGGTGGGCCTGGAGCTGTTCACCGCCGGCGGGCCCGATGTGGTGCGCGCCCTGCGCGATCAGGGCCTGCGCCTGTTCCTCGACCTCAAGTTCCACGACATCCCGGCCACCATGGCCGGCGCCTGCCGCAGCGCCGCCCGGCTCGGCGCCGAGCTGATCACCGTGCACGCCACCGCCGGCAGCCAGGCCCTCGCCGCTGCCGCTGCGGCGGCTCAGGAGGAGGCCGCCGCCTGCGGCCTGGATGCCCCCACCCTGCTGGCGGTCACCGTGCTCACCAGCTGGGAGCCGCAGCGCTTCCGCGAGGAGCTGGCGATCGAGGAGCCCCCCGCCACCTACGTGCCCCGCCTGGCCCGGCTGGCGGCTGCCGCCGGCATCGGCGGCTGCGTGTGCTCGCCGCTGGAGGTGGCGGCGCTGCGGGCGGCCCACCCCCTGCCCTTCGCCCTGGTCACCCCCGGCATCCGCCCCGCCGGCGCCGAGCGGGGCGACCAGGCCCGGGTGATGGGCCCCGCCGAGGCGATCGCCGCCGGCGCCAGCCAGCTGGTGATCGGCCGGCCGATCACCGCCGCCGCCGATCCCGCCGCCGCCTTCGCCGCCTGCTGCGCCGAACTGCCATGACCACCCCCGAGGCCCCCCGCCTGGTGCGGCTCGACCAGGCCTTGTTCAACGCCGTGGCCGCCGAGGCCCGCCGCTCGCCCCGGCTGCGCCGCAACCACAACCTGCACGCCGAAGCCGAGCCGGTGCAGCGCTTCCTCAACGTGCTCCAGCCCGGCACCTACGTGCGGCCGCACCGCCACTGCCGCGCCGAGCCCGGCGCCGGCTTCGAGTGCTTCCTGGTGCTGCAGGGGGCGATCGGCCTGCTGGTGCTCGATGGCGAGGGGCAGGTGCTGCAGCGCGAGCGGCTCGAGGCCGGCGGGCCGCTGCGGGGCGTGGAGCTTGCCGAGAACCAGTTCCACACCCTGGTGGCCCTCGCCCCCGACACGGTGATGTTCGAGCTCAAGCAGGGCCCCTACCTGCCCACCGCCGACAAGGACTTCCTGCTCGCCTTCCCGGCCGAGGGCGAGCCGGCCGCGGCCGTGCAGGAGCGGGCCTGGCGCGCGCTGTTCGACGCCGCCTGAGTCAGCCCGGCGGCTCGCCCGCCAGCCGCTGGCGCCGGCAGAAGCTGCAGTGGCCCCACAGCGCCATCTCGCCCCGCGGCGCCGGCCGCCGGCACTCCGGGCACTCGCCGAGGCCGTGCACATCGATCCGGCTGGGGTGGCGGGCCCACACCTCCTGCTCCGCCTCGCTGCCGGGCGTCGGCGCGGCCACGGCGTGGTGCTGCTGCACGCGCAGATCGCGCAGGCGGAAGCCGGCGCCCCGCAGCGCCCCCAGCAGCTGGTGGCGGTTGTACTGCAGGGCCTGCAGCCAGGGCCCCGGCGACGCCCCCACCGTGAGCAGGCCGCCCTGCAGCTGCAATGGCCGGCAGTGGGGCGCCAGCTGGGGGCCGGCGATGCGGGGCCAGGCCTGCCACAGGGCCGCCAGGCTGCCCTCGCGGCGCCAGCTCTCCTCCAGCCCCTCCAGGCAGCCGGCGATCGGGCTGGCCGGCGGCCGCGGCGGCGGCAGCAGCAGCGAGAGGTTGCCGATGCGCCGCGTCTGGGCCTCGCCGGCGCCGATCACACCTCGCCTGGCCCCCTGCCGGGTTCCGCGGTCCGTGCGGGCCGGAATCGTGCGACGCCCCCTGGGCGCATCGTTGCGGGGGCCCTGCGTCATGGCCGCAGCCTAGGCCGGCCGTACCGCGCCGGTGCGGGGATCCGCGCCGACCTGGCGGCGTTCGCCGGGTGGATCCTGGCTACCCTCGAGGCTTGCCCCAATACCCCTATCCATGGGCTTCTTCGATCGGCTCAGCCGTCTGCTGCGCGCCAACCTCAACGACCTGGTGAGCAAGGCGGAGGATCCGGCCAAGATCCTCGACCAGTCGGTCGCCGACATGCAGGCCGACCTGGTGAAGCTGCGCCAGGCGGTGGCCACCGCCATCGCCAGCCAGAAGCGGCTGCAGAACCAGGCCGAGCAGGCCGAGGCCCAGTCGCGCACCTGGTACGAGCGGGCGGAGCTGGCCCTCAAGAAAGGGGAGGAGGAGCTGGCCCGCGAAGCCCTCACCCGCCGCAAGACCTTCGCCGACACCGCCACCGCCCTCAACACCCAGATCGCCTCCCAGGCCGGTCAGGTGGAGAGCCTGAAGAAGAGCCTGGTGGCCCTCGAGGGCAAGATCGCCGAGGCGAAAACCAAGAAGGACATGCTCAAGGCCCGCGCCCAGGCGGCCAGGGCCCAGGAGCAGCTCCAGAGCGCCGTGGGCAACCTCTCCACCGACAGCTCGATGGCCGCCTTCGAGCAGATGGAGGAGAAGGTGCTCTCGATGGAGGCCCGCAGCCAGGCCGCCGCCGAGCTGGCCGGCTCCGATCTCGAGACCCGCTTCGCCTCCCTGAGCGGCAGCGATGTCGACGACGAACTCGCCGCCCTCAAGAACCGCATGGAGGGGGGCTCCAAGCCGATCGCCCTGCCCGCCGAGGGCGGCCCTGTGCCCCAGCTGGAGCCCGTGAAGGTGGCCGAGGTGGATGCGGAGCTCGAAGAGCTGCGCCGTTCGATCGACAAGCTCTGACTTCCTACAATCCCCCTTCGTGCACCCCAGCCCCGTGAGCAGCAGCGACACCGCCCCGGCCGCCGGCGCCAACGCCGTGATCGACCTCGACGACGCCAGCTTCGCGGCGGTGGTGCATGGCACACCGGGGGCGCTGCTTGTGGATGTGTGGGCTGCCTGGTGCGGCCCCTGCCGGCTGATGGCCCCGCTGATGACCTGGGCCGCCACCACCTACGCCGGCCGCCTCAGCGTGGCCAAGCTCGAGGCCGATCCCAACCCCGCCAGCCGTGATGCCCTGAAGGTGCAGGGCCTGCCCACCCTGGTGCTCTTCCGCGATGGCGTGGAGATCGCCCGCCACGAGGGCGCCATGGCCCAGTCCCAGCTCAAGGCCTTCCTGGATGCCGGTCTCTGAGCGGCTGGCCCGGCTGGGCAGCGGCGTCTTCGCCCGCAACGATCAGCGCAAGCTGGCCTACGGCCAGCGGCAGGCGGCCACGACGGGTCTGCCACCGCTGCTCGATCTCTCCCTGGGCTCCACCGACCTGCAACCCCCGCCGGCGGCCCTCGAGGCCATCGCCGCGGCCCTGCCCAGCCCCACCAGCGCCTCCTACTGCCTGCACGGCGCCACCCTGCCCTTCCGCGAGGCGGTGGCGGCCTGGGCCGGCCGCCGCTTCGGCGTGGCGGTGGATCCCGCCACCGAGGTTCTGCTGCTGGTGGGCTCCCAGGAGGGCACGGCCCACCTGCCCCTGGCGGTGCTGAACCCCGGCGATCCGGCCCTGCTGCTCGATCCCTACTACCCCTCCCACATGGGCGGCCTGCTGCTGGCCTCGGCCCAGCCGCAGCTGCTGCCGCTGCAGGCGGATCAGGGCTGGCGCCCCGCCTGGGACCAGCTGCCCGCCAGCGCCTGGGATGCTCTGAAACTGATGGTGCTGGGTTTTCCCCACAACCCCACCGCCACCACCGGCGAGCAGGCCTGGCTGGATGAAGCCGTGGCCCGGGCCGTGCGCCACGACATCGTGCTCGCCCACGACAACCCCTACGTGGACCTGGCCCTCGATGGCGAGGCGCCGGCCCTGCTGCGCAACCCCGATTGGCGCCGCTGCGGCATCGAATTCTTCTCCTTCTCCAAGAGCTGGTGCCTGGGCGGGTACCGCATCGCCTTCGCGATCGGCGCCGAGTGGCTGATCACGGCCCTGCGCCAGCTCAAGGGCGTGGTGGATTTCAACCAGTCGCTGGCGCTGCAGGCCGGGGCGATCGCCGCCCTGGAGCAGGCGCCCGAGTGGCCCGCCCAGCTGCGCGCGGTGTACCGCGAGCGGCGCGACCGCATGGCCGGCGCCCTCACGGCCCAGGGCTGGCCGGTGCGCCTGCCCTCGATGGCCCTCTACCTCTGGCTGGCGGTGCCGGAGCAGGCCCGCGCCCGCGGCCTGGGCTCGGAGGCCTTCTGCGCCGCCCTGCTGGAGGCCACCGGCATCTGCCTCACCCCCGGCAACGGCTTCGGGCCGGGCGGTGAGGGCTGGCAGCGGCTGGCCCTGGTGCACCCGGTGGAGGAGCTGGAGGCCGGTGCGGCGCGCATCGGCTCGTGGCTGGCCGGCCTCTGATCGGCCCATCCCCGTGATCGGCGCGCTCGCGTGGCGGCGGCGGCAGCTGGACCTGCCGGCCGCGCCCACCGCTCCTGCCGCGCCGCCGCGCCCCTGGCAGCTGCGCTGGCGGCCGGTGTGCGCCAGCACGGAGCCCGAGCTCGACCGCTGGCTCGCCGCCGCGCCGCCGCCGGAGCGCCTGCAGCTGCCGCGGGCGGTGATCGCCGGCCGCCAGCGCTTCGGCCACGGCCAGCAGGGGCGCGCCTGGGTGTCGCCGGCCGGAGGGGTGTGGCTCAGCGCCGCCCTGCCCTGGCCCGAGCAGGCCGCGGCCGCGGCGGCCCCCGGCCTGGCGGTGGCCCTTGGCCTGCTGCTGCAGCTCGAGGCCCGCGGCCTGGCGGTGCGGCTCAAGTGGCCCAACGACCTGCTGCTGCTCAGCCCCGCCGGCCCGCCGCGCAAGCTGGCCGGCCTGCTGCCGCGGCTGCGCCACCGCGGCAGCCGCGTGCGCTGGGCGCGGGTGGGCCTGGGCCTCAACGGCCGCAACCCCGTGCCCGCCGGCGCCGCCGGCCTGCGCCCCTTCCCCCGCCTCCGCCACGGCGATCCCCGCCAGCTCACCGCCCTGGCCCTGGCCGCCCTCGACTGGGCGATCGACCACGCCGCTGAGCCCGAGCTGGTGCGGCGCGAGGCCGAACGCCGCCTCTGGCTTCCCCCCGGGCCGCTGCTGCTCGAGCACGGCGAGGCCTGGCAACCCCTCGGCCTGGCGGCCGATGGCGGCCTCTGGCTCAGCCGCAACGGCGAGCGCCGCCTGCTGCAGCGCAGCTTTGGGTAGGGGCGGGTTTGCGCTGGGCTGCTTCGGTGGGAATGGCTACAATCACCAGCTGATCGAAGCTGTTCTTCATCGCTCGATCGAGCCCCTTCCCGCCATGGCCCCCAAGCCCACCCACGCCCTGCTGGCCGCGGTGGCCTTCCTTGGCCTGCCCCTGACAGCCGTGCCACTGGTGCTGGCCCAGAGTGCGGAGCCTCCGGCCGTGGCACCGCCCGTGGCGCCACCGCCGCTGCCTCCGTTGGAGCCCCGCAGGGCGGCTCAGGCTCCTGAGGCGCCGCAATCCGTGCAGCCTGGTGAGGAGGATGCGCTTCTCGCCCCCGCTTGGGTGAATGCGCCCCGGGAGCCTGCCGCTGCAGCCTCCACCAAGCCGACGGTCGATGATCTGATCCGCGAGGGAGCCATCGCGCCCAACGCTCCAGTGCGGGTGCGCGGCATGATCCGGCGGGAGGGGTCCAGCGCTGATCGGGCCGAAGCCTGCCGCACGGGCGCCCTGTCTCAGCGGGAATGTGGCGGAGGTGACACCGCCGCCGCTCCCGTCGATGCCATCGATCTGCTGGGTTCCGGCACCACGGGCGGCTCCATCGCCTACGGCGCCACCGGCGCCCCCTTCAGCACCGCCGCCAACCCCCTGGCGCCGATTTCCGTGCCGGTCAACGCCCTGCTCTCGGGGGCCGGCGGCAGCTTCCGGCTCACCGATGTGTTCCGGGTCACGCCGCGGCCGGCGCCGGTGCGTGGCAACAACAACATCCGGCTGCTCTATCCGGTGATCGGCAACTCCATCACCTCCAGCAACTTCGGCTGGCGCCTCCACCCGGTGCTGGGCACCTGGCTGATGCACGCCGGCCGCGACCTGGCCGCCCCCGAGGGCACCCCGGTGGTGGCGGCCCTCTCCGGCCGGGTGGTGAGCAGCGGCCTGGCCGGTGGCTACGGCCTGGCGGTGGAGATCGAGCACGACCGGCCGCGGCGCCGCACCCTCTACGGCCACCTCTCCGAGCTCTACGTGAAGGAGGGTGAGATGGTGCGCCAGGGTGAGGTGATCGGCCGCGTCGGCAGCACCGGCCTCAGCACCGGCCCCCACCTCCACTTCGAGCTGCGCCTGCCCAGAGATGGCGGCTGGGTGGCGATGGATCCCGGGGAGTTCGATGCCGCCGGGGCGCTGGTGGCCGGCCTGCCCGGCGCTGCCCCCGGCTCCGGCCAGCCCGCCGATGCGGTGGCCCTGCTGATGGGCCAGCTGATCCAGTCGCTGGAGCGGCCCCGCTCGCCGCTGCCGTTGCCGGGTGAGCGGCCGCAGCAGCGACCGGAGGCCCCGGCGCGCCAGGGCTGAACAATCCGCCAAGAATCCGGCATCAATCGGGCATCGGCCCGGAAGGCACGGTTCAATGGCCTCGCGCCGACCCCGTGGTGTTGGATCCCGATCAGGAAATCTTCGAGACCTGGCCCGTGCTGGCGGCGGTGGCGCTGGCCTTTCTCGGGGTGTTCGTGCTGGTGGTTGGCCTGGATGCCATCCCGGTGCGGCTGCTGGATCCCATCTGGCAGCTGGGGGTGGCCAACTCGATCACCATGACCGGTGGCTACCTGCTCAACGGTCTGGCCCTGCTCTTTCTGGCCTCGGCCCTGATCCCGGATTCGCCCGGTCTGTTGCGCGGCATTCGCCTGGCGCGCCGCTGGGCGGCGATCGCCAGCCTCGGTTTTCTGCTGCTGGTGCCCCTGCAGCTGTTCAGCCTCTGGCGGCTGGACGCCATCACCAACACCGCCGCCCAGCGGCAGCGCCAGGGGTTTGAGCGCAACCTGGTCACCTTGCGCCGCACGGTCAGCAGTGCCCGCACCATCCAGGAGATCCAGGCCGGCCTGCAGGCCCAGGGGGCCCCGCCCCTCGCGCCCGCAGACCTCCAACTTCCGCCTGAGGAGATCAAGCAGCGGGTGCTCGCCACCTTCACGGCCGCCGAAACCGATTACAACCGCCGGTTCGAGGCCTCGCGCCGCCGCGGGGCCATCGAGCCCGCCCTGCTGCGCCGCACCATCCGCTCCATCGGCCTGGCGCTCCTGTTCGGCGTCACCCTTGCCGCCGGTGCCCGGCTGCCGGGCAGCCGGCTCAGCCTGCTGCAGCAGTTCCGGCTCGCCTTCGAAGGCCTGGGGCAGGTGGTGCCCTTCGCGATCGGCGCCATCGCCTCCACCTTTGGGGGTGTGCTGGAGGGCTGGGATCGGCGGGCCGAGCAGCGCCGCCAGGCCCGTGCCCTCGCCGCCCGTGAGCGGCTGGAGAGCGAGGTGGCTGACACGCCGTCCTCGGTGCGTCCGGCTGGTCCCGCGCCATCACGGCGCCCCAGCAGGGGCTTCGTGGACGAGGACTACATCCGCCAGATCAACGATGAAGAGGAGCCGGTCTGAGCTCACCTGCCCAGCCCCAGCTGAGCGGGTCCATCACCCGTTTGCGGCGGTGCTGATCGTGTTGGGTTCTTCCTCGAAAACCCCGCCCAGTCCCCAGGATCGGGTTTCCGTCGCTTAACTGGCTTTACACATCGTTCCCGCCGTCCCCGAGCGCCTCCATGGAGATCGATCAAGAAGCCAATGGGCTCTCCAGTCTGCTCGGCGCCGTGGCCCTGGTGTTCCTCGGGGTTTTCCTGGTGGGGGTCTGCGTTGATGCCGTTCCCCTGGCGCTGCTGGATCCGCGCTGGCAGCTGCGGTTGATCGGCTCGGTGAACGGCAACGCCGGCTTTCTGATCACGGGGTTCGCCTTCCTGATGCTGGCGGCTCACCTGCTTCCCGATGCGGCCCGGCTTCAGAGATTCGCCCGCCTCGCCCGGCGCTGGGCTGCCTTTGTGGCGCTCCTGTTTCTGTTGCTGGTTCCGCTGCAGCTCATCAGCCTCTGGCGGATCGATGCCCTCTCCGCCACCGCCAGCACCCGCCAGCAGGCGGAGATCGAACGCCGACTGGGCGATCTGCGTGCCCAGATCTCCGCGGCTGGCAGCAACCAGCAGATCCAGGAGCGCCTCCAGGCCGTCGGCGCCCCGCCCCTCAGCCCACTGGAGCTGGCCCAGCCCACCCCTGAGCTCAAGACGCGCGTGCTGGCCACCCTCGGGGCAGCCGATGCCGATCTGAGGCGGCGTGTGGTGGCCCTGCGCGGCCAGAGCCGCAGCCCGGAGCTGCTGCGCGGTGTGGTGCGATCCTGCCTGCTCTCGCTCCTCTTCGGCCTGGGCTTCGCCGCCGGCGGCCGCCTGCCCGGCAGCCGCTTCACCCTGCTGGAGGAGTTGCTGCGGCTGATTTCGGTCCCCCAACGGATGCTGCGCCGGTTCAGCCTCAACGTGACCGGTTCCATGGAAGACCTGCAGGAGCGCCGCCGGGCCGCCAAGGCCCGCCGCATCCGCGAGCGCCTCCAGGTGCATCGCGATCCTTCTGCCGGGACCGATGGGTCCGTACCGGAGCCGGAGGCCCCGGCCCGCTCCTCCCGCGGGGTGCGCCAGAGCAAGCGAACGGGCTTGCGCCGCAAGAGCAGCCCGGCGATTGCGGATCAGGAGTACATCCGCCGCATCAGTGAGGACGGCGAGGGCTGAAGCCCCGCCGCCTCAGGCCACGATCCGGCCGTCGCGGAACAGCACGATCCGCTCGGCCCGGGCGGCCACGTCGTCCTCGTGGGTCACCATCACCACGGTCATGCCGCTGCGGTGCAGCTCATCAAAGATCTCCAGCACCTCGGCCGTGGTGCGGGAATCCAGGGCGCCGGTGGGTTCATCGGCCAGCAGCAGGGCCGGCTGGTTGATCACGGCCCGGGCGATCGCCACCCGCTGCTGCTGGCCGCCGGAGAGCTGGTTGGGCCGGTTGCCGAGCCGCTGCGCCAGCCCCACCCGGCCCAGGGCCCGCTCCGCCCGCTCGCGCCGCTCCGCCGCCGGAATGCCGGCGTAGATCATCGGCAGCATCACGTTCTCGAGCGCGCTCAGCTGGGGCAGCAGGTGGAACTGCTGAAACACGAAGCCCAGGTCGCGGTTGCGCAGATCGGCCAGCTGGTCGTCGTCGAGCTCCTCCACCGGGGTGCCGTTGAGCCGGTAGCTGCCGCTGCTGGGCCGGTCGAGGCAGCCCAGGATGTTCATGGCGGTGCTCTTGCCGGAGCCCGAGGCCCCCATCACCGCCAGGTACTCGCCGCCGGCCACCTCCAGGCAGAGGTCGTCGAGAGCCTGCACCCGCGCCTCCCCCTCGCCGTACACCTTGCACACGTGCTGGAGTTCGGCCACGGTCTGGCGTGGGGCTGTGCTCATGGTGGGGCTCAGCCCAGGGCCCGCATCAGCAGGGGCGTGCCGGTGACGGCGGCGCTGGCCCAGTCGAACAGAGGGCTGGAGAGCACACCGCCGATGGCGGTCACCACCACGCACGACACCAGCGCCGCCCGCAGGGGCTGCATGCCGGCAAGGTTCCAGCGGATCTCCGGGTAGGCCTTCACCACATCGGAGGACTCCTGGGGCTCCTTCACCACCATCATCTTGATCACCGAGATGTAGTAGTAGATCGACACCACCGAGGTGAGCAGGCCCACCACCACCAGCAGGTATTGGCCATCGGCCCAGCCGGCGAAGAAGAGATAGATCTTGCCGAAGAAGCCCAGCATCGGCGGAATGCCACCCAGCGAAAGCAGGCAGAGGCTGAGCCCCAGGGTGATCAGCGGATCCTTCTGGTAGAGGCCCGCATAGTCGGCGATGCGGTCGCTGCCGGTGCGCAGCGAGAAGAGAATGATGCAGGCGAAGGCGCCCAGGTTCATGAACAGATAGGCCGCCATGTAGAGCACCATGGCGGCGAAGCCGTCCTCGGTGCCGCACACCAGACCGATCATCACGAAGCCGGCCTGGCCGATCGAGCTGTAGGCCAGCATCCGCTTCATCGAGGTCTGGGCCAGGGCCACCACGTTGCCCAGCACCATGCTCAGGATCGCCAGCACGGTGAACAGCAGCTTCCACTGGGCCTCGAAGGGCTCGAAGCAGCCCACCAGGATGCGCAGGGCCAACGCGAAACCAGCCGCTTTCGAACCCACGGAGAGGAAGGCCACCACCGGGGTGGGGGAGCCTTCGTACACATCAGGCGTCCACTGGTGGAAGGGCACCGCGGCGATCTTGAAGGCCACCGTGGAGAGCACGAACACCAAGGCCAGCGCCGCCACGGGCGAGGCGCTGGTCTGCAGGGCGAGGCCCACGGCTTCGAGGCTGGTGCTGCCGCCGGTGAGGCCGTAGAGCAGCGAGGCGCCGTAAAGGAACACGGCCGCTGCGGCCGAGCCCACCAGAAGATATTTCAGTGCTGCCTCCGAGCTGCGCGCATCGCGCTTCATGTAGCCCGAGAGCAGATAGCTGGCCACCGAGAGGGTTTCCAGCGAGACGAACACGCTCACCAGGTCGGTGGAGCCGCAGAGCAGCATCGCCCCGAGGGTGGCGGCCAGCAGGATCGCGGCGTATTCACCCACAGGGGTGCCGGCGCGCTCCACGTAGCGCCAGCTGATCAACAGAGACAGCAGCGTGGACGCTGCCACCACGGCGCGGAAGGCAATGGCGAGGTTGTCAGCCAGGAACGAGCCCAGGAAGGAGGGCTCCAGTGGTGAAGCGTTCCACTGCAGCGCCAGCAGCCCCAGGGCGCTGCCCAGACCGATGTAAGAAAAGAGAGGAACCCAGCGGGAGGCAGCTTTCTCGCCGGCCAGATCCACCAGCAGACACGCCAGCATCGCCAGCAACACCGCTCCTTCAGGAGCCACGGCACCGGCGTTGAGCTGCAGAGACGTGATCGCACTCACCGCAGGTGCGGCGCCGGGGTCGGCGGCGGCCAGAAGAGAGAGCACAGCTGGTTCAGGGTCGCCCGTCGGCGAGGACTGTAGCCGCGCTGACGGCGGGTTTTGTCGCCGCAGCCCCGGGCTTGACCGCCGGTGCGATAAAGAGGGAAGCGGTTTACCGCCTGCCTGTGGCGCACACCCTCGTCATCGTTGAGAGCCCCACGAAGGCCCGCACCATCCGCGGGTTCCTTCCCAAGGACTTCAAGGTGGAAGCCTCGATGGGGCACGTGCGCGATCTGCCCAACAACGCCAGTGAGATTCCGGCCGCCCATAAAGGGGAGAAGTGGGCCAATCTCGGCGTGAACACCGCCAACAACTTCGAGCCGCTCTACGTGGTGCCGAAGGACAAGAAGAAGGTGGTGAAGGAACTCAAGGACGCCCTCAAGGGCGCCGACCGCCTGCTGCTGGCCACGGACGAGGACCGGGAGGGCGAATCGATCAGCTGGCACCTGCTGCAGCTGCTCGGGCCGAAGGTGCCCGTCAAGCGGATGGTGTTCCACGAGATCACCAAGGAGGCGATCGGCCGCGCCCTGGAGCAGACCCGCGAGCTCGACATGGAGCTGGTGCACGCCCAGGAAACCCGCCGCATCCTCGACCGGCTGGTGGGTTACACCCTCTCGCCCCTGCTCTGGAAAAAGGTGGCCTGGGGGCTGAGTGCCGGCCGGGTGCAGTCGGTGGCGGTGCGGCTGCTGGTGCAGCGCGAGCGGGCCCGCCGCGCCTTCCGCAGCGGCAGCTACTGGGATCTCAAGGCCCGGCTCGAGCAGGCCGGCGCCGGCTTCGAGGCCAAGCTCACCCACCTGCGCGGTGAGCGCATCGCCGGCGGTTCCGATTTCGATGAAACCACCGGCGCCCTCAAGCCCGGCAGCAAGGTGCGGCTGCTGGCGGAGGCCGAGGCCCGCCAGCTGCGCGAGGCCGTGCTGGCCGCCCCCTGGCGCGTGGCGGCGGTGGAGGAGAAGCCCACGGTGCGCAAGCCGGTGGCGCCCTTCACCACCAGCACCCTGCAGCAGGAGGCCAACCGCAAGCTGCGCCTCTCCGCCCGGGAGACGATGCGCACCGCCCAGGGCCTCTACGAGCGCGGCTTCATCACCTACATGCGCACCGACTCGGTGCACCTCAGCGACCAGGCCATCAACGCCGCCCGCAGCTGCGTGCAGGCCAAGTACGGCCAGCCCTACCTGAGCCCTTCCCCGCGCCAGTTCTCCACCAAGGCCCGCAACGCCCAGGAGGCCCACGAGGCGATCCGCCCCGCCGGCGAGAGCTTCCGCGATCCCGGCGCCACCGGCCTCGATGGCCGCGATCTGGCCCTCTACGAGCTGATCTGGAAGCGCACCGTGGCCTCCCAGATGGCCGATGCCCGCCTCACCATGCTCAGCCTCGATCTCGAGGTGGATGGTGGCGCCCTCGGCCCCGCCTCCTTCCGGGCCAGCGGCAAGCGCATCGATTTCGCCGGCTTCTTCCGCGCCTACGTGGAGGGCTCCGACGACCCCGATGCCGCCCTCGAAGGCCAGGAGGTGCTGCTGCCCGCCCTCAGGCAGGGCGATGCGCCCGCCTGCAAGGCGGTGGAGGCCCTCGGCCACCAGACCCAGCCCCCCGCCCGCTACAGCGAGGCGGCCCTGGTGAAGATGCTGGAGAAGGAGGGCATCGGCCGCCCCTCCACCTACGCCTCGATCATCGGCACCATCGTCGACCGCGGCTACGCCACCCTCCAGAACAACGCGCTCACGCCGAGCTTCACGGCCTTCGCCGTCACCGCCCTGCTGGAGGAGCACTTCCCCGACCTGGTGGACACCAGCTTCACCGCCCGGATGGAGAACACCCTCGATGAGATCTCCCAGGGCAAGGTGCAGTGGCTGCCCTACCTCGAGAGCTTCTACAAGGGCGAGAAGGGCCTGGAAACCCAGGTGGCCCAGCGCGAGGGCGACATCGACCCCGGCGCCTCCCGCACCGTGGAGCTGGAGGGGCTGCCCTGCGTGGTGCGCATCGGCCGCTTCGGCGCCTACCTCGAAACCAAGCGCGTCGCCGACGACGGCAGCGAGGAGCTGCTCAAGGCCACCCTGCCCCAGGAGATCACCCCGGCCGATCTCGATGCCGACAAGGCCGAGCTGATCCTGCGCCAGAAGGTGGATGGGCCCGAGTCGCTCGGCGAAGACCCCGAATCGGGAGAGTCGGTGTATCTGCTCTTCGGCCAGTACGGCCCCTACCTGCAGCGGGGCCAGGTGAGCGAGGAGAACCCCAAGCCCAAGCGCGCCTCCCTGCCCAAGGGCGTCAAGCCGGAAGACCTCACCCTCGAGGACGCCCTTGGCCTGCTGCGCCTGCCGCGGCTGCTCGGTGAGCACCCCGAAGGCGGCCGCATCCAGGCCGGCCTGGGCCGCTTCGGGCCCTACGTGGTGCACGACAAGGCCAAGGGCGAGAAGGATTACCGCTCCCTCAAGGCCGAAGACGACGTGCTCGCCATCGGCCTGAGCCGGGCGCTGGAGTTGCTGGCCCAGCCGAAGCGCGGCCGCGGCGGCCGCACCGCCCTGCGCGATCTGGGCACCCCCGAGGGAGGTGATGAGGCGATCCAGCTGTTCGACGGCCCCTACGGCCTCTACGTGAAGCAGGGCAAGGTCAACGCCTCCCTGCCCGAAGGCGCCACCGCCGAAACGATCACCCTGGAGCAGGCGGTGGAACTGCTCGCCGCCAAGGCCGCCGCCGGCGGCTCCCGCAAGGGTGCCGCCGGCCGCCGCAGCCCCGCCGCCACCAAGGCCGCCGGCAAGACCACCGCCGCCAAAACCACCGGCGCGCAAGCCACCGCGGCCAAGACCACCGCCAAAACCGCCGCGAAGTCCAGCGCCAAGTCCGGTGCCGGCGCGGCCTCTGCCGCCAAGGCCCCGGCCGCCCGCCGCAGCCCCGCCACCACCAAGACCGGCCGCCTGCGCGCCAGCGCCGTGCGGGTGATCAAGGCCTCCGACAGCTGATGCGGCTCCCCCCTGCCCTGGCGGGATCCGCCCTGCTGCTCAGCCTCGCCCTGGCGGGCTGCAGCGGCACCCCCTTCGGCGACCGCCTCGCCGGGAGCTTCTCCTCCGCCCCGGCCGGTTCCTCCACCGCCGCGAATGGCGCCAACGACGCCGCCTCCCCCGGTGCCGCCGCCCCCGCCGCGGGCGGCGCCCGGCCCGGTGCACCCTCCGGCGCCGCAGGGCCGGCCGCCTCCGGCGGCGCTGCCTCCGCCACGCCAGGCCGCCCTGCCGCCGGCTCAGGCCCGGCCAGCCCCGGTGCCCCGGCCCCCGGCGGTGCCTCCAGCGGCGCTCCCGCCGCCGCCGGCAGCCGCTCCGCCGCCCCGGCGTCGCCCTCCGCCCCTGCCCCTGCCCCTGCCCCCTCGGCGGCCCGTCCGCCCCGCGGTGCCATGCCCTACCGGGTCACCCTGCGGCTGCCCCAGGCCGACCCCTCCGCCCCCGCCGAAGGCCTCACCGAGGCGCTGCGGGCCGCCGGTGTGGCCTTCGAGGTGGAAACGATCGAGCGCCTGCCCGCCGCTGGAGCCGGTGGCGGGCAGGCGGCGGCCCCCGCCACCCGGCCGGCCCCGGCCGCGCCCCTCTCGCCGCCATGACGCCCACCGGCCGGCCGCCCCTCAGCCCGCGCCAGGCCCGCATGCTGGTGGACACCGCCTATCTGGCCGCCTCCACCTCCCTGCTCTGGGTGGCGCTGTACTACCTGCCCGTCGGCGGCCCCCTGTTCCGGCTGGCCCTGCCCCTGCCCCTGGCCCTGCTGCAGCTGCGCCACGGCTGGCGCTGCGCCCTGGAGGGCGTGGCCGTCACCGCCTTGCTGCTGCTGGCCCTGATGGGGCCGATCCGCGGCCCCCTGGTGCTCTTCCCCTACGGCCTGCTGGCCCTCTGGCTCGGCTGGGGCTGGCGCCGTGGCCTCAGCTGGTGGCTCACCCTGGCGGTGGGGGGCGTGATCGGTGCCGCTGGCTTTCTGGTGCGGGTGGCGGTGCTCTCGGTGCTGGTGGGCGAGAACCTCTGGGTGCTGATCACCAGCGCCGCCGCCGGCCTGCTGGAGCGCCTGGTGGATCTGGCCGGTGGCAGCGGCGGCAGCATCGAGCTGGCCCAGGTGCAGCTGGCGGCCGTGCTGCTTGTGCTCGTGCAGAACCTGATCGTGGTGTTCTGCCTCCATGCCGTGGCCCTCTGGATCTTTCCCCGCCTGCAGGCCCCGATCCCGGATCCGCCCCGCCTGTTCGCCCCCCTGGTCACCCTCGACCCGCCCTGATCGCGCCGTGACATCGCCGTGACTCCGCCGTGACCCAGCCGCCGTTCACCGGCCCCGCCGCTGCCGCCGAGCGCTGGCAAGCGGCCTGGCGGGCGGACTGGCCGGCCACCCAGGCCCTGCTGCTGCTCGCCGCCACCGAGTCGGCGGCGGTGCCGGGCATCTCTGCCGCCGGCGCCACCCCGGCCTCGCGGCGCCTCACCGCGGCGGCCGATGCGGAACTGCTGCTGCTCGGGCCCTCGGCCCACCGGCCCCATGCCCTGCCGCCCCTGCCCGCCGGGGTGTCGCCGGCCCTGATCAGCCATGTGGTGCTGCGCGGCCTGGCCCTGGAGCCCCTGGTGGTCGACCTGGGCTGTGCCGTGGCGCCGGCCGTGCCCCACCTGCGCCTTGCCGCCCCCCTGGGTGGCGGCGGGCCGGCCCGTTGCCTCAGCAGCGGCATGGCCCTGGAGCCCGCCCGGGTGGAGGCCCTGCTGGAGCAGGGCCGTCGCTGGGGTGCGGCGGCCCGTCTCACCGCCCGCCCGCTGTTGCTGGCCGAGTGCGTGCCCGGCGGCACCAGCACGGCCCAGGCGGTGCTCACCGGCCTGGGCCTGCCGGTGGCCGGCCTGGTGAGCGGCAGCCTGCGGGAGCCGGCCCATGGCCTCAAGCAGCAGCTGGTGACCCGCGGCCTGGCCGGTGCCGGGCTCAGCGCCACCCCCGCCGGCCCCACCGGCCCCCAGACTGCAGGCGAGGCCGGCCTCGTCCGGGCCGTGCTGGCGGCGGTGGGCGATCCGATGCAGGCCCTGGCCGCCGGGCTCGTGCTCGCCGCGGTGGAGCAGGAGCGCTGGGTGCTCCTCGCCGGCGGCAGCCAGATGGCCGCCGTGCTGGCCCTGGCCCTGGCCCTGGCGCCGGCCGGCCTGCGGCCCCGCTTGGCGGCCCGCTGCGGGGTGGTCACCACCGCCTGGGTGGCCGGTGAGGCCGGCAGCGATCTGGGCCGGATCCTCACCCTGATCGGCGAACGCTGGGGCGTGGAGCCCCTCGCCTTCGCCGCGGGGCTGCGCTTCGCCGCCGGGGTGCATCCGGCCCTGCGGGCCTACGAGCAGGGCTACGTGAAGGAGGGGGTGGGCGCCGGCGGCCTGGCCCTGCTCTGGGAGCTCAGCGGCCGGGAGTCCACCGCCCTGGCCGCCGCCTGCGACCTCGCCTGCCACCAGCTGCATCCCCTGCCGGCCCGGCCCGGCGGGGAGGCCTGAGCGCCTACGGTCCGAACATGGACGTCCATCCCTCCGCCGCCCTGCTTCGCCGCCGCCGCCTGCTGCGGCTGCTCGGCGGCGCCGGGGTGGCGGGCGGCCTCGGGGCCCTGGCCGGCTGCCGCCGTGCCGAGCCGCCCCAGCTGCTGGCCTGCCGCGGCACCCTGCCGGCCGCCTGGCTGCGCTCCCTCCCGGCCCCCTGGAAGCTCCGTCCCTTCGACGACCCGGCCGCCCTGCTGGCCGGCCGCACGCCGGCCGCCGGCCTGCTCCAGCTCAGCGATGGCTGGGCCCAGCAGCTGCCGCCCTCCGCCCTGGCGCCCCTGGGCCTGCCCGCGCTGCTGGGGCAGCTGGCGCCCCAGGCCCGGGCCGCCAGCCGGCTCTTCGCCCCTGAGGGCGCCCCCGCATTGGCCTTCCCCTGGGCCAGCAGCCCCTGGGTGCTCCTGCTGCGCAGCCGTCCCGACCTGGCCCGCCGCGCCGAGGAGGGCTGGGATGTGCTGCTCGATCCCAGCCTGCGGGGCCGTCTGGTGCTCCCCTCCAGCCCGCGGGTGGCCATCGCCCTGATGGGCGGCGACCCCGAGCGCCTGCGCCGGCTCCGGGCCGCCGCGCTGGCCTCCGATGATCGCGATGGCCTGGCGCTGCTCCTCGCCGGCCTGGCCGAGGCGGCGGTGCTGCCCCGCCAGCGGGTGGTGGCCCTGCTCCGCCGCGACCAGCGCCTGCAGGCGGTGCTGCCCGCCGGTGGGTCGCCGCTCTCCTGGAGCCTGCTGCTGCGCCCCGCCGCCGGCGCCGCCGCCCTACCCGCCGCCTGGCTGGCCGAGGTGCTGGCGCCGGAGCTGCTGCCCCGGCTGCTCGCATCCGGCTGGGTGCCGCCCCTGCCCCGGGAGCGCCTGGCCCGGGCCCTCAGCGGCTTCCCGGCCCCCGTGGCCAACCTGCTCCTGCCGCCCCAGCCGCTGCTCGAGCAGTGCACGGATCTGCCGCCCCTCGCTGCCGCCGAGCGCCGCTCCCTGCAGGCCCTCTGGGATGCCGCCGCCCCTGCCGCGGCCTGAACCTCAGCCCCAGAGGCGGCGCCGCGGCGCGGCGGCCAGGCGCCGGTGGGTGTCGGCCAGCAGCTCGGGAATCGGCAGCCCGTGGGGGCAGCGGGGCAGACAGGCACCGCAGCTGGCGCAGGCGCTGGCATCGAGCTCCTCCCACCAGGAGCCGGCCCGGCCGATCAGGTTGTAGCGCTCGCTGGCGTAGGCCTCCATGCCGTGGCCCACGGCCAGGTTGCGCAGCCGCAGCAGGGCGGGGATCGGCACGGCATTGGGGCAGGGCAGGCAGGCGCGGCACTGGCCGCAGCGGCTGGCCCCGAGCCGGGCCTCGCCCGCCTGGCGCAGCCGCTCCAGGGCTTCGTGGTGCTCCGGCCGCAGCCACACCCCATCGGCACCGCAGCCGGGGCCGGCCAGGCGGGCCGCCAGGGCCAGGTCGCCCGGCCGGGCCGCCCCCAGGGTGAGGGTGCTGATGCCCTCGGCCAGCAGCACCCGGTAGGCCAGCTCCAGCGGCTCGAAGGGTGCGCAGTCCTGCCGCAGCAGTTCGGGGGGATCCTGCAGCCGCCCCCCCTTGTCGGCCGGCGAGATCGCCATCACGCCGATGCCGTCGGCCAGGGCGCGGCGGGCCAGCGGCAGCCGCTCCGGATCGAACAGATGCAGGTGCAGGCTGCAGAAGCGGAAGCGGCCACTGGCCAGGGCCGCGGCGATCAGGTCAGTGGGGCCGTGGCTGGAGAAGCCCACCTGCCCCACCAGCCCCTCGGCGAGGGCCCAGGCCAGCAGCGCGGCGCCGGCGCCCTCCAGGCTCCAGGCCAGCTGCTCCGTTGTGTTGATGCCATGCACCGCCAGGTTGTCGAGGCGCTCCACCCCCAGCCGCTCCAGGCAGGCCCGCAGCTGCTGCTGGCCCTCGGCCAGCCCCACCCCGGGCAGCACCTTGCTGGTCAGCACCAGGTCGGCCCGCTGCACCGGATCGCGGCCGGCCAGCTCGGCCAGCGCCTGGCCCAGGAACACCTCGGCCGGTCCGTAGGCCGGCGCCGTCTCGATGTGGTTGATGCCGGCCGCGAGGGCCGCCTCCAGCACCGCCCCCATCACGGTTGCCCCCTCGAGGGCGCGCATGGTGCCCAGGGTGAAGCGCGACACCGCCCGCCCCTCGCCGAAGCGGCAGCGGGGCGCGGCCTCAGACGCCGGCGCCACCGCCTCCACCGCCTCCACCGCCTTCCACGCCGCCACCGCCACCCGCCGGGCCATCGTCCGGCCCGGCTGTGCCCCCGCCCTCGCCGGAGGTCTCCCCGCCCGGATGGTCCGGTTCGGGTCTGGCCCGGCCGAGGTGGGCGATCAGTTCCGCCGGACTGGTGCGGTCGAGGAAGCGGCGGAAGTCCTCCTGGTCCTCGGCGTCGGCCTCCGCGTCCACCGGGATCGAGGCGTCGCCCACCACCTCCTCCAGCATCCAGATGCTGCTGTCGGTGCGCAGGGCCAGGGCGATGGCGTCGCTGGGGCGGGCATCCAGTTCAGTCACCTCACCGTTGGCGTGCGCCAGCCGCAGCACGGCCCGGAAGGTGTTGTCCTCGATCGCATGGATCACCACCCGCTCCAGCCGCAGGTCGGCCACCTCCAGCAGGCTGGCCATCAGGTCGTGGCTGAGGGGCCGCGGCGGCCGCTCCTGGCCCATGCCAGCCAGGATGTTCTGGGCCTGGGCCTGGTCGATCCAGATCGGCACCTGGCGACGGCCGGAGGGGTCGCGCAGCAGCACGATCGGGCTCCGGCTCGCCGCATCCAGGGCGATCCCGGCGACATGCATCTCCACCATGGTGCTGCTGCCCCTGCCCTGGTTTGATTATGGCCAGCCGATTCCCCCTGGCAGATGTTCACCGGGCTGGTGCGGGCCATGGGCCGGATCGAGCGCTGCGCCGCCGGTGTGCGGCTGCGCCTGGCTGAGCCGGAAAGCCTCGGGGTGCTGGCCCTGGGCGACAGCATCGCCGTGGATGGGGTGTGCCTCACGGTGGCGGAGCTGCTGCCCGGCGGCGCAGGCTTCCGCGCCGATGTGAGCGAGGAGACCCTGGGGCGCTCCGCCCTCGCCGAACGGGCCGACACCGGCGCCTGGGTCAACCTCGAACCGGCCCTGCGCCTCAGCGACCGGCTCGGCGGCCACCTCGTCAGCGGCCACGTCGATGGGCTCGGCAGCGTCCGCGCGATCCACCGCGAACCGGCCTCCTGGCGGCTTGAGCTGGCCTGGCACGATCCCGCCTACGGCCGCTACATCTGCCCCAAGGCGAGCGTCGGCGTCGATGGCGTCAGCCTCACGGTGGCGGGCTGCGAGGGCGATGGCTCCGCCTTCTGGATCGCCGTGATCCCCCACACCTGGGCCTCCACCACCCTGCAGCACCGCCGCCCGGGCGATGTGGTGAACCTGGAGGCGGATCTGCTGGCCAAATACACCGAGCGTCTGCTGGCCTCCACCCCCACCGGGCCGGCCGCGGGCCTCAGCGCCGAATGGCTGCGCGAGCAGGGCTGGTAGCCCGCCACCGCGCTGGCCGATCGCGGCCGGGCTGCCTACGGTGACCCCAGTCGCACCAAGGGGTCATGGAGCTTGCTGGTCTGCGCGGACTCACGATCGCCGAAGGGGTGCTGCTGCTGGTGCTGGGCGCCCTGGCGCTGCTGTTCCCCGTGCTCGCCTCCTTCTGGGTCACGGCCGTGGTGGCCTTCGCCTTTCTGGTGGGGGGCATCGTCGGCTGGATCAATGGCCTCAGCCGCGCCCGTGGCCTGGGGGTCGGGCTCACCTTCTGGCGGCTCGTGGTGGCCACCTTGTTTCTGATAGCCGGGATCTCGATGATCCGCCCCCTCGCCGGCGGCCCCCTGGCGGGCGCAGGCCCGGTGGCCTCCCTGGCCCTGGCGATCGGCGTGGTCTTTCTGCTGGAGGGGATCCTGGCGGTCCTGGTGTCCCTGCGTCACCGCCATCTGCGGGGCTGGGGCTGGGGCCTGGCCAACGGCGTGGTCACGCTCGTGCTGGGCCTGCTGATCCTCACCATGAAGTTCTGGAACCTGCTCTGGGTGCTCGGCACCCTGGTGGGCATCAGCTTCCTGTTCAGCGGGATCGACCTGCTCACCCTGGGGGTGAGCCTGCACCGCGAGCGCGATGGGGCCCTGCCGGGCAGCGGTGAGGCCTGATCCGCCCACCCCTTGCGTGCGTCCCGGGCTGTTGTGCTACCTTTTTGGGTCTGCGCGGGAAACCGCGCGGCCCTGAGTCTCTTTGAGTGAGAGGAAGGGGAACCGAAGACCCGTGAGGAGCGATCCGCCGGTGTTGTAGGTTCAGAGGGTCGCTGAGAGGCGACGGCAC
>VFQS010000745.1_pt1 | contig 33737 bp, 26 predicted proteins | sample 3512361 | NCBI WGS metagenome assembly VFQS01 (sample SAMN10412375, study PRJNA504923) | tailings metagenome | isolation source: Relicate 1 Philex TSF3 active mining | place: Philippines
CGCTCAAAATTTTGCACAACGATGTGGGTTGCAGTTATCACCCCAACAGCTGGGGCGAGCGTTTCCATTGGTACAGCTCCACAGGCTGGGTGATGTGGAATGCGCAGGTGGGTGGCTTGATGAATGGCACGACATGCGTCATTTATGACGGCAACCCAGGCGGTAGCAAAGACAACCCCGACTGGAGCACCTTGTGGCGTTTTGCGGCCGAAAACAAAGTGACATTCTTTGGCGCGGGCGCAGCTTTCTTTGCCAATTGCCAAAAGGCCGATGTTGACCTCACGCAGTGCGGCGATTTGTCGCGTGTCAGGGCCTTGGGCACCACAGGCTCGCCTTTGTCGGCAGACACGCAAAACTGGGGCACTGAACAATTCAAACGCATCAAGGCGCAGCATGCGCAGTCAACGCATTTGCACCGCGAAACAGATGGTGATATTTGGTGGTGCAACATCTCGGGCGGTACTGATTTTTGTGGCGCGTTCATTGGTGGCAATAGAGAGTTGCCACAAGAAGCAGGCGTGATGCAGTGTCGCTTGTTAGGCTGTGCGGTAGAGGCGTGGAACGAGGCCGGTGAACCCGTACACGGCGAAGTGGGAGAGTTGGTTTGCGCGCAGCCAATTCCCTCGATGCCTTTGTACCTTTGGAACGATCACAACAATGCGCGCTATTTGGCCAGTTATTTTGAAATGTATCCCGCGGGGCATGGCCGCAAACCAGGTGGTGGCGATGCACCCGTTGACTACGGTGGTGTGTGGCGGCACGGTGATTGGCTGCGCATTGGTGCAGCAGACCAAGGCAAGAACGGCGGCGAGGGCTGCGTTATTTTTGGCCGCAGTGATGCCACCATCAACCGTCACGGTTTGCGCATGGGCACCAGTGAACTTTACAGTGCGGTGGAGGCCTTGCCCGAAGTGATCGACAGCATGGTGGTTGATTTGGAGTACTTAGGCCGAGAAAGCTACATGCCTTTGTTTGTTGTGTTGCGCACGGGTGTGCAATTGACACCAGAGATTCAAAACAAGCTGAACAACGCGATCAAAACAGCCTTGAGTCCGCGCTTTGTGCCCAATGAAATTTTTCAAGTGGCAGAAATTCCTCGCACCTTGTCCGGCAAAAAACAAGAACTTCCCATAAAGAAATTGATGTTGGGACAGCCCTTGGAAAAAGTGGTCAATAAGGACGCCATGGCCAATCCGGCCTGCCTAGGGTGGTACGTTGAGTTGGCCCAAAAACACTTGGCAAAAACATCGTGAAAAGAAAAAAGCCAGTGTGTTATCTCACCGGCTTTGTAAAATTGACATGCGCAATATGCGCAAGGTCAAAATTAATTTTTGTGCAAGTCGGCGTTCAGGCTGCCCCAGCTTTCAGTGCGAGGAATCACTTGCACGGCACCGGTTTGTGAATCGCGGCGGAACAAGATGCCGTTGCGACCCGACAACTCCCGCGCTTTGACAACACTGCCATCTGGCATTTTGACGCGAGTGCCGCCGGTGACATAGCAACCGGCTTCCACCACGCAATCGTCTCCCAATGAAATGCCGATGCCAGAGTTGGCACCCAACAAGCAACGCTTGCCGACCGAGATCACTTCTTTGCCGCCACCCGACAAGGTGCCCATGATGGAGGCGCCGCCGCCCACGTCACTTTGATCGTCCACCAGCACGCCAGCACTGATGCGGCCTTCCACCATAGAAGCGCCCAAGGTGCCTGCATTGAAGTTGCAGAAGCCTTCGTGCATGACGGTGGTGCCGGAGGCCAAGTGAGCGCCCAAGCGCACGCGGTCAACGTTGGCAATTCGAACACCAGACGGCACCACGTAGTCGGTCATGTAGGGAAACTTGTCGACGGCTTTGACGTCAAACACCACACGTGCTGCGCGCGCGCGCAAACGTGCGTCTTGCAATTGGTCTAGAGGGCATGGGCCCATAGAGGTCCAAGCCACATTGGCCAATAAACCAAAGATGCCAGTGACGTTGGCTTGATGCGGCTTGATCAGACGGTGGCTGAGCAAATGCAAACGCAAGAACACGTCGTGTGTGTCTTTTGGGGGCTCGGCCAATGTGGCAATGCTGGTTTTAACAGCGACCACATTGACACCGCGCAATTCACAGGGTCCAAGCGCTTTGATAAAAGTCTCACCCAGGTGGGTGCGTGCATCTGCCTCGCTTAATACTTGTGTACCGTTCTCTGTCAGGCCTTCGGCCAATTGAGGGGCAGGATACCAAGTGTCTAGCACTGCGCCGTCTTTGGCCATGGTGGCCAAGCCATAGGCCACAGCGCTGCTTTGAATCATGGGTGGGGTTTGCATGTTTGTACTCCGCGAAAAGTCACGAACCTGTCGTGCGTTATAAAAAAATCAATACCGAGATTATCGGGCCTTGTGCTGGCGGCTGCTTTCATTGCAACTCTGACAAGGCAATGCTTTCTCGTTTGAGCCATTGGTCGTCGGTATTTTTGAAGCCAATTTGCAAACGCCGTTGTTGCCAATCTAACTCAATCAGTGCAAAGTGATTTTGAGTGACCAAGTCACCCAGACGGTTGGGGCCGGCCTCATTGGCGGTTGACCAAGCATGCGTTAAGCCGCTCGAAGTTATTTCGTAAAGTGGATACAGATGGGGTGATGGGCTTTTGTAGAGGGCGCCAATGTGGCGATCCCCCGACAATAAAACCACCCCTTTAGCGTCTGTGCGCTGGATGAGTTGACGCAATTTGACTTGCTCTAAAGGTAAATTGTGCCAACCCTCCCAGCCATGTCCTTCGGCGACCACTTGCACGCCAGACACAATGAAGCGCACGTCTGCAGGCGTTTGGAGTTGCGCTGCCAGCCATTGCCATTGCGTCTCTCCCAGCATGGTTTTGGCGGGGTCAGAATCGGGCACATAACGCTCTTTGCCTGGGGCATCGCGTTGATCGGTTTTCTGCAGCGCAGAGCGGAATGACCGCGTGTCGAGCAAGATCACTTGAACGCGTTGCCCTGCTGGGCCAAAGGTCATTGCATGGTAGAGCCCTTCGCGCCCGCGTCGTGGGTCGTTGGCAGGCAAGCGCCAAAAATCAATGAAGGCATTCTTTGATGCCAGTTTGTGCGGGAAATCAGCGCCACCGTCGTTCAGGCCCATGTCGTTGTCATCCCATATGGCCAAGTGCGGGATGGTGTCGCGAAGTAGTGCAAACCCAGCTTGAGCCGCTTGTGTGGCATAGGTCGCTTCGGTTTTGGCCAGTTGCCAAGGCTGGCTATCGGCATAGACCGTGTCGCCGCCAAATATGAACAGGTCGGGTTTGTTGGTCAGAATGGCTTGCCAAATAGGTTGGGCGTTGTGTTGGTTAATGCACGAACCAAAGGCGATTTTTTGAATCTGTGAAGGCCAAGCGGGTAGCTTTCCTGTTGCCTGACCCAGGGCCACGGAGTTGTTGGCACACGCCCCGATGCTAGACAACATGGCGCCATACAAAGAAGTCTGAAGCAGTTGGCGTCGGTCCATGGTTAGCCTGTTTGTTGAAGTGAGTTTGAATGTCAGCGTATACGATCTGGATATTTTATGACCGATCAGTTCACTTTCAATGTTCCCTCGTTAAAATGCTTTGATGAACATTGCCGCCGTGCCCCTTAAAAAATCATTCAAAGCCCAAATGTTAGAAGCGCGTGAGCAAGCGATCACGGCTTCTGTGAACCGCCTCTTGTCTGAAAAAGGCTTTGATGCCATGACCGTCGATGAGGTGGCTGCCGAGGTGGGCATTGCAAAAGCCAGTCTTTACAAGCACTTCAGCAGCAAAGAAGAGTTGGCATGTGCCGCCATGGTCCAGGCGATGCAAAAGGCGGAAGCCTTTTTAGAGAATTTGAGTCACACAGACGTGACGGACAGCACGGCCTGTGTGCCTTTGAACAAACTCATGGCCACCACCCGATGGACCTTGCAGTTGAAATTAGCAGGAGAAATGCCAACATTGCCCAGCCATAACTCCACGCTGCGAGCCACCTTGATGGCCAGCCGTCCCTACATGGACGGTCTGATGAAGGTGAGTGAAATCTTGGGTGGTTGGATAGTTCAGGCACAACAAGAGGGCTACATCAATGCCAGTCTGCCGCCCTTGGCGGTGCTCTACACCCTCTACGCTAGGGCCTGCGACCCGGTGGTCGAGTTTTTGAAGATGAGCGAGCTGCATACCGATGAGGAAATCATCGACATCATCTTGACCACTTGTTTTTCAGGCTTGAACGCAAGGCCCAATTGAAGCGTGCATTTCAAGCGCTGATGCGCAAGGTTTTTTGCGGCTCAAAAGCCAGTTGTTCATTTTTCCGCGCATACCCCAGAGGATTGGCGACAACGCGGCAGCCCATGTGCACATAGTCTTGCGCGCAATGCAAATGGCCGTGAAGCCACAAATTGGCTTTGGGTAGCAAATGGTCTAAGGCATTGCAAAAACCAGCAGTTCCTGGCGTTAAGCCATATCGTGGATCTGCGCTTTTCAAGGTAGGTGCAAAGTGTGTCACAACCACGGTCGGGCCCAAAAATGGTTCTGACAAGGTCTGCGCCAGCCATGCTTGATCGTCCAGTGCTTGGGCTCTGACCGCATCTGATAAAAACGCCTCACCTTTGAAAGTGGTGCCTGTTTTTCGCAAATAAAAGTTGGCAGCCCTTTCCGCTTTTTCTCTGGCCTTGAGTTGCTGAGTGAGGGGCCCTTGCTGGGGCACCAAAGCCTCAAAATCACTCCACAAAGTACAACCGATCAAACGCACGCCATTCACAACATGCACGCGTTGCTGAAGCCAAATGATTTGCAGGCGTTCACACGTTTCTTGGAGGCGCGTATGCGCTTCCTCAAAAGGCATGCCGTCGTACTCATGATTGCCCGGGACGAAAAAAACAGGCACTGGCCACGCCGCCAAATCGCGCCGTGTTGAAAAACGGGCCAAGCCAAAATCCGCATCCGCATGGTCCATCAGCATTGACCCGGGTTGATAAGAGCCAACGTCGCCCGCCAAAACCAAGATGTCTGCAGTTGGCGCCACTTCAGGCACAAAGTGTGGATGTGTTTCCAGATGAAGGTCCGACAGCAATTGAATGTTGATCATCGGTCATGACCCTTGAAAACATCGTGCGCAATGTTAATCAACAATTCTCGCAACCAAAGATGATCACTTTGTGCGTGTTTACGCTTGTGCCACAAAGCATCCACGTGCAAGGAGGGCACTTTGAAAGGCAAATCGCACAAAAACAACTCATTAGAAATGCCAGTGGTGGGCACAAAGTGACGGGGCAAGACGGTGAGCAAGTCGGAATTCACCACCATGCGACCGGCCGTGAAGAACTGATTGACGGTCATGACCACACGGCGCTGTTTACCGATGGATGCCAAGGCCTCGTCAATGAACCCATAAGGCCTGCCAGAAAAGCTCACCAACAAATGGCGTGCGTTGCAGAAATTTTCTAAACTGATGTTTTCTGTTGCCAAAGGATGTCCTTTGCGCATCACACAAACATACTCGCCGTCGTACAAACGCTGATGTTCAAAGCTTGTCGCCCCGTCCACCTGCGTTTTGGCGGTTAAGTCGGCCAAGACCGCTGGGAAATAACCAAGCGCCAAATCGACCACGCCGTTGTCCAACAAGTTTCTGGGGTCGCGTGTGGTGAGTGGCAAGACACGGATGGAGATATTGGGGGCATGGTGCTCGAGTTTTTGCGCCATGCCACCCATCAGTTCGGCGGCCGTGGCATCGGCCATGGCCAACACAAAGGCGTTGCGCGCCTCGTTGGGTACAAAGTGTTGTGGCACCAAAGCGCCTTGAAGTTGATCAAGTGCCGCTCGGACGCTGGGCCACAACGTCAATGCAAAGGGTGTGGGTGAAATGCCATGGCCTTCGCGGCGCACCAAATCGTCGCCCAGGGTTTCGCGCAATCTGCGCAAGGCATTGCTGACAGCAGGCTGTGTGATGGACAGGTTACGAGCCGCTTTGGTCAAACTGCGCTCGGCCATGACCTCGTCGAAGACCCTGAGCAGGTTCAAGTCGAGGGTTCGAAAATTGGTTTGTACCGCGTCAATCATTTCGTTTGTGAATGAATAGCATCATGAATATAAAGTTGAACAATATCAGAGTAAACCCTATGATTCAAGCATTGTTTGGTCAAAAAGCTGAATTTTTCATCACTGACCAAGCGCCGAAGCTTTCAATCTCGTCAAGAGGAAATCACCATGAACCACAACTTTGTTCACTTAGAGTACCCGTTAACCCACCCTGGTGTAGAGCGCGCTGAGAAAGTCGTTCACAACTTTCAGCGTTTGAGCGACACGTTCAGCCCTACTCGAACTTTGGCCATGATGTTGTTGGCGGCCGTGGTCGCTGCTTTCATTGTGGTGGCAGACCAAATGATCGACACCTGGGCCGAAGGTCATTTGTTGGCAGCGTGGGTTGCACTCTGGGCCCTTGTTTTTGCAGCCGTTGGTTTGTTCGCGGGCTTCTCAAAAACCCTTGTGGCCCAACTCAAGTCTGGCCTTGACGCGTGGGCTGTCAAAGCGGCACAGCGACGTTCAGATGAGCGTCTGTGGTCCATCGCCCAAGCCGATGCCCGCTTGATGTCTGATTTGCAAGTTGCCATGTCGCGCAGCGATGAGGAAGTTTTGTTGGGCGAAAGCAGCACACAAAGCCGCGTTGCCCGTTTGCTACGCCAACGTCAGTACTACATCTGAGCAAGGCAGAGCAAGCTTCAATCCCATTCATGTGGGCATCAGAACCTCCTTCGGGAGGTTTTTTTTCGTCGCTGGAGCGGGCTTGTTAAGCGTCGGGTTTTTGCGAAGCCAAGTAAATGCCGGGCAAAATCAAGGCGGCACCCAGTGCATGATGCCAGCCCAAAGTCTCACCTAAAAAAAGCCATGCAACCAAACCGCCATACAAGGGACCCAAGTAAAGGCTGGCAGCAACGCGGCTAGCCCCCAAGGTTTTTTGACAAAATCCATATGCCCAGTAAGCGCCCACGCCTGGAAAAAGTGCCGCGGTGACAACAAGAACGCTGGCCATCAAACTCCATTCAGCGTGCGGTGTACCGAACCACTCTGTGAGTGCAAAAGGCAACAATACCAAGCTACCCCCCAGACAAGTGGCGGCCAATCGCGCTGTGGCGCTTAGGTTGCTGGTCCACTTTTTCAGCAGCAAAGCATAAGCAGCCCAAGACACCATGGCGATCACAATGAGGCCATCGCCCAATACCCAGATGACTTGAGACAGGCCGGTCCATTGTCCTTTGACCACCACGTGCAAGACACCCACCAAGGCCACCAAAACGCCCAGCCCTTGTTTCCATGAAAAGCGTTCTTTGAGCCCAATCACCGCACCCAAGGTGATCAAGACCGGAGAGGCGGCATAGATCAATGCGATGTTGATGGCGGTGGTGGTTTCGGCAGCCCAATAAACCCATGCGCCACAAACCAACATGCCCAATGCGCCGAGGGCCAGGTATTGTGGCCAGACCTTTAAGGTGTTGTGCCATTCTCTCCAAAGCTCTTGGCGCGCGATGAGCGCCAAAATAAGCCCAGCCAAAAACCATCGACCCAATGCCAAGACATGAGGGCTGATGATGCCTGGCGCGGTTCTGGCCACCACATAGTTCACCGACCACAAAGCCGGTGTGACCCACAACAAAGCTTGCGCCAATTTCAGGCGCGAGGCGTCGTTTGTCAGACCGTTGCTAAGCGTTGTTCCAACGCTGATTTGGTGTCGAGCAAAGCCTTGGGCATGTTGTAAGCCAACTGCTCAAAGTGGGTGGTGTGCAATTGCAACTCTTGTTGCCATGCAGCCTTGTCAATGCTGGTGACCGTTTTGAATTGGTCGGCTGTGAAGTTCAAGCCAGTCCAATTCAACTCACCATACGTAGGCGTGATGCCGAACATGGTTTCTTGGCCTTGAGCCTGACCTTCCAAACGGTCGATCATCCACTTCAAAACGCGCATGTTGTCGCCGTATCCGGGCCAGACAAACTTGCCGGCTTCGTCTTTGCGGAACCAGTTGACGCAGTAAATGCTGGGCAACTTGTGACCGCCGGCTTCAATTTTGGCGCCCACATCCAACCAGTGTTGGAAGTAGTCGCTCATGTTGTAACCGCAGAAAGGCAACATGGCAAAAGGATCGCGGCGAACCACGCCTTGCGCGCCAAACGCAGCCGCTGTGGTTTCAGAGCCCATGGTGGCGGCCATGTACACGCCTTCGGTCCAGTTGCGTGCTTCGGTGACCAAAGGCACGGTGGTGGAGCGGCGACCGCCAAAGATGAACGCGTCGATGGACACGCCAGCGGCATCGTCCCATGCGGGGTCGAGTGCGGGGTTGTTGGTGGCAGCCACGGTGAAACGCGCATTGGGATGAGCCGCTTTGGCGCCCGTGTCTTTGGCAATCTGGGGTGTCCAGTCTTTGCCTTGCCAGTCGATCAAATGATCGGGCACTTTGCCAGTGTCTTTGTCCATGCCTTCCCACCAAACGTCGCCGTCATCGGTGAGGGCCACGTTGGTGAAAATGACGTTTTTGTCCAAGCAGGCCATGCAGTTGGGGTTGGTGTGGTGGTTGGTGCCCGGGGCCACGCCAAAGTAACCAGCTTCGGGGTTGATGGCCATCATCTTGCCGTTGGCTTGGGGTTTGATCCAAGCGATGTCGTCGCCAATGGTGGTGACTTTCCAGCCGTTGAAACCTTCGGGGGGCACCAACATCGAGAAATTGGTTTTGCCACATGCGCTGGGGAAAGCCGCAGCCACGTGGTACTTTTTGCCTTGAGGATTGGTCACGCCCAAAATGAGCATGTGCTCGGCCAGCCAACCTTGTTCACGGCCCATGCTAGAAGCAATGCGCAAGGCCAAGCATTTTTTGCCCAACAAAGCATTGCCGCCGTAGCCGGAGCCGTAAGACCAGATCTCGCGTGTTTCAGGGTAGTGAACGATGTACTTGACGGTGGGGTTGCAAGGCCAAGAGGTAGTGTCTTTGGCGCCATTGACCAAAGGTGCGCCAACGGTGTGCAAGCAAGGCACAAATTCGCCATCGGTGCCAATGACGTCAAACACGGCTTTGCCCATGCGGGTCATGAGTTTTTGATTCACGGCCACATAGGCGCTGTCGGTTAACTCAATGCCAATGTGTGCAATGTGCGAGCCCAAAGGACCCATGGAGAAAGGCACCACATACATGGTGCGGCCTTGCATGCAACCATCGAACAAAGGGTTCAAGGTCTGGCGCATTTCGGCGGGGGCCATCCAGTTGTTGGTGGGGCCGGCGTTTTCTTTCTTTTCAGAGCAGATGTAAGTGCGGTCTTCAACACGGGCGACATCTGAGGGGTCTGAGCATGCCAAGAAGCTGCCAGGACGCTTGGCAGGGTTCAGCTTTTTGAACGTGCCGCTGTCGACCAACTGTTGGCACAGGCGCTGGTACTCTTCTTCAGAGCCGTCGCACCAGTAAATGTTGGCGGGCTTGCACAGGGCCGCCATTTCGGCCACCCAAGCAATCAGCTTGGGGTTTTTAACGTACGTGGGCGTATTCAGGTTCAAGCCCTGCATCACGGGTGAGTTCATGGGAAAAGCTCCAAAGTTTAAAAATCGTTTTGTGCAAAGACCATCAAAAGCGAGAAGCGAGCCATGAAGCCCGTTGCCCAATGACATTTGCAAAAAACGACAAGCCGCTTTTTTTAGAGGCGGCTGTGCTGTCGCAAGAAGCGTTGTACCCTTCTTGTAACCAGACCTGAATTTTAGGGAGGCTGGCTGGAAAAGGGAATCTGAATTGGTGATTTCACTTCAAAATGTATGCAAAACTTGCATAACATCGGGCATTGACGGTTTAGCTTGTCGTTTGGCAAATGCGCAGGACCTCTTGGCCATAGGCTTCGAGTTTTTTCACGCCCAAGCCGCTGATACCTTGTAAGTCGGTCAGCCTTTGAGGCGCTGCCGCAGCGATGTGTGCCAGGGTGGCATCGTGAAAAATAACGTAGGCGGGCAAGTTGTGCTCTTTGGCAACTTCAGCGCGCCAAGCTTTCAAGTTGATGTATCGCACCAAGGCATCTTGTCCCAGATTGGCGGCGGCCGGGCCGGGCGCTTGGGGTTTGCGGGTCCTTTTTTCAGGCTTTTGGCTGAGCGACTCTCGCAGTAAGACGCTGATCTCACCGCGCAGCACGGCCCTTGAGCCCTCGGTCAGTTGCAGGGTGTTGAAAACTTGTCCTTGCACACTCAGGGCGCCCATGGCGATGAGCTGTCGTAAGACGCCCCGCAACTGAACTTCGCTGAAATTGGCGCCAATGCCAAAGGTACTGAGTTGAGTGTGGCCGTATTGGGCGACTTTTTCGGTGGACTTGCCCCGCAAAATGTCCATGATGTGGCCGGCACCAAACGAAAAACCGCTGTGTTGCTGCGCACGAAAAACAGTGGACAACAATTTGCGCGCAGCATCGGTGCCATCCCATACAGCGGGTGGATTTAAACAGTTGTCACAATTGCCGCAGGGCTGACTGGCTTCATCAAAGTAGGAAAGCAGTCGAACACGTCTGCAATCAGTGGCCTCGGCCAAAGCCAAGAGCGCATCGAGCTTGCCGCGCATGACTTGCTTGAAGTTTTCCTCTGCAGGACTTTCATCAATCATGCGCCGCTGGTTGACCACGTCTTGCAATCCATAGGCCATCCAGGCGTCGGCCCGCAGGCCATCGCGGCCTGCACGGCCAGTTTCTTGGTAATAAGCTTCAATGTTTTTAGGCATGTCGAGGTGCGCAACAAACCGCACATCGGGTTTGTCAATCCCCATTCCAAATGCAATGGTGGCCACCATGACCACGCCGTCGTCACGCAAAAATCGGTCTTGGTGTTTTTGCCGCAAAGCAGCATCCAAACCCGCGTGGTAAGGCAAGGCATCGATGCCCGTTTGAACCAGCATCTCGGCCACTTCTTCAACGCGCTTGCGAGATTGGCAATACACAATGCCGGCCTCACCTTCGTGCTCGCGTTCAATGAAACGAAGCAACTGCGTGGAGGCGTCTTTTTTCTCAACGATGGTGTAGCGGATGTTGGGCCGGTCAAAACTGCTGATGAACAGCCGCGCCGCTTCAAGCTGCAAACGCTCAATGATGTCTGAGCGCGTGAGGGCATCGGCGGTGGCTGTTAACGCAACGCGCGGCACGTCCGGAAAACGTTCGTGCAACACGGTGAGGCTGCGGTACTCGGGCCGAAAATCGTGGCCCCATTGGCTGACACAATGGGCCTCGTCAATGGCAAACAAACTGACTTTGCCTTGGGCATAAAGCGAATCGAGTTGCGCTAAAAATCGCGGTGTATTGACGCGCTCGGGCGCAGCATATAAAAGCGTGATCTCGCCCTTGCGCAAGCGCTGTTCAATGGCGCTGGTTTGTTCCGGGCTGAGGGTGGAATTTAAAAAAGCGGCGCTAACCCCCGCTTCGTGCAAAGCGCCGACCTGGTCGTGCATGAGGGCAATGAGGGGCGACACCACAATGGTGATGCCCAGCCCAGCTTGTTGTCGCGCAATGGCGGGAATTTGGTAACATAAGCTCTTGCCGCCACCTGTGGGCATCAAAACCAAGGCATCTTGGCCACCCGTGACATGCGAGATGATGTCTTGCTGTGGCCCTCTGAAAGACTCGTAACCAAAAACCTCGCTGAGGATGCTCAGGGTGTTGTGGGATGAAGTGGAGCGCGCAGAGGTTGACACGGAGGGTATTGTCCACCATGTAGAGATGCATTTGACTTGTCGAGGTGTTTTCTGAGGCAATGCAAGCGGCCCCACAAGACCGCTTCGGTTTAGCTGATTTTGAACTGCGTTGCTTTGATCACGTTGGTCCAGCGCACCAATTCATCGGTGATGAATTTTTCTGGGTCCGCTAAGGTGAATGGGTCTGCGCCCGCTTTCTCTAAGTCTTGCAAGAAGGCGGGGTCGTTGCGCACTTTGTTGTGTGTGGCGCGCAAAAAGTCCATCACCTCGCGCGGCACACCTGCAGGCGTGAAAACGGCATTGAAGACTTGCACGCGCATGTCTGGAATGCCGCTTTCTAGGGAGGTTGGAATTTCGGGCGCCGCCTTTAATCGCACATCGCTGTTGACACTCAAAATGCGTGCACGACCTGCGCGGTGTTGTGCCAAGACCGCCGAAGACATGATGGGCGTGATCATGGGGAGATGGCCTGCAACCAAGTCTTGCATGGCAGGACCGCCGCCTTTGTATGGGACGTGTTGGACATTGAGCTTGCCGCCCTGGAGTTTGAACAACTCACCCGTCAAATTGGTGATGGTGCCGGGGCCTGCCGAGCCATAGGCGAACTTGCCAGGACTGGCCTTGATCAAGTTCACCAAATCCTTCAAATTGTTGGCGGGTATGCTGGGATTGACCACAATGCACGTGGGATTGATGCTGACCATGCCCACCAAATTGAAGTCTTTCACGGCGTCATAAGTGGCGGCCCCAGAAGCCAAAGGATTGATGATTTGCGTCGAGGAGGTGCCTAGCAACAAGGTGTAGCCGTCGGCTTTCGCGCGAGAGGCTTCGGCAGCCCCAATGGCACCACCCGCACCAGCCTTGTTGTCCACAACGAAATTGGCGCCGGTGTGTGCAATGGCATATTTGACCCATAAACGGCCAATGATGTCGCCGTCGCCTGCAGGTGCAAAAGGCACAATGACGCGAATGGGCCGGTCAGGGAATTTGACTTGTGAGAAAGTGGCGGTTGGCGAGATGCCCGCAAGAAGTGTGCTGCCACTCAGGGCCAAAAATTGACGTTTTTTCATGAAACCAATATAGAGAGAATGTTGCAATCCTTCAATCGGTATAGGGCCGAACTGTGACGAAATCTCATGAGTCAGTTTGTTTTTCTACAATAGAGGCATGAAAGCTTTGAACTACACCCGCGCCCAAGCCCTGCCAGCCATCTTGGAAAAACGCATTGCCATTCTGGATGGCGCCATGGGTACCATGATCCAGCGCTTTAAATTGAGCGAAGCCGATTACCGAGGCGAGCGCTTCAAAGACTTTCCCAAAGATGTGAAGGGCAACAACGAGTTGCTCAGTCTGACGCGCCCCGATGTGATCCGCGATATTCACGAAGGCTACTTGGCGGCGGGAGCCGACATGATTGAAACCAACACCTTTGGCGCCACCACCATTGCGCAAGAAGACTACAACATGGCTGACTTGGCCGTTGAGATGAACCGCGCATCGGCTGCCTTGGCCCGCGCAGCGTGCGACAAGTTTTCAACGCCCGACAAGCCGCGCTATGCCGTGGGTGCCTTGGGCCCTACACCCAAAACCGCCAGCATCAGCCCCGATGTGAACGATCCCGGTGCGCGCAATGTTGACTTCGAAGCTTTGCGCAAGGCTTATTACGAACAGACCCAAGCCTTGGTGGAAGGCGGTGTGGATGTGTTGTTGGTCGAAACCATCTTTGACACTTTGAATGCCAAAGCAGCTTTGTTTGCCATTGAAGAGTACTTTGCCGACAGCGGCGAACGCCTGCCCCTGATCATCAGCGGTACCGTCACCGATGCTTCGGGCCGAATTTTAAGTGGCCAAACCGTCACTGCGTTTTGGCACAGCGTACGTCACGCTCGCCCCTTGGCCATAGGCTTGAACTGCGCTTTGGGCGCCACCTTGATGCGCCCTTATGTTCAAGAGTTGGCCAAAGTTGCGGACGACACCTTCATCAGCTGCTACCCCAACGCCGGTTTGCCCAACCCCATGAGCGATACTGGCTTTGATGAAACGCCCGATGTCACCAGCCGCTTGTTGCATGAATTTGCGGCCGAAGGCTTGGTGAACATTGTGGGTGGCTGTTGCGGTACCACGCCGGACCATATTGGCGCTATTCAGCAAGCAGTGAGTCCGCTGGCACCCCGCGGTTTGCACAAAGCAGCGTTTTACAAAGAAGCCGCTTAAACCGAAGGTCTTAATTCTTTACTTTAACCAGTAAAATAACGTTATCCCAAGGAGCGTTGCAGCCCGTTGGCCTTGTTGGCCGCGGGTCAGGCTTGGGAGTCAATCAAGGGCCTGGCCCTTTCCCATTGCAAACCACGCTCACCTGCGATCCAAGAGGTGAGTTGTGTCTGTTGTCGTTTCTCCGTTAAAACTGTCTGGTCTTGAGCCTGTCTCTATTGGCACGGACTCTTTGTTTGTGAACATTGGTGAGCGCACCAACGTTACAGGCTCCAAAGCTTTTGCCCGTATGATTTTGAATGGCGAGTACGAGCAAGCCTTGGCCGTGGCGCGCCAGCAAGTCGAAAACGGCGCACAAATCATTGACATCAACATGGACGAAGCCATGTTGGACAGCCAAGCGGCCATGGTTCGTTTCTTGAACCTCATTGCCTCCGAGCCCGACATTGCCCGTGTGCCCATCATGATCGACTCTTCCAAGTGGAGCGTCATTGAAGCGGGCTTGCGTTGCATTCAAGGCAAAGGCATTGTCAATTCCATCAGCATGAAAGAAGGCGTCGATGCCTTCAAACAACAAGCGCTGTTGATCAAGCGCTATGGCGCCGCCGCGGTGGTGATGGCGTTTGATGAAAAAGGCCAGGCCGATACCTACCAACGCAAAATAGAAATTTGCGAACGCGCGTACCGCGTATTGGTCGATGAGGTGGACTTCCCGCCGGAAGACATTATTTTCGACCCCAACATTTTTGCCATTGCCACCGGCATTGAAGAGCACAACAACTACGCTGTCGATTTCATTGAAGCCACACGTTGGATCAAACAAAATTTGCCAGGCGCCAAAGTATCGGGCGGTGTGTCCAATGTGTCCTTCAGCTTCCGCGGCAACGACCCCGTGCGCGAAGCCATTCACACGGTGTTTTTGTACCATGCCATTCAAGCGGGCATGGACATGGGCATTGTCAATGCAGGCATGGTGGGCGTGTACGACGAACTCGAACCCGACTTGCGCGAACGTGTCGAAGACGTGGTGCTCAACCGCCGTCCTGATGCAGGTGAACGTTTGGTAGAAGTGGCAGAAAACGCCAAAGGCGCTGCCAAAGACGACTCACAAAAACTGGCATGGCGCGGCACACCTGATTCGCCAGTGACCGTCTCCGCGCGCTTGTCCCACGCCTTGGTGCACGGCATTACCGACTTCATCACCGAAGACACCGAAGAAGCCTATCAAGAAATATTGGCCAAGAACGGCAGACCCTTGCACGTCATTGAAGGCCCGCTCATGGATGGCATGAACGTGGTGGGCGATTTGTTTGGCCAAGGCAAGATGTTCTTGCCACAAGTGGTCAAGTCGGCGCGCGTGATGAAGCAAGCGGTGGCACACTTGGTGCCCTACATCGAAGAAGAAAAACGCCAGCAAGAAGCCGCCGGCCAAGACGTGAAGTCCAAAGGCAAGATTGTGATTGCCACCGTCAAAGGCGACGTGCACGACATTGGCAAAAACATTGTGACGGTGGTGCTTCAGTGCAACAACTTTGACGTGGTCAACATGGGCGTGATGGTGCCCTGCCACGAAATTTTGGCCAAGGCCAAAGAAGAAGATGCCGACATCATCGGCTTGTCAGGTCTCATCACCCCCAGTTTGGAAGAGATGCAATACGTGGCCAGCGAGATGCAAAAAGACGCGCATTTCCGTTTGCGCAAAATGCCTTTGCTGATTGGTGGTGCCACCACCAGCCGCGTGCACACGGCCGTCAAAATTGCACCACACTACGAAGGCCCGGTGGTCTATGTGCCCGATGCTTCTCGCAGCGTGAGCGTGGCGCAAGGTTTGTTGTCTGACCAAGCCGCGGCTTACATTGACGAGCTCAATGCTGATTACGCCAAAGTGCGTGAGTTGCATGCCAACAAAAAGCAAACACCTATGTGGCCATTGGCCAAAGCGCGTGCCAACAAAACCAACATCGACTGGAGCGCGTTCAAGTCCCCCACGCCCAAGTTCATTGGTCGCCGCGTGTTCAAGAATTTTGACTTGGCCGAATTGGCGCGTTACATCGACTGGGGCCCCTTCTTCCAAACCTGGGATTTGGCCGGCCCCTACCCCGCCATTTTGAAAGACGAAGTGGTGGGCGTTGAAGCGCAAAAAGTTTTCAATGATGCACAGAAGATGCTGCAAAAAATCATTGAAGGCCGTTGGATCACTGCGCACGGCGTGATGGGCTTGTATCCCGCCAACAGTGTGAACCATGACGACATTGCTTTGTATGCCGATGAATCGCGTCAAACGCCTGTGCTCACCTGGCATGGCCTGCGGCAACAAACAGAAAAGCAAACCGGCAAACCCAGCCGTTGCTTGGCAGATTTTGTGGCGCCACAATTAGATGCCAAGGGGCAGCCTACCAACTTGCAAGACTATGTGGGCGTGTTTGCTGTCACAGCGGGCATCGGTGTTGAAAAACGCGAACAAGCTTTTGAAGCCGCTCACGACGACTACAGTGCCATCATGCTCAAAGCTTTGGCCGACAGATTTGCCGAAGCTTTTGCTGAGTGCATGCACGAACGCGTCCGAAAAGATTTGTGGGGCTACGCCGCAACAGAGCAGGCCTCACTCGACGATTTGATTGCAGAAAAATACCAAGGTATTCGTCCCGCGCCAGGCTACCCCGCATGCCCAGACCACTCGGTTAAAAAACAAATGTTTGAACTCTTGCAATGCGAAGAAATCGGCCTGGGCCTGACCGAGAGTTTGGCCATGACACCTGCCGCCAGCGTGTCAGGTTTTTACCTCAGCCATCCCGACAGCCAATACTTCAATGTGGGCAAAGTGAGTGAAGACCAAGTGCAAGATTTGGCCAAGCGTCAGAACTTGAAAGTGGCCGACATTCAGCGATGGTTAGCGCCTAATTTGTGAGCGCCTTCGTGTGTGCTTGAAGCGCGCTCTTTTGTGCCCACCACAAACACGCCACACCCAAGACGCCGGCCAGTAACAACCATCGCAGGCCGTGTGTGTAGCCCACCTCGGGCGTCCACATTAAACCTAAAGCCCAGGGTGCAACCGCCCGGCCCATGGCCAACGGGACACCCAGCACACCATTGAGTTGGCCCACATGGTCGCGGCTGACGTATTGCGCCATGGCGGTACCTTTGACAATGGTGTTTAAACCATTGCCAAGACCATAGAAGGTGACGAACAACAAAGCTGCCCAAGGCGCTAAACCGCCGGCTACTAAAAACACCAAGCCAAGAGGGACAAGACAAGGAATCCATTTGTTGGCCGCGTGAACATCCAAGTGTTTTTCAAATACAAACAACAAAAATCGTCCCAATACTTGAATGGCGCCAATTGATGCAGGGATGGCAATGACCCAAGCGGGTGAAAGATGCGCCTCTTCAAGCAAGCTCACCATGTGTGCGGGCAGTGCCGAGCTGACGATGGCCGTCATTAGCATGAAGCCTGCCAGCAACCAAAATGGCGCACGCCTTAAGTGCGCTTTGATAGAGACAGACTTTGTGGCAAGGTCTGTATTTTCAGAGGCCTTCAAGGGAGGTTTATTTTGGGCAGCACCTTGCAGCAACCAAGCGTGCAAAGGCCAACAAATGAGCCATTGAAACAAGGCCAGCACCCACAAGGCGTGTCGCCAGCCCAAACTTTGAATCAACCAAGACGACAGAGGTATGAACACGGTGCTGGCCAAACCCCCTAAGAAAGTCATGATGATGATGGCACGTCGAAAGTCATTGGGAAAGCGCCTCGTAACCACCGCAAACACGGGCGCATACAAAGTTGCCGACATGCCCAAACCCAAGCCCAGCCACACCGCATAAAAGCCGGCAAGAGAATCAATGAAGCTGTGTGCCAACAAACACAGGCCCACCCAAGCAGAACCCCATGTCATGACGCGACGCTCGTGCCCACGGTCAATCCAGCGACCAATGGGGTAGGCCATCAGGCCATCTGCGAGCAAGGCCAAGCTGAATCCCAAAGAGGCATCAGCGCGGCTTAAGCCCAACTCACGCTCAACCGGTCCCATGATCAATGAGAAGGTGTAGAACACACTGCCCCAAGTGATCAACTGGGCCCAAGACAGCCAAACTGCAAAGGGCGCTAGGTCGGGAGCATGGTGCGTGATACGGGTGAGATCCCAGTACGGCCTGATTCTGCGCATGCTCTCATTATCGTTGTCCTGCGAAGGGCCGTCGATATTGAACGGCCTCCGCAATGTGCCCGGGCTCAATGCTCAGACGGCCAGCAAGGTCGGCAATGGTTCTGGCAATTTTTAAGACCCGGTGTGTGCTGCGGCCACTCCACGCAAAATGAGCGGCCACTTGCGTGATGTAAGTGGCCGCATCTGGCCCCAATTGGCAGTGCTGGTCTAGTGCGGCACCTCTTAATGCCTGATTGGTGCAAGTCTGTCGCTCGATGGCCACTTGTCTGGCCCGAAGGCATCGGGACTTGATGGCGACTGTGTTTTCACCTGCAGGCGCATTGATCATCTGTGCTGCGAGTTGACTGGGAACTTCTATGTGCAGATCGATGCGGTCAAGCAGAGGCCCGCTGATTTTGTTGCTGTATCGTTGTACTTGATCGGGGGTACAACGACACACGGGACTTTGTTGGCCAGGGACTCTGACCTGTCCGGCATGGCCGCACGGGCATGGGTTCATGGCGGCGATGAGCTGAAAATGCGCGGGAAATTCAGCGCTGTGCGCTGCCCGCGAAATGGTCACGCTACCCGACTCCAAGGGCTCACGCAAAGCCTCTAAGGCCGATCTTGGAAACTCAGGTAACTCGTCTAAAAATAAAACGCCATGGTGCGCCAGTGAAATTTCACCGGGCCTGGGCGGTGAACCACCGCCGACCAATGCAACTGCGCTGGCCGAATGATGGGGGTGACGCGTTGGACGAACCAGCCATTGCTTGAGTTGAAACCGACCCGCCAAACTGGCCACTGCCGCCGTTTCCAACGCCTCCTGAACGCCCAAGCTGGGCAATAAGCCAGCAAAGCGGTGTGCCAGCATGGACTTGCCGGCACCTGGTGGCCCCACCATTAAAAGACTGTGACCGCCAGCTGCTGCAATTTCAAGGACGCGCTTGGCGCCTGTTTGCCCTTTCACATCAGCCATGTCCAAGTTCGTTGATGCGTCTAAAGGGGGTGTGTTGCGAGGTGCCTGCATGCGCTCCCACGTTGGGGCTGGTGCATCTGGGAGTGCTTGACCTTCCAGTGGAAACTGAGAGGCTACTTCGCGCAAATGTTTGGCTCGAAAAACCTGAGCACCGGGCACCAAGGCGGCCTCTTCTGCGCTGCCCGGTGGCAGCACCAGATGAGGCGCATTGTGAAGCTGGTGCAAGGCCATTCCCATGACCAATGCGCCTCGCACGGGCCGAAGTTCGCCAGACAAGGACAACTCCCCTGCAAACTCATATTGATGAAATTGGCGGTCATCGATTTGACCACTGGCCGCCAAAATGCCCAGCGCAATGGGTAAATCAAAGCGGCCAGAGTCTTTGGGCAAATCGGCTGGCGCCAAATTCACGGTGATGCGTTGATTATTGGGAAACTCAAAGCCTGAGTTTTGAAGCGCCGAGCGCACGCGCTCTCGGGCTTCTTTGACTTCAACATCTACCAGACCAACCAAGGTAAAGCAGGGCAAACCGTTTGCCAGGTGCACCTCGACGGTGACTGAAGGGGATTGAAGGCCAACCAAGGCCCTGCTTTGCACCAAAGATAAACGCATTTGTGTTCCTTGCACCATTTGAGTGCACCATTTGAGTGAATGGGGGAATTCAGAACAAGCGCGGTGCAGCCTTGATTTGAGCACCATGGCCCCGTGAATCTCACTTACAGAGGCACGACATTGACTTGCATGGATGCAGCGCATCAGTGGCATGCTTAATGCTTAAAGGACAACTCAAACTATTAATGAACTGGAGCTATCTATGAAAAAAATCGTAACCCCCTTGATGCTGGCTTTGTCTTTGGCCGGTGCTGGCAGTGCTTTTGCCCAAGCTGCACCCGAGTCAAGCCTGACATTGAACGTTGGCGCCGTGAACGAATACCGTTACCGTGGCATTTCACAAACACGTTTCGACCCAGCCTTGCAAGGTGGTGCTGACTACGCAGACAAGAGCGGTGTTTATGTTGGCGTTTGGGGCTCTGGCATCAAATGGATCAAAGACGCGGGTGGCAAGGCCAACACAGAAGTTGACTACTACGGTGGTTACAAATTCAGCATTGGGGAAGTGGCATACGACGTGGGCTTTTTGCACTATGACTACTCTGGCAATGCTTTGGCCGTCAGCGCCAACACCAATGAGTTGTATGGCGCCGTCACCATGGGCCCGACAACTTTGAAGTACTCACAAACCACAGGCAATTTGTTTGGCTTTGCAGACAGCAAGGGCAGCTCTTATGTAGACCTGACAGCCAACTTTGACCTGGGCAACGGCTTCACATTCACACCTCACATTGGCTACCAAAGCGTTAAAGGTGCAGGCAACAGCATCTATTCCTACACAGATGCTGCCCTCACATTGGGCAAAGACTTGGGCAACGGCTTGTCTGCTTCAGCCGCCATCATTGGTACCAACGCCAAAACAGGTTCTTACGTTAGCCCCGCAGGCAAGCAATTGGGCAAATCTGGCCTGGTTGTTGGCATCAAGTACACCTTTTAAATTTTTTTGAATCACAAGGACCCATCATGAAACTGGTGACCGCCATCATTAAACCTTTCAAGCTGGACGAGGTGCGTGAAGCCCTTTCTGGCATTGGTGTGCAAGGCATTACGGTGACTGAAGTCAAAGGCTTTGGTCGTCAAAAAGGACACACCGAGTTGTATCGCGGCGCTGAGTACGTGGTGGACTTCTTGCCAAAAGTAAAGATTGAAGCAGCCGTGTCCGACGAACTCGTTGAACGCGTGATCGAAGCCATCGAATCAGGTGCTCGCACCGGCAAGATTGGTGACGGCAAAGTGTTTGTGTACGACTTAGAACAAGTCATTCGCATTCGCACTGGTGAAACTGGGACAGAAGCCCTTTGATGTCCCTGAAAGAGAGCACACAATGAAAAAACTATTTGCCTCCCTTGCGTTGGGACTGTCTTTGTGTTTTGGCGGCGCTGCTGTTGCGCAAACAGCACCTGCTGCTGAAGCCAAAGTGGAAGCCAAAGCTGAAGTGAAAGCCGATGCAGCCGCTCCCGCTACAGCACCTGCTGCTGCACCTGCTGCCGCAGAAGCAGCCCCCGTCTTGGTACCTAACAAAGGCGATACAGCTTGGATGATGGTCGCCACCATTTTGGTCATCATGATGGTGGTGCCAGGCTTGGCACTGTTCTATGGCGGCCTGGTCCGCAGCAAGAACATGCTGTCTGTGCTGATGCAAGTCATGGTCACCTTCTCATTGATCACTGTTTTGTGGTTCATCTACGGTTACAGCTTGGCGTTCACTGAAGGCAATGCCTACATTGGTGGCCTCGATCGCTTGTTCATGAACGGCATCTGGGACAACGCAGCGGGCACATTTGCCAATGCCGCAACGTTCAGCAAAGGCGTGGTCATTCCTGAAATTACATTTGCAGGCTTCCAAGCCACATTCGCAGGCATCACATGCGCCCTGATCGTGGGTGCCTTTGCCGAGCGTATCAAGTTCTCCGCAGTCTTGTTGTTCATGACTTTGTGGTTCACTTTCAGCTACTTGCCCATTGCACACATGGTCTGGTTCTGGATGGGTCCTGACGCTTACGCTTCCAAAGAAATGGTTGACGAGTTGACCGGCAAAGCTGGCTTGATCTGGCAGTGGGGCGCGCTTGACTTCGCGGGCGGTACCGTTGTTCACATCAACGCTGCGGTGGCTGGTTTGGTCGGTGCTTTCATGATTGGCAAGCGCGTGGGTTATGGCCGCGAAGCCATGGCACCTCACTCCTTGACATTGACCATGGTTGGTGCCTCATTGTTGTGGGTGGGCTGGTTTGGTTTTAACGCGGGTTCTGCACTCGAAGCCAATGGTTTTGCAGCCCTCGCTTTCGTCAACACTTTGTTGGCAACAGCGGCCGCTGTATTGGCCTGGTGTGTGGGTGAAGCGCTGATGCGTGGCAAAGCTTCTATGCTGGGTGCAGCCTCCGGTGCTGTGGCTGGTTTGGTGGCCATCACGCCAGCAGCGGGCAACGTGGGTATCGGCGGCGCCTTGGTGATTGGTATCGTGGCAGGCTTTGCATGTTTGTGGGGCGTCAATGGCCTTAAGAAAATGCTGGGCGCAGACGACTCCTTGGACGTCTTCGGTGTGCACGGTGTGGGCGGTATTGTCGGCGCATTGCTAACCGGCGTGTTCAACTCACCTGCGCTGGGTGGTCCTGGCTTTGTAGCCGACTGGGTCACTGTGACCATGGTGACTGCTGCCGACTACTCTATCGCTGCGCAAGTTTGGACCCAAGCCAAAGCTGTTCTGCTCACCATCGTGTGGTCTGGCGTGGTGTCTTTGGTGGCCTTCAAATTGGTCGATCTGACGGTGGGTCTGCGCGTCTCTGAAGAAGAAGAGCGCGAAGGCTTGGACATCAGCTCACACGGCGAAACTGCTTATCACAGCTAATTTGTCAAGATTTTCATAAGACTTTCCGAGAAGTTAGTCTCCAACTCACAAGCCCGCTTCGGCGGGCTTTTTTTTCGCCTTCAAAAAGTTACACAGGGTTACAAGGTCAATTTAATTGAAAATGCCAAGACCCTCGCAACCCCTAATTTCTGATGACTGCAGCAATTCCTTTTGTACGCCCTGAATGGCACCGCATGACGACTCAAGCCGACGGCCTGGGTGAGTCGCCTTTTTGGCACCCGCATGAGCAGCGCTTGTATTGGGTCGATATTCCGGGCCGTCGCTTGCGCCGCATGTCGGTTAGTTCCAACTTATCCCAAGCTCAGGTGGTTGAAGACTGGCCATTGCAAGAAGAACCCGGTTGTTTTGCGCCAGCAAAACAAGGCGGGTGGGTCATGGCTTTGCGCAGCGGCGTGTACAGAGCCGACAGCTGGGGTGGCCCATTAAGCTTGTTGGCTGCCGCGCCTTACGACACCGACAAGTTGCGCTTCAATGATGGCAAGTGCGACCCTGCTGGGAATTTTTGGAGCGGCACCATGTACGAGCCGCGAGATCAAGCGGCCGGCGTGTTGTATGCCTTGCAAGCCGATGGACGCTTGCTGGCCAAAGCCGATCAGGCCACAGTGGCCAACGGTTTGGCATGGTCACCCGATGCCAAAACCCTGTATTGGTCTGACACAGGCGCGCATTGCATTCGCGCCTGGGACTTTGACCTTGCCACACAACAGATGACGCGCGAACGCATTTTTGCGCAGTTTCCGGCCAAGCCCAAAGACTGGGCGTATGGCTCAGAAGCGGCGCTTGCTTATGCAGGCCGCCCTGATGGCGCAGCGGTAGACGCTGAAGGCTATTACTACTCGGCCCTGTACGAAGGCCATCGCTTGGCTAAATTTGCACCCGATGGCCAGTGCGTTGCTTTGATCGAAACGCCGGTTCAGTGCCCCACCATGCCGTGCTTCGGCGGTGAAGATTTGCGCACCCTTTTCATCACCACCTCCGCACACGGCAGGAGCGCCGCAGAACTTCAAGCATTGCCCCATTCAGGCTGCGTTTTTGCCATGCGCGTTGAAACACCTGGTTTACTTGTGAGTTTTTTCAACAACTGAATTGACCCATTTCTGTTTGGGCCCATCGTCCAGAATGGCCCGAAACAGGGCTTGTCCGATTAACATGGCGCTATGAACGCAAGTCCTTCTTCCAACTCAATGCCCACTGTCTATCCCGACCTGCCGGCCATCTTGGAAACTGTGCGCGCTGCTGCTGCCCAGCCGCCTGCACAGCGCCCAAGTTTTCGCATCCATGGCGCAGGCAGTCATGATTTTTACGGCGAAGCCTTAGAAGGCAGTTTGCTAGAAACTAGAGGGCTTTCTGGCATTCTTCAATATGAACCCAGTGAGTTGGTCGTGACAGTTGCTGCAGGCACGCCCTTGCGTGAATTAGAAAACACGCTGGCAGCACAAGGACAGAGTTTGGCCTTCGAGCCCCCTGTTTTTGATGCCGATCGAGCCCACAGTCAGGCCACAGTGGGCGGCATGGTGGCGGCGGGCTTAAGTGGTCCTGCCAGAGCGCATGTGGGCGCCGTGCGCGATTTCGTGTTGGGCTTGAAATTCATCAACGGCCGCGGCGAGCACCTGAGCTTTGGTGGCCAGGTCATGAAAAACGTCGCGGGTTATGACGTCAGCCGCTTGTTGGCAGGCAGCTGGGGCACCTTGGGCCTGATCACCGAAGTCTCCTTGAAAGTATTGCCTGTGGCACCCGCAGAGGCATACTTGATGTGCCAACTGCCGCAGGACCAAGCGCTGGCCTTGTTACACCGATGGGGTGGCCAGCCCTTGCCCTTGAATGCCAGCTGTTGGGTCAAGGACACCAGTGCACCAGGTCAACCCAACATGTTGTTCATTCGCTTGCGCGGGGCACAAGCGGCCGTCGAGGCCGCCAAAGTTCGCATGTCCCAAGATGTCGCGGCTTTGAACAGTGAATTGATCGAGCAGGCTGCAGAAAGTGCCGCCCAAGATTGGTTGGCCAGTGCCGACCAGCGCTTGCCCTTTTTCACAGAAAATTTAAATTCGCCAGAACTGGCGCTGTGGCGTTTGTCAGTGCCGCAAACGGCACCTGTGATGAACCTGCCAGACAGTGTCAGCTCACCCTTTGTCGAGTGGCAGGGTGCACAGCGTTGGGTCTGGGCCCCGCTTGATGCGGCAGACGCTTTGCGCCGTGAAGCCATGGCCGTAGGCGGTCAGGCCACCTTGTTCAGAAGGCCAAACCAAGCCACTGCTGCAACACCCGTGGCAGTGCCTGTTTTCACACAGCTCGACCCTGTACAACAACGCATTCAGCAAGCGTTGAAACATGAATTTGACCCTGCGGGCTTGTTTGGCCCACGCAGATTGAATGCGCATTTCTGAGGCTCACCATGCAAACCCAACTCGCACCTGAGTTTCTAAACACCCTCATCGGACAAGAAGCCGAAGCCATTTTGCGCCAGTGCGTTCACTGTGGTTTTTGCACAGCCACATGCCCCACTTATCAATTGATGGGCGATGAGCTAGACGGGCCGCGGGGTCGCATTTATCTCATGAAGCAAGTTTTTGAAGGTGCCGAGCCCACACGCAAAACACAGATGCATTTGGACCGCTGCCTGACTTGCCGCAATTGTGAAAGCACGTGTCCTAGCGGTGTGCAATATGGCCACTTGGTCGACTTGGGGCGCAAAGTGGTGGACGCCAAAGTAGAGCGCCCACTCAAAGATCGTGCACTGCGCTGGCTCTTGAAGGAGGGACTCACATCGAGCTTGTTTGCGCCCGCTATGAAGCTAGGTCAAAGTGTTAGAGCCTTTTTGCCTGCTGCCCTCAAAGCCAAGGTGCCCGCGCCCCAAGCCGCGGGCGAGTGGCCCACCCAAAAACATGCGCGAAAAGTATTGATGTTGGCAGGCTGCGTTCAGCCCGCCATGATGCCCAACATCAACACGGCCACAGCCCGGGTACTCAACGCCTGTGGCATCGAAGTGGTGGTGCCACCCGCAGCAGGTTGTTGCGGCGGCGTGAAGTTTCACTTGAACGACCAGGTTGGCGGACTTGACCACATGCGCCGCAACATCGATGCATGGTGGCCATGGGTAGAACAAGGTGTCGAGGCCGTGGTGATGAACGCTTCAGGTTGTGGCGTGACGGTCAAAGAGTATGGCCATTTGTTGAAGCACGATGCGCAATATGCCCAGAAAGCCAAGCGCATTTCTGAACTCACACGTGACCTGAGCGAACTCTTGCCTTTGTGCTTGCCCCAACTTCAAAAACTGTTGAAACCCGATGTGGTGGCCAAGACGGGCCTGATGGCTTATCACCCACCTTGCACTTTGCAGCATGGCCAGCAATTCAAGGGCGGTGTCGAAGCGCAGTTGGGTCAATTGGGATTTCAGTTGCGCGTGACCGAGATCGAATCTAATTTGTGCTGTGGTTCTGCAGGCACTTACTCTGTGCTTCAAGCCGATACTGCTTATGCCTTGCGTGATCGCAAGTTGGGTCATCTGAACCAACTGCAGCCCAAAGCCATCTTGAGTGCCAACATCGGCTGTATCACGCACTTGCAAAGCGGTGCCGATGTGCCTGTGAGGCATTGGGTTGAATTGGTCGACGAGGCCTTGTCAAGAAGCCAATAAAACCGAAGGTGTACGTCATGTGCGCCAGTGTTGCAGCTGGCGCACGGCAATGGTATTGAGCGAGGCTTAAGCAGCCAATGCGGCCTCAATGTCGCTGGTGATGTTCTCTGGCTTGTCCATGGGGGCATAGCGTTTGATGACGCGGCCGTCGCGTCCTACCAAAAACTTGGTGAAGTTCCACTTGATGGCTTTGCTGCCCAAGAGGCCAGGCGCTTCTGCACACAACCATGTGTACAAAGGATGCGCATCAGGGCCGTTGACCTTGACCTTTTCCATCATCAGAAAACTCACGCCATAGTTCAACTGGCAAAAGCTGGCGATGGTTTCGTTGCTCCCAGGGTCTTGGCTGCCAAACTGGTTGCAAGGAAACCCCAGAACCGACAAGCCGCGGTCTTTGTAGGCTTGATGGATTTTTTCGAGCCCACCAAACTGGGGCGTAAAGCCGCAGGCACTGGCGGTGTTCACAATCAGCATCACTTGTCCGCGCAGTTGGCTTAAAGCCAAAGGCTGCCCATTCATTTGGACCGCTTCAAAATCGTAGATGGAGGTCATGGAAGTCCTGTGCGTGTTGGGTGAAATGAAAGCAAGCGATCAGCCATGCTGGTGATCATTTTTGGCCACTTCGATCAAGCGATTTAACTCTTCGCTGTGATGTCGGGTGTTGTGTTCGTGCCAGCGCTTGATGACCCACATGATGCTGGCCACCACAAAACCAAACGCTGTGATGGCGCCAAAGGCAGAAAGTCCCATGCCCGTGGAGAAACTGTAAAGGCCGCCCAACATCAAAATACAGGCTTGTTCATTGAAATTTTGAACCGCAATAGAGCGCCCAGCACCCATCAAGTTATGACCGCGGTGTTGCAGCAAAGCATTCATGGGCACCACCAAAAAACCGCCAAGTGCGCCAAGCAAAATAAGGAACGGCGCAGCCACCCAAACGTTGTCGATGAAGTTCATGGCCATCACCAAGACGCCCATGGCGATACCGAGCGGCATGACCAACGTGGCTTGGTGCAGTTTCATGCGAACAGAGGCCACAACTGCGCCAACAGCCGTGCCAATGGCCACCACGCCAACCAAGCTGGAAGCCTGGGTGGTGGAGTAACCCAAAGCAGCAGCGCTCCAAGCCAACACGATGTAGCGCAGGTTGCCAGACACCCCCCAAAACAGGGTGGTGGTGGCCAAGGAAATTTGACCCAAGCGGTCTTTCCAAAGGCGGGTATTGCAACTCCAAAAGTCTGGCAGCAAAGCATGGATGTTTTTGGGCAAGGCGCGCATTTCAACGCCAGTGTCTGGAATGCGCGTGTTGAACCAGGCGGCTAAGGCATAAAAAGCAATCAGCAACAAAATGGCCGCTTCTGGGGCTGTGTCGATGCCTGTCTCAAAGAATGGCAAGTCAAAGCTGAGCAAGTAGCCCGAAACATGCGAACCGACCAATTGCCCGCCTACCAACACGCCCAAGATAATGGATGCGATGGTGAGGCCTTCAATCCAGCCATTGGCCTTGACCAATTGAGAGGCTGGCAACAGTTCGGTCAGAATGCCATATTTGGCGGGTGAATAAGCCGCTGCGCCCAAGCCCACGATGGCATAGGCCAGCAAAGGATTGGCGCCAAACAACATCATCAGACAGCCCAAGACCTTGATGCCGTTGCTGATGAACATCACCTGGCCTTTGGGCCGAGAGTCGGCAAAAGCACCCACAAACGGCGCCAGCACCACATAAAACAAGGCAAACATGGGCACCAAGGCTGCGCGTTGCCATTCGGCACCGCCGCCAATTCGAATCAGTTCTACCGCTGCGACAAAAAGTGCGTTGTCGGCCAGTGAGCTGAAAAACTGGGCCGCCATGATGGTGTAAAAACCGCGCTTCATGAGTTCATGCAGTGAATCGATCAGGCATTAGGCCAAATTCGAAAATTGAGAAAAGTACCAAAGCAACATCCGCAACGCAAATGTTGGCGTAAGTTTCGGTTATATCACGCCCTGTAGTGACACAATCTAGGCTTCTACCCGCGAATTTGATCGCTGTTTAAGTAACGATCTGACATGCCAAGACCGATCCAGGCCACTCTCGATATCCCAGCTTTGCGCCATAACTTATCGCAAATTAAAGTTGCGGCCCCCGATGCCTTGGTCTGGGCCGTGGTCAAAGCCAATGCGTATGGCCATGGCATTGAGCGTATTTTTGAGGGTTTACGGGCTGCCGACGGCATTGCGCTGCTCGATTTGTCTGAAGCTGAGCGGGTTCGACAACTCGGTTGGCGCGGCCCCATTCTCTTGTTGGAAGGCGCCTTTGAAACCCGCGATTTGGAGATGTGCTCCCGCTTGAACTTGTGGCATGTGGTGCATTCTGAGGCACAAATTGACATGCTGGCAGTGCATAAAACCCACCAGCCGCATCGGGTCTTTCTCAAAATGAACACGGGCATGAACCGCTTGGGCTTTGCCCCGCAAGCGTTCAGGGCCGCTTGGACGCGTCTGAATGCGCTGCCCCAAGTTGATGAAATTTCACTCATGTCGCATTTCAGTGATGCCGATGGCGACAAAGGCATAGGCGCTGCCATGGCCTTGTTCCATCAATTCACACACGATTTATCGGGTGAGCGAAGCCTGTGCAACAGTGCGGCAAGTTTGCGCCATGCCAAGGATGTGCTTGTTCGCGCCGATTGGATACGCCCAGGCATTGCTTTGTACGGCAGCTCACCCGATTATCCGCATCACTCAGCCCAAGATTGGAGCTTGAAACCCGTGATGAGTTTGAACGCTGACGTCATTGCCATCCAAAATTTGCAAGCGGGTGACACCGTGGGTTATGGCTCCTCTTTTGTGGCCGACCGGGCCATGCGAATTGGGGTGGTGGCCTGTGGTTATGCCGACGGTTATCCTCGAACCGCCCCAACTGGCACACCCGTGTGCATTGATGGCCATCCTTCACGCACCTTAGGACGTGTCAGCATGGACATGATCACGGTCGACATGACCGATTTACCGCATGCAACTTTGGGCAGCGAGGTCACGCTGTGGGGCTTGCCGCAGAAATCGAAAGTCAGTGCTCAGTCGCCCTTGGGCGTTCCCATTGACGATGTTGCAAAAGCCGCAGGCACTTTGGGTTATGAATTGATGTGTGCTTTGGCGACACGCGTCCCGGTGGTGGTGAAGGATTGAAGCAAGCCGCCTACCAGCGTATGGCGCTTGGCGCCGCGCTTCTGTTGATTTTGATTTGGGGTGCCAATTTCAGCGTTCAAAAGTATTTGCTGAACACGCTGACGCCCAGTGGCTTCTTGCTGGCGCGTTACCTCATCATGCCCCTTTGTGCGCTCATTTTGATGCGCGTGACTTTGGGCAAATTTTTACCACCTCTGCCACGAGAAGATTTGCTGGCGCTGGCCCGCTTGGGCTTTGTGGGGCACAGTTTGCATGTGGGCATTGTTTGCTATGGCATCCATTTGTCGACGCCATTTTCGAGCTCGGTGATTTTGGCGTGTGGGCCGATCTTTACCTTGTTGATTCTGCGTTGGAAGGGCCACGAAAAGCTGCAACATGCACAAGTTCTCGGGGTGGTGGTGGCCTTTGTGGGCGTGATGCTGTTTTTGTCCGACAAATTGTTGAGTGGCAATTTGCGCGCTACAGGTGGTGACGTGATGCTGTTTGTGGCGGCGCTCTTGTTTTCGTATTACACCGTACAAGCCAAACCCCTGCTTGAAAAGCATGGCAGCGTGCTAACCATGGGCTATGCCACCTTGTGGGGTGGCCTGCCTGTGATGTTGTTGTCTGTGCCAGCAGGTTTGGCCGCACCTTGGGCCAGTCTGGGACTACAAGGTTGGGCCGCCATGGCATGGTCAGTTTTGATCTCTGCGTTTGGGGGCTGGTTGGTGTGGGGCTGGATCAACCAAGTCAGAGGCGTGGCCAAAACAGCACCCTTGATGTACCTGATGCCACCCGTGGCTGGATTCTTTGCATGGGTACTGACTGGCGAACAGTACACGGCCATCAAATTGATGGGTGCAGGCGTCGCCTTGATGGGCGTGGCCTACGCGCAGTTTGCACCTCAGCGGAAAAACCCGTCATAAGTGGTTTTTAAAATGAGTGCGCCGACCACGGTTAGAAAAACATAGCGGACAAATCCTGCACCGTGTTTCAGTGCCAAATGCGTGCCCAACAAACTGCCCACCACATTGGCAATGGCCATGGGCAAGGCCAAATGCCACCACACATGGCCTTGCAAGGTGAACAGCACCAAGGCAGAAAAATTGGTGGCCGTGTTCAGCAACTTGGCGTTTGCGGAGGCATTGAGAAAGTCATAGCCTAACAAGCGCACATAAGCAAACACAAAAAAACTGCCTGTGCCAGGCCCAAAGAAGCCATCGTAAAAACCAATCAACAAGCCGATGGCCATGGCCAACAAAGTTTCTTGTCGTCCCTTAAATCGGGGTGCGTGCAGTTGCCCCATGTTTTTCTTGACCACGGTGTAAATCAGGAGGGCCAGCAAAATGAAGGGCAAGGCTTTGCGCAAAAAACTGGGGTCGATCTGCGTGACCGACCAAGCCCCGCACAAAGCGCCAATCAAGCCTGCGGTGGCAGCGGGCATCAAAGCGTGCCAGCGCATTTCAACCTGATGGCTGAATTGGTAGGTGGCAAATGCGGTACCCCAGATGGCCGCACTTTTGTTGGTGCCCACCAAAGTGGCGGGTGGGGCTGTGGGGAAAGTGGCGAAGAGCGCAGGGACCAAGATGAGGCCACCGCCACCAACGATCGAATCGACCAAGCCGGCCATCAAGGACGCAAGAGAGACGATCAGTATTTCCATGAAAAAAAAGCGCCGCTTACGCGGCGCCTGTCAAAAGTAACATCTCGTTGTGGATGTTTATGTTCGAGTAGTTTGGGTGTCTCCTCTGCCCTCAAAACGAACCCAAACTGCAGTTCATCGAGTGCATGAAATGTATCTGGCTTCAATGGACAATTCCATCAGGGATTTCCCGTGGCGTTTTTGAGCGCGTCCAGCGCCATCCAATGCGCGGCTTTTTCGGCAATCATCAAGGTGGGGCTGTTGGTGTTGCCGCTGGTGATGGTGGGCATCACGCCTGCATCGACTACGCGTAAACCTCGAATGCCACGCACTTGAAGGTGGCTGTTGACAACGGCCATAGGGTCATCTTCCTTGCCCATGCGGGTGGTGCCCACAGGGTGAAAAATGGTGCTGGCAATGTCACCTGCCAGCTTGGCTAACTCGTCGTCTGATTGATATTGAGCGCCGGGCTTGAACTCTTCAGGTTCAAAAGCAGACATGGCTGCTTGCGACATGATGCGCCGAGTGACGCGCAAGCTGTCGGCCGCCACTTGTCGGTCTTCATCGGTGCTGAGGTAGTTGGGGGCAATGGCTGGCGCGTCTTTGAAGTCGGAACTTTTGAGCGTCACGCTGCCTCGGCTGCTTGGATTCAAGTTGCACACGCTGGCGGTGATGGCTGGGAAGCTGTGCAAAGGTTCACCAAAGGCATCCAAGCTAAGCGGTTGCACGTGGTATTGAATGTTGGCAAAGGGTTGCGAAGGATCGCTCTTTGTGAAAGCGCCCAATTGACTGGGTGCCATGCTCATGGGCCCGCTGCGCGAGAGGGCATATTCAAGACCAATTTTGGCTTTGCCCCACCAGCTGCTGGCCAAGGTGTTCAGCGTTTTGGCGTTCTTCACTTTGTAAACCGAGCGAATTTGCAAATGGTCTTGCAAATTGGCGCCTACGCCGGGCAAATCGTGTTGCACTTCAACACCTGCGGGCTTGAGTGTGTCGGGGTTGCCAATGCCTGACAACTGCAATATTTGGGCAGAACCAATGCTGCCTGCGCTGAGGGCCACTTCGCGCACAGCGGTCGCAGTGACCAGTTGGTGGCCATCCCAAACCTTCACGCCTGTGCAGCGCTTGGCGCCATCGGCATCGGTTTCAAGCACCAAGCCGGCCACCTGTGCTTGCGTCCACAATTCAAAATTGGGCCGTGCAAAGCAAGTGGGGCGCAAAAAGGCTTGCGCTGTGTTCCAGCGCCAACCCTTGCGTTGGTTGACCTCAAAATAGCCAACGCCTTCGTTGTTGCCTTGGTTGAAATCGGCGGTGGCAGGAATGCCCGCTTGCTGCGCCGCTTGGGCAAAAGCATCCAGCACATCCCAGCTAAGTCGTTGCTTTTCAATTCGCCATTCGCCGCCCGCATGCCTGCCCTTGAGTATTTTGAAATAGTCGGCGGAGGCTGGCGAAGAACTTTGAGCACTGTCAAACAAGCTTGGCTTGATGCCTTTGGCGCCGTGCATGTCGTTGGCGCCGTTGTAATGGTCTTCGTGCGCTTTGAAATAAGGCAGGCATTGATCCCAGCGCCAATCGTCATTGCCTGTGAACTGTGCCCACTGGTTGTAATCGCGGGCTTGGCCGCGCATGTAAATCATGCCGTTGATGCTGCTGCAGCCACCCAAAACTTTGCCACGAGGGTATCGCAAGCGGCGGCCGTTTAAGCCATCGGCGGCTTCCGTTTGGTACAGCCAATCGGTACGTGGATTGCCAATGCAATAAAGATAGCCCACCGGAATGTGAATCCAGTGGTAGTCGTCACGCTTGCCGGCCTCGATCAACAAAACCCGTTTGCTGGCATCGGCCGACAGCCGATTGGCCAACAGGCAACCTGCCGTTCCTGCGCCAACGATGATGTAGTCAAAGGTGCTGTCGTTCATGTGGTGCGTTGAAGTTGTGCGTGCAGGTGGAAGGCTTTGAAATTTATTTGGAAGTCGGCATCACAAATTCAGCGCCATTGCCAATGCTCTCTGGCCAGCGTTGCATGATGGATTTTTGCTTGGTGTAAAAACGCACGCCTTCTTCACCGTAGGCATGCATGTCGCCAAACAAGCTGCGCTTCCAGCCACCAAAACCATGCCAGGCCATGGGCACAGGAATGGGCACGTTGATGCCCACCATGCCCACTTGAATGCGCCGAGAAAATTCGCGTGCCACGTTGCCATCACGCGTGAAGCAACTCACACCGTTGCCAAATTCGTGGTCGTTGATGATTTGCACGGCTTCACCAAAATCTTTGACGCGAACGCATGACAACACTGGGCCAAAAATTTCTTCTTTGTAAATCTTCATGTCGGTGGTGACGTTGTCAAACAAAGTACCACCCAACCAGAAACCCTTGTCGCAACCTGCACCCGCTTTGGCGCCGTCAAACTGACGACCATCGACCAAGAGTTTGGCGCCTTCTGCAACGCCTGCATCAATGTAACCAGTGATGCGCTGTTTGGCTGCTTCGGTGACGATGGGGCCCATTTCGGCGTCGAGGTTGGTGCCGTTCAAAACTTTGAGTGCCTTTGTTTTTTCCAACAGCAAAGGCATTAATTTTTCAGCCACATTGCCCACCAACACCGCCACACTGATGGCCATGCAGCGTTCGCCGGCAGAGCCGTAGGCTGCGCCTATCAGCGCGTCGACAGCTTGTTCAATGTCTGCATCGGGCATGACCACCATATGGTTTTTAGCACCGCCCAAAGCCTGGACGCGTTTGCCGTGGCGCGCGCCGTTTTCATACAAGCTGTTGGCAATGGGCGTAGAGCCCACAAAGCTGATGGCCTTCACATCGGGGTGCACC
>VFQS010000746.1_pt1 | contig 33695 bp, 36 predicted proteins | sample 3512361 | NCBI WGS metagenome assembly VFQS01 (sample SAMN10412375, study PRJNA504923) | tailings metagenome | isolation source: Relicate 1 Philex TSF3 active mining | place: Philippines
GGGAAATAGTTCAGTTGGTAGAACAGTGGTTTTCAAAACCAAAGGTCAAGGGTTCGAATCCCTTATTTCCTGCCCCGAAATTTTTCTCACGATGCTGATGTTGACTCTGATGATGACCTGTTAAATGAGGCTTTCTCACATGTTTTACCGGATGATCACTCAGATTCTGGGAGTTTACAGAATCTGAGTGAACTTCCAAATAATCAGGCACTATCTATTAGAGGTGCGGGTTCTGTAAACTCTGAAGATACTCAGCCTCTTGATGAACCGGCAAATGGTGGGTCCGACGATTTATCAAATGATTCTTCGGATTTTGAACCAGCCTCCCCGGAAGGAGCTTAGCCTTATTGATGATATACTTAATTTGGAAGCAGTTAAAAGATGCATGACTGTGGTTGTGTCGCCTTATCTTTTTACGTTTTGTGAAAATGGCCACCTCGAAAATCTTTCTAATAAAGTAGATGATAAAGCTTTATTTAGTGTAGCTGGTGAATTCAGGATCTCCGAGGACAGTAGCGACGAATACCGTTCTAATCGAATGCCAAATAATTTGGAGGTAGTATTACCTCCTCGTCCTAATCGAGTGCCAAGGGGCATTTATGAAATTGATGGTGATGTAGATCCTGAACCGGTTAACTCTCTTATAATTGACTTACGCCTGGAGTAGTAGGCTCAGTTATAAGCCTTAGAATGCGTAGTATCCTGCCAGTAGCGATTCGTACTGGTATACATATTGTGCACCAAGCAAATCTTCGTGAACAGTGATTAATAGACGGAGAGTTTAGTGAGTCTGTTTTTAACCTACTTCAGACTGCACCAATGGGCTATGATGGTTTTCCGATGGTAGCGGCCTGACGTGCGGCTTTTGGGTTGTTCTCGTTTACTAAGCTAATATTGATTGACATGGGAGTATGAAAAAATATGAGAGATTGATCTTCTGAGACCAACGTTGCTGCGGTTAATACTCAAGCAACTTTCGACCTATATAGGAATTGTCAAGAAGCAAATGGTTCGGGACTTTCAGAAGCAATTGCACAGATGTTTAGAGTTCGTTCGCTGGATGATTTCCACACTCTGGTAAATTTCGCGGAGATGTATGAATTTGTAGCTTTTTCCGCAATAGTACCTGGTCTATGTATGGCTTAGAAGAACCAGAAATAGTTTTTCAAAATTGGCTATATTTAAAAATACTCCGGGAAATTTTTCTAAAATAATGCAGGATGCACTCGTAATCTTAAGAAATCAGAGGCCTTAAACAGAAAATCATTTGTAAAAACACATTGAAGGTTATAATATTAAAAAAGACCATTTATCCCAATTAGAATTTCACAATTACATAACGATGAAATTAGAGTTAAATCATATATGTTTATTAAAAAAGAATGTTTAAATTATTAATACTGATGTATTACACTTTAAACTTTTTTTCAAATGATATTAGAACATCCTCATCGTGAGAAAAATTTTGGGGGGCTACCATTGCTTGAGCACATCATGCAGTTATAGTGCGAGCTAAAAAACAAGCAATCATTGAGTTATTGTTTACTATTTTATTAGCAACAATTTTTATTTTACTGCAAGGTATGGAGTACGTAGAAGCACCATTTAATATCAACGATAGTGTTTTTGGTTCTTGTTTTTATATAGCTACTGGTTTTCATCTCTTTATAGGTACTTGCTGCTTAATTGTATCTCCTTTGCGAATTGTCTACAACCATTTTATGTCGACTCATCATTTTGGTTTTGAATCTGCGGCATGGTATTGACATTTTGTAGATGTTGTTTGGTTGTTTTTATTCATTACCGTTTATTGGTGAGGAGGAATTCACTAAATTATTCAAAATCTTGATTTTCTTTAATTTTAATAAATGATAAATTTATTAAAACTGATTTTGTATAAGGGAAATAGTTCAGTTGGTAGAACAGTGGTTTTCAAAACCAAAGGTCAAGGGTTCAAGTCCCTTCTTTACTGCCATGAAATTTTTTATAATGCTCTTGAAACATTAGAGCATAGATTTTTTGGCTATTTTGAAGTTACGTAAAACAAATGATTAATTTTTCAAATTAATCAACTAGTTATTATAATGTTATAAGATATTCTTATTCAAATATCTTATAAATCTATTCTAATTAAAATTTTTGAATTTATTATTTAAAAATTTTTTGTACAATTATAAAATTTGTTTGTGAGTCTTGCCTAATTTGTTATGTATGTAATCACAAAAGGTTTAAAATATTAAAAGTTATGTTATACACTCCTTTAGAACAGTTTCAAATTATTTTACTATTTTCTGTTAAATTGTTTTGTTTCGATTTTTCAATCACTAATTTAGTATTAGTGAATCTTTTAGTTTTGTTCTTCTTCTTTGTTGTTGTTACTCTCTTTAGTTCAAACGCAAATTATTTACAAGAAACTAGTTTTTTCTTTATCCCAAGTATCTGACAAACTTTAGTTGAGATATTCTACGAGACGTCATTACACTTGCTTTTTGATAATATTAATAAAGATGGAGAAAAATATTTTCCTTTTATTTCAGTTATTTTCACTTTTGTTTTATTTAGTAATTTAATTGGATTAATTCCTTATAGTTTTACGGCTACTAGTCACCTTATTGTCACTTTTACTCTCTCTTTTTCTATTTTTATTGGTATAAACATAATTTGTATACAAAAACATAAATTTCACATGTTATCCTTGTTTATCCCTGCTAACACTGCTTTTGGACTGGCTTTATTGTTAGTTCCTATCGAACTTTTATCTTATGTATTTAAACCTATTAGTTTGGGAGTTCGACTTTTTGCTAATTTAATGGCTGGGCATACACTGTTAAAAGTGATTGTTGGTTTTTCTTGAAGTATGTTATTGTTAGAAGATTTCTTAGCGATCTTTCATATCGTACCTCTATTAATTTTAATTTTGTTAATGGGTTTAGAGTTAGGAGTAGCTTTAATTCAAGCATACGTTTTTACTATTTTAACCTGTATTTATTTAAATGATGCTCTTAACTTACACTAAATTGTTCAAATTCAGGCAAATATAGCTCAGTTAGGTTAGAGTGTTAGATTGTGATTCTAAATGTCATGGGTTCAAATCCCATTATTCGCCTTGATATTGAATCTTTTTAATGCATTAAATGGATACCTCAACGTTAATAACATATATAGAACGTTTGTAAAACGAAATGTTATAGCGATTAATTTTCGCCTATAATTTTTCTAATCATAAAAGAGTTTTGAAGAATTTAAACGAATTTTGATTGTAATACGATCAAAATTTTTTCAAGCTAGTAAACTGAACCATCTAAGTAACTAGATAAAAAATCAACCGAGAGACTGTGAGTAGTGGCGAGCGAAAGCAGCATAGATTATTTTAAAAAGTTTATACTGTGTGTTTGAAAAACATCAACCAAAGAAGGTAGCATAAGTTTTAAAACATGTAGTCCTGTAAAACACCTTTTAAACTTTTAAGTTAAAAAGTAAAATTATACATGTCATGTATTATTTCAATACTGGGGGACCACCCTCAAAATCTACAAAGTATTAACGATTGATAGCAAACAAGTACCGTAAGGGAAAGGTGAAAAAGATTTGAAAAGAACTTGAAATTTAATGTTTATAATCAGTTGTAGCTTGTTTTAAAAGCGACAGCGTTCCTTTTGCATAATGAATCAATGAGTTTATATCAATGGCAAGCTTAAACAATTTTAAGTGTAGGCTAAAAAAAATTAAGTTCTAAATTGCGTTCAAACAATAAATTAGTCTTTGATGTAAGACCCGAAACTAAGTGATCTAACCATGAGCAGGCTGAATTTAAAGCGGTAACGCTTATTGAAGGGCCGAACTCGTGTATGTAGAAAAATACTGGGATGACTTGTGGTTAGGGGTGAAAGGCCAATCAAACTTAGAGATAGCTGGTTTTCTGCGAAATCTATTTAAGTAGAGCGTTTAGAATTCTTTGTTTTAAGGTAGAGCACTCGATAGATAAAGGGGGCGTAAAGTTTTACTGCATCTAATGAAACTCCAAATATAAAACTAAAAAGATTTTAAACAGACAGACTGTGAGTGCTAAGATTCATAGTCAAAAGGGAAACAGCCCAAATTATTCGCTAAGGCCCTCAAAAGTAATTAAGTGAAAAAGAAGGTAAAAAAATGTTGACAGCTTATAGGTAGGCTTGGAAGCAGCCATCCTTTCAAGAAAGCGTAACAACTCATTAGTTTAGTTTTTTAGCATCGAAAATGTATAGGGACTCAAATTACTTGCCGAATCGATAAATTCAGAGTAAATTAAATTATTTTGAATGGTAGCAGAACGTTTTGTATTTTTGAGAAAATTTATAGTTATATGAATTGAAAAAATCAAAAATGAAAATATTGATATGAGTAGCGAAAAACGGTTAAGTGATAACAAACTGCGTCATCTTAAGTTCAAGGTTTATAAGGAAAGGCTAATCCACCTTAATGTTAATCGGTCCCTAAGATAACGACGAAAGTTCTAATTGATGGGTAATAATTTTTTATTTTATTTTAAAGTGACAAAATACAAACTTAATTTTTAATTACATATTAAAGGTTTTTTAGTATTTTCAGGAAATAGCTTAAAATAATACCGTACTCTAAACCGACACAGGTGAACATATTTAGTAAATTAAGATGCTTGAGTTAATTGTATTGAAGGAACTCGGCAAAATGACTCCGTAACTTCGGGAGAAGGAGTAGCTTTTTAGGTGAACGCCTTTTAAAGCTGTCACAAAATCGAGGACAGCGACTGTTTAATAAAAACACAGGTCTCTGCAAATTTGAAAAAAGAGGTATAGAGACTGACGCCTGCCCGGTGCTGCAAGTTTAATAGAAGAAGTTTTGGCTTTGACTTTAACCCCCAGTAAACGGCGGCTGTAACTCTGACGGTCCAAAGGTAGCGAAATTCCTTGGCATTTAATTGGTGTCCCGCATGAATGGCGTAACGACTGTCCTACTGTCTCCAATACAATCTCAGTGAAATTGAAATGTCTGTGAAGATGCAGACTACTCGCGGCTAGACGGAAAGACCCTGTGCACCTTTACTATAGTTATAAATTGTAATAAAATTTTTTTTGTGTAGTATATGTGGTAAGTTTTCAATAGGCCATAACCCAAGTTATTTGTCTAAACGTTCATGAAATACCACTCTAAAAAACTTTTGTTACTCATAATTCTAAAATAGTTTATAATGGGTAGTTTGACTGGGGCGGTCGCCTCCTAAAAAGTAACGGAGGCGTGCGAAGGTAAGCTCAAATTGAATATAAACCAATTGGAGAGCGTAATAGTATATTGCTTGCCTGACTGAAAGATTGACAAATCGAACAGGGATGAAAATCGGTTATAGTGATCCGATGACTCTGAGTGGAAAAGGTCATCGCTCAACGAATAAAAGGTACGCCAGGGATAACAGGCTCATCATTCTTTAGAGACCCTATCGATGGAGTGGTTTGGCACCTCGATGTTGGATTATCGCATCCTGGAGCTGTAAGCGGTTCCAAGGGTTTGGCTGTTCGCCAAGAAAGGCGGTACATGATCTGAGTTTAGAACGTTGTAAAACAGTTTGGTCCCTATCTACCGTGAGTGTTAAAAATTGAAAGGAGTAAACCTTAGTACGAGAGGACCGGGAAAAGTAAATCTCTGGTGAATCGATTGTTATATAAATAGCATTGTCGAGTAGCTATATTTGTAATAGATAATTGTTGAAAGCATTTAAACAAGAAACTAGCCTTAAAAAAAATTTTTAAAAAGTCGTAAAAGATTATTACGTGATAGGTTTAATGTGTAAGAGTCGTAAGGTTTTTAGCTAATAAACACTAAAATTAAAATTGTTTAAGATTTAATAATTTTTTATGTTAAAAACATACAATAAATTGGTATAAAATAGGTTTCCTTAGGTTTTTGCAATTGAGATAATTTTCATTTGTTTTTACCATAATTACAGATTTTAAGACAAATAAGTTTGAGATTTTATAAATAATCTCAAACAATTCGAAATGAGTTTGATCCTGGCTCAGGGTGAACGCTAATAATATGCTTTACACATGCGAGTTGTACGAAATTTTTCCGTAGCGAACGGGTGAGGAATACGCAATTTTTAATATAAAAGTCTGCCTTTTAATCCGAGATAAGCTATACCTGTTAAAATTTTTAATTTTTGTAGGGAAAAACTATTTGTTAGTTTGTAGTAATATTAGATAATAAGTTTACCTTAAAAGCTTTATATGTTTTTATATTCTAAATTGAAGCGTTAAAAGATGAATTTGTGTAAGATTAGGTTGTTGGTAGAAGTAACAGTTTACCAAGCCTTTGATCTTTAGTTGGTCTTAGAGGACGTACAACCACACTGGAACTGAGACAAGGTCCAGGCTATTTTTGGCCAGCAGTGAGGAATATTGGACAATGAACGAAAGTTTGATCCAGCAATATTATGTGAATGATTGACGGCTAATTTTTGGTTGTAAAGTTCTTTCGTTATAAATGATAATGACGTTATTTAAAGAAGTTTTAGTCCCGGCTAATCTCGTGCCAGCAGCCGCGGTAATACGGGAGGGGCAAGCGTTATCCGTAATCACTGGGCGTATAGAGTCCGTAGATTGTAATATAAGTTATATGTTAAAATTTAAAGCTTAACTTTAAAAAAATATACAATACTGTTTTACTTGAGTTTAATACAGAAAAGCAGAATTTCATGTTAAGGAGTAAATTCCGAAAATACATGAAGGAATATCATTAGCGAAGGCGGCTTTTTAGTATAAACTGACATTGAGGGACGAAAGTGTAGGGAGCAAACAAGATTAGATACCTTGGTAGTCTGCACTGTAAATTCTGAGTGCTGTAATTTAAGAAGAATCTTAGATTTTTTAAGCTAACGCTATAAGCATTCCGCCTGAGGAGTATGATCGCAAGATTGGAACTCAAAGGAATTGACGGGAGCCTACAACGAGTGGTGGAGCATGTGGTTTAATGCGATAATCCGCGCAAAACCTTACCAACCCTTGACATATTAAAAAAAAATTGAATTAATATTCTTTTTTTATAAATAGTCAAATAAGTTTAGAGGTGAAGAGCGAAATTTATTTGACGAACTTTTTCTACAGGTGTTGCACGACTGTCGTCAGCTCGTGTCGTGAGACGTTTGGTTCATTCCTTTTAACGAGCGCAACTCTTATTTTTAAGAATTTACTTTTTATTTTTTAAGGTGCTTACTACGTATAGTAGCCTAAAAAATACGGCTTTAAAAAGACTGTGAAGTTACACATAAAATTTCAAAGGAAGGTAAGAATTAAGTCAAGTCACTGTGGCCCTTATGGGTTGGGCTACACACGTGCTACAATGAAAATGACAAAAAGTAACAAAAAAACTTTTAGTTAATCTCTAAAAATTTTCTTAGTTCGGATTGTAAACTGCAACTCGTTTACATGAAGGTGGAATCACAAGTAATCGCAAATCAGAACGTTGCGGTGAATACGTACCTTGGCTTTGTACACACCGCCCGTCACATGCAGAAAGTTAATTTTACTTGAAAATTAAATCGTTTTTCTATCTTTTTTAAGATAGAGAAAATTAGTTTATTGAAAAAATAGCAATTTGGATGAAGTCGTAACAAGGTAGCTGTACGGGAACGTGTAGCTGGAACAAATGAAATGTTTTAGTAGGTAAAATTGTTTCTTGGCTTTAAAACCAAGAAACCGAGGGTTCGAATCCCTTTTTCATTATTTAAATTATATGTTAGTTAATTTATTATTTTATTTTTTCTCTTTCGTGTTACTCATAAGCTCTTCGATGATTATCCTTAGTCAAAATTCAATTTATTCTGTTTTATTTCTAGTTTTAAGTTTTGTATCTTCATCTAATATTATCTTTTTATTAGAATGTGAGTATATCTCATTAATTTTTATAATAATTTATGTGGGTGCTATCGCTGTTTTATTTTTATTTGTAGTAATGATGTTAGATATAAAAACAATTCATTTAGCGAAAGACTCTTTAAAATATTTCCCGTTTGGAAGTTTTTTAGGTCTTATTTTCCTAATTGAAATTTTGATAGTAGTTCCAAGCATTTTTGAATCAACGAATCCTTATAGTACTAATTTATTATCAAACTATTACTCAGACTGATTAAATAAACCAGACTACTTTACTGAAATTATATCTATTGGTCATTTATTATATACTGATTATGTTATACAGTTTTTATTATCTGGAAATATTTTATTGGTAGCAACCGTTGGGCCAGTTGCTCTTGTTTTAATCAGATCTATGGAAACAACTAGAACACAAGTTACTTTTAGACAGCTTTCTCGGACTTACAAGTCTGTTTTGTTTTCATAACCCAATAGCGTTGATTGAAATAAATTTACCCAAAGATGCATTGATTCGTTCAGCAAGGCGTTAACTTAGGCTACAATTTTTAGAGTAATCTTCTAAAATTGATTCATCTACCTTCTTTGTGCGATACACTCACTATTAATTTACGTATTTTTATGAATGTGCCTAAATTTGTTTCGAAAGTTTTGCGCTTCGCCTTACAAAATTTTGATGAAAGGAAAGATTTTTATTTGATACAATTCAGGTAAAACTATTACTTTAAGATAACAATCTTGTTATCTTAAAGTAATAAAAAATCATTTTGGACTAATATATAAATGCTAATATTTAAGGAGATGCAGTTACTACCTGAAATTTTTTTGGGTATTTCTATAATTTATTTGATTCTTCATGGTACTTTTGTAACAATTAACACTAAATATTTATTGATTCAAAATTCTGTTTTGCATCTAAGTGTTTTAATTGTTATTATGTTTTGTTTTCTATTGATAAATAATAATGTCGAATGCAGTGATTATCAAATCTTCAATAACGGGATTACCGTTGATTTTTTAAGTTTTTGTTCTAAAATTTGGATAGGGGTAATGTCAATTTTTTGTTTTCTAATGATTCAACGTTATATAACTGTACAAAAGATTAATTATTTTGAGTATAGTATTCTAATACTATTTGCTTTGCTAGGTATTTTTTTCATTTGTTCTTCTAACGACTTAATTACCGCATATTTATCGATTGAATTACAAAGTTTATCTTTTTATGTTATGGCAGCTATGAAAAAAGACTCCGCTTTTTCTGTTGATGCCGGTTTAAAGTATTTTATTTTAGGTGCTTTTTCTTCAAGTTTATTCTTATTTGGTTCATCTATTTTATATGGCGTTAGTGGTACTATTAATTTTGAGGATTTTAAGAATTTATTTTTTGCTTTACAAGCTGAGTTTGGTAACCAAACTAACTCAGTACAATCTGTTTTTGTTAAACGTACTCTTATAGAAGGAAGTTTAATTCAATTTGCTTTAGTTTTTATTGTTGTTAGTCTATTATTTAAATTAGCAATTGCTCCTTTTCATCTGTGGTCCTTAGATGTTTATGAAGAATCTCCATCTAGTTCAACCTTTTTTTTTGCAGTAGTGCCTAAGTTAGCCATTTTTGTTTTACTTATTCGAATTTTTTATTCCAGTTTTTTTGAGTACGTGGCTAAATGGCGGTATTATCTTGTTGTTCTAGCTGTTTTAACAATCATTGTAGGTTCTTTTGGGGGGTTAGAACAGAAGAGGTTAAAGAGTCTTTTAGCGTACAGTTCTATCAGTCATATGGGTTACACTTTAATTGCTTTTAGTACCGGGACTTTTGAAGGAATGCAGATGCTATTTTGTTATCTTTTTTTATACATGGTTGCAGGTTTGTGTATTTGGTCGATTTTTTTAGTGTTACAGTTAAAATATAGCTACACCAAAAAACAAAATAAAGATTTAGCAGATTTAAACTTGTTAAATAAGTCTAACAGTCTTCTGGCTTTGTTTTTTAGTACCGTCTTGTTATCTGTAGCAGGATTACCACCTATGGTCGGTTTTTTAGTAAAAATAGGTATTTTCCTAGCATCTGTGGAGGCAGCTATGTATTTTGTTGCAATAATTAGTATTTTATGTAGCGTGATCTCAACCTTTTATTATATTCGAATAATAAAAATCATGTATTTTGAAAGTTCTATCACTGGAAAACTTTACTGCCCAATAAAGTGTCATACTTCAATATTAATAGTTATTTTATTTTATTTTTTACTTTTCTTGTTTATAAATCCAACGTTGATATATTTAATATCACATAAGATAGTTTTATTTTTAACTACAAAAATGATTTAATTAATTACAGTTAAAGTTCTGTGTCAACTGTAATTGCTAATGTGGAGTGGTACTTAACAAAAATATAAATGAGAATTTATTTTAAGAAGTTTTTTTTGATTTTGTTAATTTTTATCGTTATGGTTTTTTTTTCAAAAGATTCAGGTAATTAACTCAATTGGTAGAGTGTTTCGCTTACAACGAAAAAGTTAATAGTTCAAATCTATTATTACCTACATATGAATTTATATTATTTAGCTAATTTTTCGTATATATTAGCATAAATCTTACCTGCTGTGAAATTTTTATAATTCTAAGCAACAGTGAACTTGAAGGCTTTTTGGTCTGGTACAGTTCTAACAAATATAGACTACAGCTGGATACTTATATTATTTATAAAATTAAAGACAACACACGGCAAAAATAAATAATTAGTAGTGTTATTTATTTTTGAAAATTGTATCAGGCTAAATAACATAATTTGGTTAATGTATTAGATTGCAAATCTTTTAATATCGGTTCAAGTCCGGTTTTAGCCTTTATTTTAGCATTTTTAGCTCAGTTGGATAGAGCAACAGCCTTCTAAGCTGACGGCCATAGGTTCAAATCCTATAAAATGTTAATGTTAGACTTTTTTTTATTAAATATAACAAGTTTACTTGTAATCCTATTAATATTGCCTTTAATCGGCGTTTTTCTTCTGTTATTTGTTTCTGCTTCTAGCCATTCGTTATTAAAATCTATAGCTCTAAATATATCCTGTTTTTCGTACGTAGTCTCTCTATTTTTATGGGTCTTTTTCAATAAATCTATTGGCTCTTTTCAATTTGTAAGTAAATTTTGATGAATTCCTTTTCTAAATTTAAATTTCAGCTTGGGGGTTGATGGTATTTCACTTTTTTTTATCCTTTTAACTACATTATTAATTTTTTTATGCATATTAATAAGCTGGACTAGTGTTGAGATAAATATAAAAGAATTTTTGATTGCTTTTTTAATTATGGAGTTTTTTTTAATTGGTGTTTTTTCTATTTTAGATCTGTTATTATTTTATATTTTTTTTGAAAGTGTGTTGATCCCAATGTATTTGATCGTAGGTATTTGAGGTTCTAGAGAAAGAAAAATTCGAGCTGCTTATTTTTTCTTTTTATACACATTATTAGGCTCTGTTTTAATGTTATTATCTATTTTATATATTTATTATCAAGTAGGAACTACCAATTATGAGATTTTATTGACTTTTATTTTCTCTAAGACAGAGCAAAAATTTTTATGACTTTCCTTTTTTGGCTCTTTTGCGACAAAAGTTCCGATGGTTCCCGTACATTTATGGCTACCTGAAGCTCACGTAGAAGCCCCGACAGCAGGTTCAGTTATATTGGCTGGAGTTTTACTGAAACTAGGAACTTATGGTTTCCTTCGTTTTTCATTCCCGCTATTTCCCGAAGCATCTTGTTATTTTGCGCCTATCGTGTACCTACTTTCTGTTATTGGTATTGTGTATACTTCTTTTACAGCCATACGACAAACAGATTTTAAAAGAATCATTGCTTATACCTCAGTAGCTCATATGAATCTTGTTATGTTAGGCCTTTTTAGTTTTAATACCATTGGGCTAGAAGGAGCGATTTTGCAAAGTTTAAGTCACGGTTTTGTTGCAAGTGCTTTATTCCTTATTATTGGAATAGTTTATGAAAGACATCATACTCGAATGGTTAAATATTATGGAGGCTTAGTGCACACAATGCCTTTATATACTTTCATTTTCCTATTTTTTACAATGTCAAACATAGGGTTACCTGGTACAGGAAGTTTCGTTGGTGAGTTTTTGATATTAGTTGGCTCTTTTAAAACTAATTCCACGGCTACTTTCATTAGTGCTTCCAGTATGATTATTGGTGGTTGTTATTCCTTATGGTTGTTTAACCGAATTTCTTATGGGAATATAAAAACTCAATATCTAAAAGACTATATTGATATCAATAAACGAGAAGCTTTTATTTTTTTACCCTTAATTTCTGGGACTATTGCTATCGGTTTATATCCAGAAATTTTTTTAAACTCAATCCATATGAGTGTTAATATGTTATTTGAGATTACACACATTTATAAAGTATAAATGATATATATTTTAGAAACAAATCTATCCGAAAAACAATCAATTTGTTTTTCTTTAACTCAAATTTTTGGTATTGGTCGACTTCAATCTTCCCAGATTTGTAAAAAGTTAGGGTTTTCAGCCAATTGTAGGTTATCTACTCTGACCCCTGACCAAATTGCAAAACTAATAAAATTTATAGAAAGTCTAAATTTATTGATAAATAATAATTTGAGAAAATCCAAGATCATACTGGCTAAAAAACTAATTCAAATAAAATCATATCGAGGAATTCGCAAGCTACGCGGATTACCTGTCAGAGGCCAGCGTACTCATACTAACGCTAAAACAGCGTCTAAATTTCGTTAAACTATTTTCTTTTAGAAAGATCGAAAAAGAATTACTAATATAAGTAAAAAATAGAAAATTAGTATTAAAACCGCAAAGTTTATGTTTATTATTGTATCTATTTATTCAAAAAATTTGAATTCACTAACAAATTTTTTAAAGTTTTTTTACAAACTTCAAAAAAATCAAACACTAAAAGTAAAATTTCATACCATACAATCTCAAAAAAAGAAAAAATTTTATTTTTTTTCCACATTGCAATCTCCACATGTGAATAAAAAATCTCAAGAACAATTTGAATATTCTGTACACAGAAAAAAGTTGAAAATTCACGTTTCTCAAATCACTAAATTTTTAACAATTTGAAAATTAGTTAAAACAGCATTATTCTCTGATGTTAAAGTCAAAACTGAGTTTTGATTACAAAACAAATCATTTAATTCTATGTTATTGCCTAAGATAAATTACGATAAGTTTAAATCCCCAAAAATTTTTAAATCGGAAGATAAACTGTCAAAAAATTTAAATTTAAGTAGTGGGCCTATCTCTTCTACTTTTTTAACTCTATTAGATATACGAGGTGAAATTTTATTAAAACATTTTTTACGGGTTTAGATAGCTCAGTAGGTAGAGCAAAGGACTGAAAATCCTTGTGTCGGCAGTTCAACCCTGTCTCTAAACAGATTAAAACTTTTATTATGAAAAATATATTATGAAATATACCTTCTAGTCTGAAAAACAGTCAAATTTCCCGACGGAATTTTATTTATCAACCCAAAACTACCTTAACCATTGCCTTTTTAAATATTCTTTGGGATGAAGGGTTTATTTTAGGTTATAAAATTTCTAACTCAAATTCAAACTTGTTACAGATTTTCTTGAAATACAAAAATGGAAATCCAGTTATAAACTCAATAAAGCTCGTTTTTAAACCCAGTCGGCAGATATATTATTCAGTCTCGCAATTATGAAAACTTGATTCGAAGAAAAGTGTGGTTGTTTTAAGTACCTCTAAAGGTTTGAAAACAGTTCACGAATGCAAAAAAAATCAAATAGGAGGAAAGCCTTTGTTTGTTATTAGATAAAAATGAATTACATCTCAAAAAAAAATATGATCAAAATCCCAAAAAACGTATCATTGTATTACTGTGATACTCAACGTATAATTATTTTTGCCAACTCTTTAGGTCATAAGGTATTGACGTTAAAAACCAAAATAATACTTCAAAACACGAAAAGAGTAATCAAAATTACTCGAGATCCTTTTGGAAATGTCTCAAATAATGAAAGAAAAAAGTTAAAAGCGATACAAGGGACTCAAGTTAGTTTGATAAAACAATCGCTTTTAGATATGTCTTTTCTTTTTTGTAAAAAACTTAACATTATTGGTGTTGGATTTCGTGTGTCTGCGGCTAAAATATCTAATTTTAATTTACTACATTTTAAATTAGGTTATAGCCATTATGTTTATTTTAAAATCCCACAAAATTTGGAAATTTTTTGTTTAAAAGCTAACAAACTTTTAATTATAGGGAATTCATATACAACTGTAAATCAAGTTGCTGCGCTAATTAGATCATTTAAAATACCAGAGCCATATAAAGGCAAAGGTATAGTGTACACCACAGAAAAAATAATTTTAAAAGAAGGTAAGAAAGTTTAAAAATGAAAACTAATAAAATTAAAATTAAAAATTACAAGTTATTTAGATATAATTTATTGAAATTACAAATATATTCAAATCAACAACATAAAACCCTTACTAATTTTTCAAACAGTATGCTAGAACAAATTGAAGCTTTTTTAAAACAGATGCTAAAAGTTATTTTTGAATATCATGTGTGTCATTCCAAAATATTATTTATAGGTTTTCCTGTGATTTCTAAAGCGCGACAAATGAAACTTATGCATTTTACAAATCATAATTTCATTTCAGATAAATTATGGGTTAGCGGTGTTTTTAGAAACCGTCTTTCCATAGTAACTTATTTAATAAAATTGATTCAATCACAAAATTTTTCAAAAAGTGTTAAGCCATTATTAAAAATAAAAACAAAACCCCATTTAGTTGTTTTGTTCAATCAAAAAGTGGAAACAGATATTATTAATGAGTTTTACAAACTGGGAATTCCTATCTTATCTTTTAATTGAAATTCATTACATAATTTTAAAGTAGCCTACCGCACATTCGGAAATTTTAATTTTATGGAAAGAAATATAAAGTTAACTTTTTTTTATTTATTTTATTCACTATTAAAAAAAACACCACTGCAAAAAAGAAAAAGGTTAAGACAAGGATTAATGAACCCTTTAAAAACAGTTTCGTGAAATAACCTTTCAACATCAAATTCAAATATTTATGCATTTTATAAAAAAACAGCGTAACAAGCTTTTATATAAAAAACTGTTGCCCTTAAGAAAAAATATTCAAAATGGAGACAAACTTCTAAAATTTAAAAAGAAGAAATGACAAAAATTTCAACGTTTAATTTCAAAACTAAAAAAAATAAAATTCTATGACCCAATTTCACATTTTTTATATAATTTCAATACTTTTTTTAGTCGAAAGTTTAAATATAACATACAGAACAAACAAAGATTGAGTTTTTTCTACGGGAATATGAAGCAAAACTATCTAAAAAGAATAGTTAAGCTAACCTTAAATGAATTTAAAAAAAAAAATGTTCACGCTACTGTTTTATTCATTGAAAAACTAGAAACTAGACTAGACACTGTGTTATATAGAACATATTTTTCTTATAGTTTAAATAATGCTAGACAATTGATTGCGCATAAAAAAGTATATGTGAATAGTAAAATTGTGCAATACAATTCTTACATATTAAAAAAAGGAGATTTAATAACGTTTGATAGAGATATTTTCGATCTTGTCAGCTCTAATATTTCAAGGTCAAAAATTTGATTTTTGCCACCAAAACATTTTCACGTCAACTATAAAACATTTCAAATATTAGTAGTAGAAGATATTAAATATACTAACTGTTTAAGATATTATCCTTTTTGAGTGGATTTTAACTCTTTTCTTCAGTTTTTCAAGAAATAAAAATTTTGTTCAGGGTTTTTTATTACAAAAGACTTTCGACCTCATTAAAAATGATTCGACTCCCAAAAATCAACCCCTTCTTCTGTAGCTCAAAGGTAGAGCGAGTGGCTGTTAACTACTAGGTTGTTGGTTCGAATCCAACTAGGAGAGAATTTTTACTATCTTTGATGTCACGCTTCTAAGAACTAGGATGGAAGTAATCGGAATCGAACCGATAACTTTATGCTTGCAAAGCATACACTCTACCAATTGAGTTATACTCCCGTGTCAAGTTATTGCATAAATAATTTATAGCTATTGTCAATCAATTTTTTATTGTTGGTTAAATCTAAATTCATTGATAAAATAGTGTTTGTATTTTTTATTATTTTTTTAGTTCTAAATTTTTTTACTTCAATCACATTTGGAATAACGGTAGTGATACTAAAATAATAGAAAAAAGACAAAGTAGTTAAAAGTCCGAATACTTGTGCGCCTAGTGTTAGGATATCAAATTGTGGAATATTAAAAAAAGCTCGTTTGGTGAAATTGGTAGACACGTCAGACTTAAAATCTGATTTTTTTATAAAAAGTATCGGTTCAAGTCCGATAATGAGTATTCCCTATAAAAATCGCCAAAATGATGGAATTGGTAGACATACTAGGTTTAGGTTCTAGTTTTTTTTTAAGAGTAAGGGTTCAAGTCCCTTTTTTGGTAAAACTATTAAAACAAATGACAACTATAAATCAATTATGCCGTCAAAAACGAAAAAAAAAATGAGTACGTAACAAAGTGCCCGCGCTTGACAATTGCCCTCAAAAGAAAGGAGTTTGTACTAAAATTTTTTTAAGAACTCCTAAAAAACCTAATTCAGCTTTAAGAAAATTGGCAAAATTGCGCTTAACAAATAATAGAAAAATAATGGCTTATATTCCCGGTGAAGGTCACAAATTACAAGAGTACTCAACAGTTATGATAAGAGGTGGTCGTGTAAAAGATTTACCAGGAATTAAGTATCACTTAGTCCGAGGTAAGCTAGATTTTAGTGGGTTAAAAGGAAGAAAAACGTCACGTTCAAAATACGGTACTAAAAGAGAACGAATAAACAAATAGGTCATGGATAAACCAATAATTAGACAACTACTGATCGACGGTAAAACTGCAATTTCCGAAAAAATTTGATTAAAAAGTCTTAAACTTTTTTACAAATTATATGCGAAAAACCATATCAAAGTAATAACTCGAGCGGTTATTAATACAACCCCTTTAATAAAAGTTAAACAATTAAAACAAAAAAGAAAGCGTTCACAGTTAAGAGAATTTCCTTATATAATGAATGAGAAAAATTGAATTTCATTAGCATTAAAACTTTTTTTGAGTAAAACAAAAAAGGAAAAGGAGATAAAAATGTATCAAAAGCTTGTAACCGAATTAGTAAATGTAACTAAAAAATCAGGCGGAAGCATAATTAAACGAAAAAGTTTATACGAATATGCTTTTTTGAAAAAAAAATATTTTTTCTATAGATGATTTTAAAGATCGGTAGGAATATACGTTTAATAGGACTTGAACCTATAACCTTTGGGACCGAAATCCAACGCTCGATCCTATTGAGCTATAAACGCAAAAAGATGATTCAACAACAAACAATTTTAAAAGTAACAGATAACTCTGGCGCTAAAACCGTAAAATGTATTAAAGTTTTAAATGGTTTTAAGAGACGTTTTGCTATCCTTGGCGATACTATTGTAGTTTCTGTACAAAAGCTACGTAATAAAGCTCGATTAACCTCAAAAGTACGTAAAGGTGAAGTCCATAGAGCTATTATTATTCGAACTAAAAACAAAGCTGTAAAAAAAGACGGCAATTTAACTTTTTTCCAATCAAATGCTGTTAGTCTCATTAATAAGCAAGGAAAACCAATTGCGTCACGTATTATTGGTCCCATTCCTAAAATATTTAAAAAAAGTAAAAAGATCAAGTTCGTAACTCTTTCTTCGGGATTTATCTCATAATACACAAATGTTTTTCTTTGAAAAATACAATCGTAAAATAGTACCGTACGACTTAGTTAACGCTTTTATTTATCAAGATATAAAACAATTACCTAGGTTAGAGAAAATAACGTTAAACTTTGGATATCCAAAATCTAAATTAAAGAATCTTCTGTCTGGTCTGTTAGCTTTAGAATTTATTACATCTAAAAAAGCTAAAATAACCAAATCTAGGCATTTAAACATATTTTTGAAAATTAAAAAAGGAAATCCTGTTGGGTGCAAGATAATTTTGAAAAAAAGCACCATGTACTTTTTCTATTTAAAACTAATAACAGCAGTTTTCTCTAAAATTAATCGTCCCTTTTTATATAGTGAACAATTAAACTGATGTAAATCTATCTCGTTTCAATTAAAAACCTCTTTACTGTTCTCGGAACTAGAAAATCAGTTTCAGGTTTTTAAAGACACGCCTAAATTAGATATTACATTAACTACCAATTCTAAATCTTATGCAGAATTCTTATTTTTGCTTAAATCAATTAAATTTATTCTTGCAAATGTAACTCAATTTGGTAGAGTGTAATCTTGCCAAGATTAAAGCTGAGGGTTCGAATCCCTTCTTTTGCTTTTTGGGATAAGTGGTCGAGTGGTTTAAGGCGTTAGTTTTGAAAACTATTGTATTGAAAAATACCGTGGGTTCGAATCCTACCTTATCCTTTATTTAATTTGTGTTATTATCTAAATTAAAAATGATTGTATTAATAATTTGTACTGCGCTAAAAATTTTAGCTGTTGTTATTCCTTTACTAATTTCTGTTGCATATTTTACTATAGCTGAAAGAAAAATTATGGGCATTATACAAAGAAGAAAAGGCCCAAACGTTATCGGTTTTTTAGGTTTATTACAACCGTTGGCTGACGGGTTGAAATTATTTGTTAAAGAAACTATTTTTCCTAGTAATTCTAACATTATTATATTTTTGATTGCTCCTATGCTTACTTTTATTTTAAGTTTAATAGGTTGAGCTGTGTTACCTTTATCTAACCAAATTGTATTAGCTGATTTAAATGTTGGGGTGTTATACTTATTTGCTACATCTTCGCTGAGTGTCTACGGAATAATCATGGCTGGTTGATCTAGTAACTCGAAATACCCATTTTTAGGAGCATTACGTTCTGCAGCTCAAATGATTTCTTATGAAGTTTCTATAGGATTTATTATCATTAATGTGTGTATTTGCACAGGTTCTTTTAATTTAAGTTCTATTGTAACAGCTCAAAAAGATACTTGATTTATTGTACCTTTGTTACCAATGTTTATTATGTTTTGTGTGTCAATGCTTGCGGAAACAAATCGGCATCCTTTTGATCTACCAGAGGCAGAGGCTGAATTAGTTTCTGGTTATAATGTAGAATATTCCGCAATGACATTTGCTTTATTTTTTTTAGGGGAGTACGCAAATATGCTTTTAATGAGTGCTTTCATGTCAACGTTGTTTTTAGGTGGTTGATTGCCTTTAATCAATATATTTCCGCTTTCTTTTCTTCCCGGCAGTGTTTGATTTGGCCTTAAAATTGTACTTGGTGTGATTTTTTTCATAGTTACACGGGCGACTTTACCGAGATACAGATATGACCAGCTAATGTATTTAGGATGAAAAAGTTTTCTGCCACTAGCTTTAGGTTATATGTTATTTTCCGTGGGAATTTTAATTAGTTTTAATTGACTACCTACCTAAGATTACAAAGTTCTGTTTTTATAATCATATATAACACTATTAGTTCATAAGATATTATGAGACAAATACTAATTGCTAATTGATATAAAACTTCTGGAGGTGACAAAAATGTCGCCAAAATAAAAAAAAAAAAATAAAAAATCTTTCTAAGTTTTTTAATTAGGTATAAGTTAGTTCTAAAGAGGTCTACAAAAAGAAAAAACAAAACTCCTACTTGAAAAATCGAATTGCATAAATGATATACTGTTGTATAAAAAATAAGGTACTCACTTAATTTAACTTCAAAATAAAACGTTAAGTTTTGGAAAGATAAATATTCCTGGAATTTTGAAAAAAAATTTCAGCTGATTGGGAAAATAAAACTATTTAGCACAAACATGCACAATATTCGAGAAAGAATTGATATTGTAATTATGGTTTTAAGATAGGCAGATTCAAAATTATATAATCCTGGGGATAGAAAAAGAAAAAACTGCCAGTACAGATACGTAATAGTTACTTGATTGGCTGTATAATATGATAATTGTATATAAGCTAAAAAAATTTCAGCAACATCAGTTGTTAAAAAGTATAACAAATTGTTTGTATTTGTTTCCAAACTAAACTTCATAAAAATATACACTAAAGTTTCTTTAAAATAGTAACAATTGATCATTACACAACACCAAGTAGTGAAAGAAAAAAAAATACGATATTTAATTTCTAATAAGTATTTATAAATCATAAATTTTTAAGGGAAATAGTTCAGCTGGAAGAGCAGTGGTTTCCAAAACCAAAGGTCAAGGGTTCAAATCCCTTTTTCCCTGATTTTATTTTTTCTTCAGATTTTTGTAAATTATAGTTTTTTTAATTAAATCGCGAAAATTTTTTATTATTTTTGAAAAATCACTAAATAGCAAGATTCCAATAAAGAAAACAACGATAAGTTGGTTTATGCTTATATTTCTCATAAAGTCAAAAATTAGATTTTAAACTATTTTAGGCTTATAGTTTAGAGGTAGAACGTACCGCTCATAACGGTTTTGTGTAGGTTCAAGTCCTACTAAGCCTAATAGATAATAAATGGATTTCAATTTAAAAACTTATAAATGTTCTAGAATTAAACACTATTTCAAGACATCAAACTTTTTTTTTCTTTTTCAGGGTACTTCTTTATATAATGAAAACTGGATTAAGATTGAACAGATCTTAGTTGGCTTTGAGTTGAAATCTTATCGAATACTCAATAAGTTAATGATTACAACTTTAAAAAACTCGATGCTTAAAAATGTACTCGTGTTGACACATGGCCCTATTATTTTGTTAACCAACAATTACAACAATACAAAGGTAACTTTTAACGAGCTAGATAATATTAACCCACTAGTTAACTTATTAGGATTTGGGTTAAACAATAAAATTTACTTTAAAAAACAAATTAAAAATTTAAAAAAAATGTCATATTTAGAAAATGTTTCTCTTCTGCATAAGTCAATAAGAACTGTGATAAAAGTTCCTTATTACAAATTCAAAAGTAAAAAACCGCGGTCTATTTCGAAATAATGTGATTTGAACACATGACTTCCTGTTCCCAAAACAGGCACGCTACCAGACTGCGTTATATTTCGTTGAAGAAAGTAGGATTCGAACCTACGATAAGATAAACTTAACAGATTTACAATCTGCCACTTTCAACCACTCAGTCATTTCTTCTATAATTTTTTAGTTTTAGTAGTCCGTACTTTAATTCGTTTTTTTTTTCTTAACCGACACCCATTGTGTGGCCTATACAAATAGCTGGTTATTAACTTTGCGAAAACTTTTCGTTTTAGCCTTTTAAAAATGTATGATTGATGGTTAAAAAACAAATTATTAAAGTGTAATGCAGTGGGTTTTGTTCTGAAAAATTTTGATTTTTTCAATAAAGCACGTAAAATTGTTATGATTGCTTTTGGTTGCCTAGTTTTTTGGGTCTTTTGTAAGTTAAACATTCCTGCAGAATAAAAAAATTTAGGATTGCCTTTAATTGTATTAACATTGATTACAGTATTTGTAGAAGATAACTTGATATTTATGACATAACTGATTAGTTTTCGATTGTTAAAGAAAGAAAAATATATGTATGAAATAAAATAGTTTATCTTTTTTTTAAGATTATATAAATTAGTAAATGCACATAGAAGCACTCATCGTATGTAATAAGAAAATGTTTTCTTTTTTACAAAATCTAAAACTTCAATGTTATGTAATGAATATTTTATATAATTGCGAGTGATTGCATCAGATGAAAAAAATGAGTTCTTTGCTATTTTTAATAAAAGCATAAATTTTTGAAATAATTTTTATTTATATGAATTTGATAAAAACTAAATTTACCTTATTAACTCAAAAAAAATTAATAAACTTATCAAAAAAAAACCTAAATAAAACCCCTTTGATAAAAAGCATAATTATAGGTAAAAAAAATATATCAGGAAGAAATAGTTCTGGTAAAATTACAGTACACCATAAAGGAGGGGGGCATAAAAAAAAATTTAGAAAAATTGATTTTCTTAGAAATACGGATTCCACAGGTATTGTAACTAGTTTAGAATACGACCCTCACCGAACAGCTTTTATAGCTTCTGTTTATGACTTTTTAAACCGTAGATATTTTTTTATGCTTGCACCTAAAAATTTAAATATTGGTGATGTAGTGAAATCAGGTTTTAGCGCTGAAGTTAAAATTGGCCACTCTTTGACATTGCTAAAAATTCCTATAGGAGGGTTTATTCATAATATTTCATTGAGGGAAAATAGAAAAGCCCAGTTCACAAGATCTGCTGGAACTACTGCACAACTAATAGAAAAAACTTCTAAATACTGTCGAGTTGTTTTAAGCTCAGGTATTCACAAGTTCATTCAACCAACATGTTACGCAACAATCGGAACTGTCTCTAATGAGTTTTCTTTTTTAAAAAAAATAAATAAAGCAGGGCGTAATAGATGACTCAATAGGCGCCCTACTGTTAGAGGGGTAGCTATGAACCCTGTTGATCACCCTCATGGGGGTGGGGAAGGAAAAAGCTCAGGTGGACGATCTTCTGTCACTCCTTGAGGTAAGCCAACCAAAAATGGTAAAACAAGTAGATCACAAAACTTAAAATTTTAAATCATTTCCGCGATGTTGAAAAAAATTTGAGTGTATCTCATTTCGATTTTAATTAAGAAATGCATAACTACAAAAATGAGTTTTACAACATATGGAAAAGTTACTTTCAAAACAGAAATGGTAATAGAATTTATGCTAAAAAATTCGCTATTTTATATAAAAACATAATACCTTTCGACTGTGATTCTTTATGTAAAAAATTCAAAAAACAAAAAAGCGAGAATATGTGTTATTTGATTTTGAAGTCACCTAAAACGAAAAATAAACGCTGCGATATAATTCTATAACTTGAGTTTGATACTCGGAAAAGTATACGCACAGATAAAAAACTAGAAGTGACGCTTGAAAATCTTGACCGGATTGTTATTGGTTGTGCTACTTAGGCTAAAGTAGGAGAATATACAGCTGTTACAAACAGAAATAATTTTTTGTCTAAAATATTATCATTCTCAAACCAACATCATAAAAGTAAATGGGAAGGGTTTCTTAATTTTGACGAGTTACCTTCGGAGTTAGTTTTAAATAAGAACGTATTATTGTATCAAGAAAAATACTTAATCAGATAAATCGACCTTTAAAAGTTAAAGCTGAAAAAAAAAGTTAAAGCGTTTAAAATTTAGTAAAATGAACCGAGTAAAATGGAAAGGGCCATATATTAAAAATAACTTATTGAAAAAAGTAAAAACTGCTAAGTCAACGTCTAAAAGTATTGTACAGACTATAAGCAAAAATTCTATAATATTACCGAGCTTTATTGAACTCTCATTCCGAGTGTATAATGGCAAAACATTTACAATTGTAAAAATCACAGATGAAATGATTGGACATAAATTAGGGGAATTTGTTCCCACAAGAACGCAATTTTTTTATAAAAAAAGCAAAAACAAATAACAATGGGTCAAAAAACGGACGCTAGAATTTTTAGACAAGGCATCAATAAAAAAAACTGAGAACTGAAGCATATAGAAAAAACCTTGGAAGAATCTTCATTTTATTTATACAAAACATTAGAAATTCAGAAATATTTAAATCGATTTTTTGGGCTATATAAAATGAAGATTCATACTTGCAAAATATTTTATTCCGAGAGTTCTTTACAAGTGTTTATTTCTTTCTATGTTACAGCGAAGACAATTACTGTTATACGTAAAAATCTAACTAAATATTCAAAAAAATTATTAACGTACACTAGTCGAGCTTCCTCCAAGTATGAAAACCCAAAGCAAAAGAAAGCAATAAAACCTCAATTCAAACTACCTAGTCCAAAAGTGAAATTAAAAATAAAAAAACTTCAAAAAATTAGAATGAAAAAAAGTATGTTATCTACAAAATCTAATACGTTTTTAATTGTTGGTTTGAAAAAATTTCAAGATATTTTATTAGAGAGTTTAATAAAATATACTAAAAATAAAATCGATGTTTCCGTGACATTACAAAACTTAAATCGATACAAACAATTAACATACACTCAAGTTGAAAGTTTGAAAATTCTTTTCAGACAATTGAGGAAATATGTTAGAAACTCCTTTTTTAAAGAAGCAATAAATGTATTATTTATAACTATTTTAAAAAGAAAATCAGCTAAACTTTTAGCTGATTTCATCAGTGATCAATTTAGACTAAACCAATTAAGAACCGATCAAAGAACTATTTCTCGAAAAGATAATTATTTTTTAGGTTTTTTGAAACAAGCTATAATGTTATTTTTGAAATGAGAGATTTCAGGACTTACTGGAATAAACATTACAATCAAAGGTAGGTTTAACCGAGCACCCCGGGCAAAAACGACTAAGTTACGTTTTGGGAAATTTTCTTTACAATCATTTAACGCAAAAGTTGATTATTGTCAATCAACAGCTTTTACCCCCAATGGAACTTTCGGGGTAAAGGTATGACTATGTGAAAATAGTTCTTAATAAATCTATGTGATTACAACCGAAAAAAACTAAATATAAAAAAATGCAAAAAGGCAAATTAACTAAAACTAATTTTCGTTCAAATAGACTAAATTTTGGCTCCATAGGGTTAAAAGCAATTAAATCTGGAACTATGTCCTCTCGACATATTGAAGCTGCCCGGCAAGCAATTGTCAGAAAACTAAGTCGTAAAGGAAAACTTTGAATTCGAGTCTTTCCTACAATCCCTATTACGGCAAAGCCTATTGAAGTCAGAATGGGTAAAGGTAAAGGAAATGTCTCGCATTGAGGTGTTAAAATTAGTGCAGGTACAATTTTATTCGAAATAGATGGTATAGCAAAAAATATTGCGATTTCAGCTTTTCAAACTGGAGGGGCTAAATTACCCATCAAGACAGCCATCTTATGATAACCTAAATACTAAAATTATAAATTACAAAGACGTTAATCCTTTAAAATAACATTATTTTATATAATTTGATGGGATCTTTAATTTTCACAATAAAAGTTACTTAAAGCCACCGGAGTGTATATTTGCATATATATCTATTAAAAATTTACATGTTATTACAAGCAGCTAAATTTGTAGGAGCTGGATTAGCCACTATTGGGCTAGCAGGAGCAGGAGTAGGAATCGGTACCGTATTTGGTGCTTTAGTGATTGGTGTTTCACGAAATCCTTCTTTAAAAGATGAATTATTTAAACTTGCTATTTTAGGTTTCGCGCTAACTGAAGCTATCGCACTTTTCTCATTAATGATGGCATTCTTAATTCTTTTTGCACTATAATATTTTTAGGCAAAAAGAATTAAAACGGGTACGTAGCTCAATTGGTAGAGCATTGGACTTTTAATCCATAGGTCTTGGGTTCAAATCCCAACGTACCCAGGATTTTTGTTAATATATACATGATAATTTTAAATATAAATTACATCTTAAGTATTGTTATAACACTATTTTTGATTGGCGTATTAGGACTTGTATTAAACCGAAAAAATGTACTAATAACACTAATGTCTATTGAACTAATGTTGTTAGCCATAAACTTAAATTTCATTATTTTTTCTATATATTTAGATGATAGTACGGGTTATGTCTTTGTTTTATTTATTTTAACCATCGCTGCAGCGGAATCCGCAATCGGATTAGCTATTTTGACTATCTATTACAGATTAAAAAATACGATTAGAATGGATAAAATTAAAAATATTAAAAGTTAATAAATAAAGCGGAAACGACAGGATTTGAACCAGCAATCTTCGACGTGACAAGTCGACGCTTTAACCATTTGAAGCTACGTTTCCTCAAATAAAATCAACAATTTGTTTTAGTTTTGAAATACTTTCATATAGATAATATCAAATTTAATTACAATTTAGAATTTAAAAATAATTCAAATATTAGTTTTTGAAAACACAATACGCCTCTTATCGAATATTGCGAAACGTTAGGAATCAATATACCACACTATTGTTACCATAAAAATTTATCTATCTCAGGAAATTGCCGTATGTGTCTTGTAGAACTAAAAAATTCACCTAAGCCTATCGTATCGTGTGCTATGAATGCGAAATCTTGTTTAGCAAATGGTGATATTTATACAAATAGCCCGTTAGTGAAAAAAGCTCGTGAGAACGTCTTGGAATTTTTATTGCTAAATCACCCTTTAGATTGCCCTATTTGTGATCAAGGTGGAGAGTGCGACTTACAAGATCAATCACTTTTTTTCGGACTTACCAAAAAAAGGTTTTTTAATTTTAAACGGGTTGTTTTAAACAAAAATATTGGCCCTATTGTAAAAACAGTAATGACTAGATGTATTCACTGTACAAGATGTGTTCGTTTTGCTACTGAGGTTGCAGGGATTGAGGATATGGGAATGTTTGGAAGAGGTTTAGGAAGTGAAATTGGTACTTATGTTGAGAAACTTTTTCAATCAGAACTATCTGGTAATGTTATTGATTTATGTCCAGTAGGAGCCTTAACATCAAAGCCATACTCTTTTGTACATAGAAGTTGAGAATTGAAAAGCGTGTCCTCTATAGACTTTTCAGACGGCTTCGGAACCCCTACCCAAGTATTTATTAAAAATAATTCTATAATAAGAATTTTACCTGGTTATGACAAAACAAGTTACAGTACCAATTGAATATCCGATAAAACTCGATTTTCGTTTGATGGAATGTTTTCTCCAAACAAAACAATTCACAGTTTTTTAGAAAGCAATAAAGGACAGTCTTTAATCAATCTTTCTTGGCAAAAACTATTTAAAGAGTTCTTTTATACACTTTATTTTCAAAATCATTTACTAAAAAATTGTTATCGTCCGCATTCGATAATAATGTGTATAGGTGAAAACACAAGCCTAGAAGTTTTAAATCTATTAAATATTTTAACTAAACAATATCCATTTTTTAAACTTAGACAACCTGAACAACGATTCTTGAATACCGATTTAGAACAGAAATATTTGATAGACTCAAATTTTGATGATAAAATTCAAAAATCAGACACTTGTTTATTGGTTGGAATTAACCCTCGATATGAAGGTTTTAAACTAAATTTAAGACTTAGATTAAGATATTTGAAAGGAAACTTCAAACTGATTCAAATAGGTTCGTTAATTAATTTAACATTTTCGAATATAAACATTACTAATAGTACCAAAATTTTAAAATCTTTAGTAGAGGGAAACAACTTATTTTGTCAAGAAGTTGTGAATTCTTCTAATCCTGTTGTAATATCTAATACCGAAATATTTAAACGACAAGACTCTTTTGGATTTGTAAGTCTGTTAAATTTTTTTACCAAACATATTAACTTATTTTCACAGTCTAGTCAAAACAGCTCATTTAACATTTTACATTCATCATTAGGAAGTGTTGGGTTTTCAAATTTTAATAATTTAAAAACTATACAAAATAAAGATTTTAAAGAAGCGAACGTTTTTTATTTTATAAGCAATTCATTTTCAACTTCTAATATTAAAAAACTACTGAATTTAAAACTGCTGAATTATTTTCAAGGTTACAATCTTGAAAATAATTTATTAATAACCCAAAGTAGCAGCTTAGATACAAAATTAATTACAAAATTAAAAAGAGGATTTCTTTTAAATACTCATTTACATTTGCCTAATACTGTATTTTTTGAAACTTCAGGAACTTACGTGAATACTGTAGGAAATATGAATAAATTGAATAGAATAATTAAGCCGTCAGGTAAAACAAAAGACAATTGACAAATTTTACGAAAAATTTATTCATATTCTAAAAAAATGTTATTTATCACTAATTTTTATAAAGATAATAGTGTAGCATTCAATTCAAACAATCTCTCTCGTTTCACAAATTTTATAGGGTTCCAGTACTATGCAGTACCTAATTTAAACAATGTAGCTTTTTCTTTTTTGAAAACGGTCAAGGGACACCCTCATAATACTTCTAAATTTAAACCTAAAAAGCAGAAACTTTTCAATTCTCAATTTAGGTTTTGATTAAATGATTTTTACGTTGACGGCAAAAACTTCAATAGTAACGTATCATCAACCATGATTCAATGCTCAAAACTGTCTAGACTAAACAGTACAAACTTTAAGTTTTAATGAGAATACGCCCTAAACAAGATCTAATCTTTTCGTTTCGCACACAAACTATTTTTTAAAAATAAATATCTCCAACGGGATTTGAACCCGTGTTCTCACCGTGAAAGGGTAATGTCCTGACCACTAGACGATGAAGACTTATAAAAAGTAATATTTCGACGAATTAAATGTTTGTATAAAAGGTCTTTTTAATCGAATAGAATAGATTGGAATAAAAGGATTTGAACCTTTGAATATTCGTACCAAAAACGAAGGCCTTACCAACTTGGCTATATTCCAGAAAATAGCTTGTTTTTTATTTAGTTATTCAAAAAAATACCAAATGAGATATAACTTTAAAGATTGAAAATCGATGCTTTTAGTAGTATAATATTGATGTCACAACAAAAATGATTTGAAGAACAAAGAAAATAAAAACATACCGAAAACTTTAAGAAAGGATGGGATTCGAACCCACGGTATACTAATTCAGATACAAAGATTTAGCAGATCTTCACTTTAAACCTCTCAGTCACCTTTCTTGAAATATAAAAATTAATGTATATCTAACGCTCCAATACAATAAATATAAGCATAACCAATACTTAACTCAAAGATAAAATCAATCATTGATCAAAATCCAACAAGATCTAGCTGAGCTAAAACATTGGTCCAGGGAATTAAAAACATAGTTTCAATGTCAAAAACTATAAATAATATAGCTATTAGATAAAATTTAACGTCAAAAGTATGACGTGCATCCTCATAAGGCTCAAAACCACACTCGTATGTGGATAGTTTTTCAGTTTCTGGTTTTTGAACTGCTAATACATAGGACAAAAATACAAGAATAACAGATAATATAACAGCAACAAGTAAAAAAATCAAAATAACAGAATACTCATTGTAAAACAACGAACTATTTGAATGTAAATCATTCATTGAGAATAAAATATATGAAATCATTTGTAGTCTAATCTTTTATCAAGACGATTTTCTTAGTCCAGAAATTGCACCAGATCTTGCTAATAATAAAAAACTTAATCTAGAAAATTTTTTAAAAATTCGGTTAAATTTAGCTTTGCGGTTAGTTAAAATACATCTGTTGACGAATCGAGTTTTGTTTTGATTTCCTGCAAAAGTAGATAATCTAGAGATTGCATTCCATTTCAATACTAAAGATAAATTTTCATTTTTAACTATGCTTTTTAAAATAATATGATTTAATTCTTGTTGATTAAAAAATTTTCTAATTTTTTTATCTTTTTGAGTTTGCTTTTTCATACGAGTAATTATCAGGGAGACAAGAATTTAAATGTTCTATATTCTTGACATAACTCAATGGATTCATTTATTACTCTTTTTTCTGTTTCGTTATACTTCATTTCAACAAAACCACTTAACGGAAAATCTTTTCTAAAAGGATACCCTTCAAAGCCGTAATCCGTCAATATTCGTTTTAAATTAGAATGATTCTTGAAAAATACACCGTACATGTCTCAAATCTCACATTCGTACCAGCCCGCTGTAAAATACAGGCGATCACAAGAATCTATGCCACACAATTCATGAGTGAACGTGTTAATTCTAAGACGAATATTAAATCGAATACTTAGTAAATCATAAACTAATTTAAATCTATATTTATTATGAGGAAAATCTACACACGTTATACACGTTAAAATATTAAATTGATAAGGTATATGATATTTTAAAAGTATTAAAGTTTCGTATAATAATTTTGATTTTACTAATATTGTAAGCTCTTGAGCATGTAATTGAATTTTTTCCAGGGGGGATATTTTAGATAAATTTCAAATATTTTTTACAATTAATCGTGAATTCATTTTTTGGGTTATTATTGTTTTAGACTAAAAAAATATATGTAATGCATTAACTTGTATACAATGTATAAAACTTTTGAATAATTGTGAAATCCTAATTGGGATAAATAGTCTTTTTTAATATTATAACCTTCAATATGTTTTTACAAACGATTTTCTGTTTAAGACCTCTGATTTCTTAAGATTATAAGTGCATCCTACATTATTTTAGAAAAATTTCCCGAAGTATTTAGATATACAATTTTGAAAAACCATTTCTGGTTCTTCTAAGCCATACAATAGACCAGGTAATATTGCGGAAAAAGCTACAAATTCATACATTTCCGCGAAGCATACCAGAGTTTGGACCTCATCCAGCGAACAAACTCTAATCATCCGGTAAATTTTGGGACCCACCATCTGCCGGTTCATCAAGGGGCTGGACATCTCCAGAATATGAGTGATCATCCGGGAAAACATGTGAGAACACATCATTTAACAGGTCATCAGAAAAGTGGACATCTTCATCGTGAAAAAAGTTTTGAGAGCTTTGATTAGAAAGTCTAGGTGAAGAAGTAGACTCATCAGTAAGAAATGAGTTAGTAGGATGTAGTATATTTTTTTCATGGTCTTTAGTGTTTTGAGTTAATCTTTAATGTTTCTATCTTGGCTACACTAACAAAATCTTCAGATTGAAACTTATTACGATATTTCTTGTAGAAAAAATTAGAATTTGTGGAAGTAAGCTTTTTTTTATTTGAAGAATTCAAAAATAAACTTTTTTTTGCAAAATGGTACTTTGCGTAAGTTTTTAGGAAAGAAGAATAATCAAAATAGACACATCCATTTGGAAGGATGTGCAAAATTTTTATAGATTTTAAATTAAATTTCATAACAATTAACGATCAACTTCACCAAACACAATATCTTGAGTACCTATAATTGTAACAACGTCAGCAATTAGATGTCCTTTCGACATAAAGTCTAAAGCTTGTAAGTGGTTAAAACCAGGCGCTTTAATTTTACAACGATAAGGTCTATTAGTATTATCAGAAACTAAATAAACTCCAAACTCTCCTTTTGGTGCTTCAGTACCAATGTAAGTTTCATTAGCTGCAATATTAACGCCTTGAGTATACATTTTAAAATGATGAATCAGTGCTTCCATTGATTGTTTCATATCTGTTCTGGTTGGGGGTGAAATTTTAAAATCGTTTGTTTTTATATAACCTAGTGGCATTAAATTTAGACACTGCTCGATTATTTTTAACGATTCTTTCATTTCAAACACCCGAACTAAGTACCTATCGTAACAATCACCATTACTCCCTACAAAAATATTGAATGCAAGCTTATCATAAACTTCATAAGGCTGGCTTTTTCTTAAGTCTCAGTAAATACCAGAGCCACGTAGCATAACTCCGCTAAAACCTCATTGACAAGCATCACTCGCATTTACAACACCAATGTCTACTAACCGTTGTTTTCAAATTCTATTTTCTGTTAACATATCTTCCATTTCGATTAACCTTAACGAAAATTGCTCGGTAAACATATAAATATCATCTAATAGACCTTTCGGTATGTCAACCTGTAATCCCCCCGGTCTAAAATAAGCAGCATGCATTCGTGCCCCAGAAACTCTTTCGTAAAACTCCATAAGTTTCTCTCTCTCTTCAAAGGCTCACAAGAACGGAGTCATGGCGCCAACATCCATTGCGTGACACCCAACAGCTAACAAATGGTTTAAAATTCGAGTAATCTCAGCAAAAAGCACTCGAATATACTGAGCCCGTTTTGGAACTTTGCAATTGAAAAGCTTTTCAATTGCCAAACAGTAGCTATGCTCTTGCGCCATCATTGAAACATAGTCTAGACGATCAAAATAAGGTAGTGCTTGAACATAATTTTTATATTCGATTAATTTTTCCGTGCCTCTATGTAACAAGCCTATATGCGGGTCTGCTCGATTTACAATTTCACCGTTAAGCTCTAATACTAATCTTAACACACCATGAGCCGCAGGATGCTGAGGACCAAAATTGATAGTAAAATTTTTTATTTTTTTTAATAAATTTCTTTTTTTTAATGTCATTAGGTAATAATAGATTTGAACTATTAGCTTTTCTTTGTATGCGAAACACTCTACCAGTTGAGTTAATTACCTTTTACCTCTTCAAAATAGCTTTATTCGTATTATATAATTAACCATGAAAAAAAGGGGATTTTATTAAATGGTCAAATAAACAAGATAATAAAACAAAAAAGAACAGCTAAAAAATCGACAAAACTTTTATGCGTGTTTAGTCAACTTTAGACAAGTTATTTTTAATATCATACGATAACAATTTAGTTTCAATAATTCCTATAACTGGAATTAAAACAATAAAAAATAAGAAATAAAATACTGTTGCAACTTGACCTACTACAACGTAAACATCTTTGACAGGTTTTTGCCCAATTCAACCTAATAGTAAAAAATCAGCAACTAGTAACCAGTAAAAAACTTTAAAAATAGGTCTAAAAGTGGTGCTTCGAATTTCAGACGTATTTAAAAACGGAATTAAAAATAAAACAATAAGAGCACCACCCATAGCTGCAACACCACCAAGTTTGTCAGGGATAGACCGTAAAATAGCGTAAAATGGCAAGAAATACCATTCAGGTACAATATGAGCTGGTGTTTGCATAGGATCTGCGGGTATATAATTATCTGGATGACCTAAAGCATTTGGGAAATAGAAAACAAAAACACCAAAAAAAGTTAAAAAGCAGAAAAACGCAAATAAATCTTTAACCACAAAATAAGGGTAAAAAGGAATTTTATCTCCTTTACTATCCACTCCTAAAGGGTTGTTAGAACCATCTTTATGTAAAAGTGCTAAATGGATTAAAGATAAAGCAGCAATCACAAATGGTAAAAAAAAGTGTAAACTAAAAAATCTATTTAATGTAGCATTACTGACAGTGAAACCTCCTCACAATCAGTCCACAATGGAGTGACCCACTATAGGAATTGCAGTTACTAAGCTTGTAATTACGGTAGCACCCCAGAAGCTCATCTGGCCTCAAGGAAGTACATAGCCCATAAAAGCTGTCCCCATCATCAAGATAAAAATAAGAACACCGGAACACCAAAGTAACTGTCTTGGCTGCATATAAGAGCCGTAGTACAAACCACGAAATATATGACAATATACCACAATAAAAAACATAGAAGCTCCATTTGCATGAATATAACGTATTAATCAACCATTATTAACATCTCGCATGATATGCTCTACACTACTAAATGCAAGATCAATATGTGGAGTATAATGCATAGCTAAGAAAATACCCGATAAAATTTGAATGATTAGGCAGATTCCCGCGGAAGATCCAAAACTTCAAGCGTATGTTAAGTTTAATGGGCTTGGGTAATGAATCAAATGGCCATCTAAAATAGATAACAAATAATTCTGACATCACCGTATTGTCTTAGTAACAAAAAAAGACATAAAACTATAATTATGATATTCATTCGGAGAGTTTAAATTTATAAATTTACCAAAAAGACTAAGTCTCAACAATTCATAACTGGAACGCATAATCCTGTAATAGATTTTAACTATTATTTATAAAATATTTGAATAAGAGTATCTTTTAACATTATAATAACTAGTTGATTAATTTGAAAAATCAATCATTTGTTTTACGTAACTTCAAAATAGCCAAAAAATCTATGTTCTAATGTTTTAAAAACATTCTAAAAAATATCATCGCAGGAAAAAAGGGACTCGAACCCTTGACCTTTGGTTTTGAAAACCACTGTTCTACCAACTGAACTATTTCCC
>VFQS010000747.1_pt1 | contig 33677 bp, 47 predicted proteins | sample 3512361 | NCBI WGS metagenome assembly VFQS01 (sample SAMN10412375, study PRJNA504923) | tailings metagenome | isolation source: Relicate 1 Philex TSF3 active mining | place: Philippines
GCAGCAGGGGTAGATGCACCCGCTGCAACACGCCCAGCCAGCTGTTGCCCAGGGACGTGGCCGCTTCATCCACGCTGGGGGGAATCCGCTCAAGGGCGGCGTCGAGGCCGCCCTTCGACACGGCCAGGAAGCGATCGCTGTAGCCCCACACCAGTAGCAGTAGGGGTGCGAGCGCCAGAGGTCCACCGATCAGCATCAGAGCCAGGGCCAGCACGGTGCCGGGGATGGCGTAGCCGAGGCCAGAGATAAAGGTGAGCCGCTGCAGCACGGCATTGGGAATCCAGCGCTTGGCGATGGCCAGCAGCAGGCCGCCGCCCACAGTGAGGGCCGCAGCGAGAAGCGCTAACCCGAAGCTGCGGCTCCCGAGAGCCAGCAGCTCCGTGGTGTCTTCTGCACGCAGCTGGTCCCAGCTGAGCCCAGCCCAGATCACCGGTAGCCCCAGGGTGATCAGCGGCGGCAGCAGGCACAGCGCCTGGCTCAGCCAGCGCCGTTGCCCCACAAGGCGCCATTGGGGGTCGGCATCGCCATCGTTGCCGAGATTCCAGCAGCGGCTGCGCTGGCGCAGGTTGCGCTCCGCGCCCACCAGCAGCGCCACGATCAGCAGCGCCATCAGGGCCAGGGCTACGGCTCCTTGAGGGTCGCCATCTTGTTGCCAGCGGTTGAGGATGCCGGTGGAGAGCGTTGGCACACCGAGCAGCTGCACGGCACCGAGCTCATTCACCACTTCCATGCCGCCCAAGGCCACCCCAGCGCCAATGGCCGGCAGGGCCATCGGTAGGGCCACCCGCCAGAAGCTGCCCCACGGGCCAACCCCAAGGCTGCGGCAGGCCTCCAGCTGACGGCGCCCGCTCACCGAGAAGCTCTCGGTGGAGAGCAGAAACACATAGCTGTAGGTGCTCAGCACCATCACGATCAGCGTGGGGGTGAAGCCGTGCACCCGCAGGCCGTAGCGGCTGCCGAGATCGATCCAGGTGGCGGCCAGCAGATAACTGGGTGTAGCCAGCGGCAAAAGCTGGGCGATGCGCAGCCAGCGCCGGCCCGGAAAGGCGCATCGAGCTGTGATCCAGCCGGTGGCCGTGCCCAAGACGGCGGTGAGAAGCCCCACCAGGGCCACCAGAGCAAGGGTGTTCAGCACCTGCTCGGCGCCGCCATAGCCGAGGTCGAACCGGGTGCCTTCACCGGCATCGAAGGCAAACCATCCCAGGCTCAACACCGGAGCAAGGGCCAGGGCGCACAGCAGCAAAACGCCCACCGCCAGCAGGCTGCGCTGGGGGCTCCGTGATGTGGCCTTTGCGGAGAGAGGAACCATGGGCAAAAAGCCTACGGGGCCAGGGCTTTGCACACTTTGGTGTGACATTTGTTACACCCGCGGGTGGGCAATGATCGCTACCCCTCGGAAGGGCACTTTCTGCTGGTCATAGTGCTCGCAAGCACGATCTGCTTCCCTTGAAATTCCCCTCGTTGCGATCCCTGCGCCAGCCCGAATCCCTCGGTGCTCTTGCTTTGTTGGCCGTGAGCGCCACCGGTGGAGCCATAGCGGCACTCGGTGTGGAGACAGCCCAGGCTCAGAGCCAGGAGATTGGCGTTTATTCCGGGCGTCACTACAACACCGATAAAGAGCTCTACCGCCAGTTCACTGCCCGCACCGGCATCAGAGTGAAGTTGCTGGAGGGCAAAGACGACGCGTTGATTGAACGTGTTCGCGCTGAAGGCAAGAACAGCCCGGCCGATGTGCTGGTGCTCGTGGATGCAGCGCGGCTCGATAAGGCTTCCGACATGGGCCTGTTTCGTCCCAGCCCCTCCGCCATGCTGATGCGGGATGTGCCGCTGAATCTGCGCGACAGCAAGGGCCGTTGGTATGGCCTGACTCGCCGGGTGCGGGTGCCGGTGGTGAACCCCAAGCTGGTGAACCCAGCCAGCATCCGCACCTATGCCGACCTCGCCAATCCGGCCCTGAAGGGCAAGCTCTGCCTGCGCGATAGCAAGAGCGTGTACAACCAGTCGCTTGTGGCGGATCAGATGATCCTGCGGGGCGATGCCGCCACGGCGAAGTGGGTGGAAGGGATGACCGCCAATGTGACCAAGCCCTACTTCACCTCCGATACACCCTTGATCCGCGCTGTGGCGAATGGCGAGTGCGGTGTGGGCCTGGTGAACACCTATTACCTGGCTCGGATGCTCTCGGGTGAAAGCGGCGCTGCCGACAAAGCGATGGCGGGCAAGGTGAAGGTGGTGTTCACCAATCCAGCGCACGTGAATATCTCAGGGGCTGGGGTGGTGAAAACCTCCAAAAACCCCCAGGCGGCGCTGAAGCTGATTGAGTTCCTGGCTTCTCCCACCGGCGGCCGTGGCTACGCCGAGGCGAACAACGAATATCCGCTGAAGGGCTACGGCAACAACCCGATCCTCAAGCGCTTCGGCACGTTCAAGGCCGACGGTGTGTCGGCGGAGCAGATGGGCGCCAAGAACAAGGCCGCCGTGCAGCTGATGGCGCGCAACGGCTGGAAGTAACCCCCCGTGCTGTTGGCGGGCTTGCCCCCGCGCAACACGTCACTCGCCGCCCGGGCTCCGCTCGAGGCGGCTTTTTCGTGCCCGCAGAGAGCCGCCCCTTCGCAGTTGCCAGTTGTTATTGAGAATCGCTTGCAAAAAGCGCCGCGCTTCTCTACATTGCGACGCATTCGCAATTAGCCCCTGCTTTGGCTGGGTCCATGAGCTTCCGTTTCCTTCCCGAGTCCCCTGTCAACGCTGTGCGCATGCCGGTTGGGCAGACCGTGCTGCTCGATCCCGCCCTGCGCCCTGAGGGCAGCTGCATTGAAGTGTTGGAGGGGATGGCCCGTGTGTATTGCCCCTGCGAGGAAACCGAGGGGATGACCCTGGCTTTCCTCCAGCCCGGTGATCAGCTGCGCACCGATCGGCTCTGCAGTGAGGGGGTATGCGTGGAGGCCCTCACGCCGCTGCTGTTCAGCACCGAAGCGGTGCCTGCCGGCGAGGCTGGCTTCGACCCTGTGAATGAGTGGACGCTGCAGCTGCTGCGCATCCGCCACCTCGGCAACGCCGAGCAGCGCCTGCATGCTCTGCTCAGCCTGTTGGTGCGCCGCATGGGGCGCCGCTGCGGCGACTGGTGTGATCTGCCGTTCCGCCTCACCCACGAGCGCATCGGTGAGCTGATCGGTGCCACCCGGGTCACCACCACCCGGATGATATCCAAAATCCGCCAGGCCAAGTTGATCGAGGTTCCCGCCGGCGACAGCTGCCTGCGCCTCGCTCCGGCTCTGGTGGAGTCAGCCCCGCTGGCGGCGGCCTGAGGGCTAATCGGCAGGGTCATCCGGGAATTCCCGGAGGTGTAAGGCCTTGAGCTGCTCGGCTTCGAAATGCCGCCGCTCCTCGTCCTGCAGCCGCAGCGCCTTGGCCATCGGGCACCAGTCGTCAAACGGAGGCTCGTTCAGGCTGTAGCTGCCGAATTCAGCCCGCATGCGCTCCATGCACTCGAGCGAGCAGTGCTCAGGGAAGCGCGGGCAATGCTCGATGGGCTGCGTGGTGGCTTCAGGCATGGGCTGATCAGCAGCGGATCAGCCCGATTCTCGATGGCTCAAGCCATGGTTGTGACGTTAATCCTTTTGCTAACCGATTCCGGCAGGTTTTTGGAGATCGGGCAGAGCCTCATCCGTTCTTCCATGAAGGCCATCACCTCACTGCTGGCGAGCGGCTGTTCGGCCGGGTCTGCTGCCGGATCAAGGCGGATTCGGAAATCCCCCTCCACGCTGGCGATGATCCATTCGCTGCTGGTGGTCACGTTGAAATCAGCCTGCACCTCCTGCAAGGCAATTCCCTGTTCACGGGCATTGGCCACTAAATAAAAGTGCTGGCAGAGCAGCAGCGAGATCAGATAGATCCGAAAGCCCGGCATCGAGAGGCTGAGCTGCTGGGGCTCCCACAGGCCAGAGTCGCTCAGGAACTCCACCACCAAATCAGTGGTGCCGCGCTCAGGCGGGCGATGGCTGCTGCGCAGCCGGAAGCGGAAAGTGCGGTTGTTCATGGTGAGCGGGTATGGGCGAGCGATCAGATCTGGTGTGAATGGGTGTTGCTCAGCAGCGCTGGAGCCTGGCGGCGGGCCTGTGCCTCGCGATCCGCTGGGGGCTGACGTTTCCAGGCCTCCAAGCCACTCATCAGCGCTGAGCCGATCAGCAGGATCGAAAAGCCCTGGCGTAGGCGCCGATCGCTGAGATGGGGTGCCAGCCGTTGCCCCACCACGGCACCCAGGGCGCCGCCGGCGAGCAGGGGCAGCATCAGCGGCAGGCTTTGGGCTGGCCAGTGGCCGAGGGCGCCCAAGGCCACAAGGGCATTTACGGCGATCAGCAGCAGGCTGGTGCCGCTGGCCAGTTGCATCGGCAGCCCCGCCAACAGCACCAGGGCGGGCACGATCGCAAAGCCGCCGCCCACGCCGGCAATACCGGTGAGCAGGCCTACCAGAATCCCCTGGATCGCGAGCAGCGCCGGGCGTGACTTTGAGGCGCTGCCACTACTTTGGCCGCGGGTGAGGAGCCAGGAAGCCACCAAGGCGGCTGCGCTGAACACCCCCAGCTGCACCGGCTCAGGAATCAGCCCGGCCTTCACCCAACTGCCCCCCAGCCAGCTGCCCGCCAGGGCTGGAACCCCCAGGATCAAGGCCGGTTTGAGGGCGAACTGGCCGCGGCGCACATAGGGCCCCAGGTTGGCCAGGGCCAGCAGCATCACCACCAGCAGCGAGAGGGGCACCGCCTCTCGGGTGGGCAGGGCCGCGCCACTCACCAGGAGTGGCAACAGCAGGATCGAGCCGCCGGCCCCGAGCACGGAGAGCAGAAAGCCGATCAGGCCTCCGCCGAGGCCCAGGAGGAGCAGTGCGCTCAGGGCCATCAGATCGACACCTTGTTCCAGGGCATCACGGCCAGCAGCCTTGCCATGCCGCAGAAGCCGCTCACCCCGGCGAAGGTGAGGCCCGCCCCCACAAACCAGGTGATCGCAATCCAACCGGGGGCCACGGTGTTGCTCAGGATCAGTCCCAGCAGGATCAATGATCCAGCGGCGATCTGCACCTGACGCATCAGCGGCAGGGGAGCGTTCTTGAGCTTGCGCACCGGGTAGCCGGCCTGCTGCCAGTTGGGCAGGCCACCCGCCAGATCCACCACGGAATCGGGATGGCCGCGGTCGAGCAGGCGGTTGAGACCCTGGGCGCTGCGGTTGCCGCTCTGGCACACCAGCACCAGGGGGCCCTGGGGTAGGTCGGCCTGATGCAGGCGGCTCAGCGGCACATTCATGCTGCCGGCGATATGGCCGCTGGCGTATTCCATCGGTTCACGCACATCGATCACGGTGATGCGCTTGCTGGCCAGTTGATCGGCGAGGTCTTGAGCGGAAATGCTGGTGGTCATCGCAATGCAAAGGGGAAAGGTGTTGAGGAAACAGGACGGTGCTCAGAGCGCCACGGCGCCGGCCAGGGGGTAGCCCTCATCGCTCCAACGGCTCAAGCCGCCGCGCAGATTGGCGATGGTGGTGATGCCCTCCTTGAGCAATTGCTGGATGGCCAGGGCCGAGCGGCTGCCTGAATGGCAGACCACCACCAGTGGTTTGCCTGAAGGGATCTCCTGGCGGCGCTGCTCCAGCTCAGGCAGGGGGATGTTGAGGCTGCCGCTGATGTGGCCATCCGGCCCCTGCAGCTCTTCGGGCGAACGCACATCGAGGATCGTGAGCTCCGGCAGGTGGGCCGCAACCCAGGCCGGGGTCAGTTCGGGCAGTCCGGCATAGCTGCGTTGCACGGGAGCCCAGGCGCTGCGGGCTTCTGCCTGCCGGGGTTTGCCGGAGCGCATGTTGCCCGGCAGGGCCTCGGCGATCTTGTGGGGGTGGGGGAGTTTCATGTTCTCCATGTGGCCCACGAAGTCGCGTTCGGTGGCGGCGCCGCCGAGGCGGGCGTTGAAGGCTTTTTCCTCCACCACCGACGACACGCTGCGGCCGGTGTAGTCGTGCCCGGGGTAGAGCAGGCAGGCATCGGGCAGGGAGAAGATCTGCTCGGTGATCGAGCGCCAGAGGGTGTGGGCGTTGCCCTGCTGGAAATCGCAGCGGCCGCAGCCGCGCACCAACAGCGCATCGCCGGTGAAGGCCATGGAGTGGTCGTCGAGCACGAAGCTGATGCAGCCATCGGTGTGGCCGGGGGTGCTGCGCACCTCCAGGAATCGATTGCCGAAGGCGATGCGATCCCCATGCGACAAGGGCTGGGTGACGTTCTCGGCGCGGGCGGCGGCGGCCAGGCCGATGGCACAGCCGGTGGCTTCATGCATCAGCCAGCTGCCGGTCACATGGTCGGCATGGGCGTGGGTGTCGATCGAGGCCACGAGCTCGATCCCCAGTTCATGAATCAGCGAGAGATCTCGGCTGTGCTGTTCGAAAACCGAGTCGATCAGCACGCCTTGGCGACTGGGCACGTCGGCCAGGAGATAGGTGAAGGTGCCGGTGGCGGCATCAAACAGCTGGCGGAATAGCAGGGCGCTGCCGCCGGCCGCCGCGGCGAGGGAAATGACGGGGGCAGCGGCGGTGGTTGCAGACATGAGTGAACAGTCACACACTGGTATGACGATAAGCGCATAGCCCCATTGTCGCAATGGGTGGATGTGCTCAGTTGTGGCCGGGTTTGCGGCCAACCGCCTGCACCACGGCGCTTTGGCCGCGGTGATAGGGCCCCTCTTCGATCCAGCGTTCCTGTTCCCGCAGCACCAGCCAGTCGAGGCCCTGCCATTCATCCCGCGCTTGATCGGGTTCGATCAGCAGCTCCGTGGTTGGTGGTCCGCCGGTGCCGAAGCGCAGTTGGCGCGTACGTCTGGAGGCAGGTGCATCCAGATGGCTGCCACCAGGTCGGTGCTCTCCGCTTTGAGCTGGAGGTCGTTGAGGTCGCAGCGGAGGCACTCGATCGTTATGCCGCGCTGCTGTGCCTGCTCGCGGAGGAAGTCGTTGGGCTCGCAGCTGTAGGCCCAATCCGCTTCGGTGTAGCGGCTGTCCCAGAACTGGCGTGGATCCATCGGGGTTGACGCGGGCATAATGCTTCTATCGTCATAGATGGTTGTTATGGCTGCTGCGGGGTCCATGCCGTCTCCTCAGCTGCTTGAGGAATACAGCCAGTTTTTTCGGATCCTGAGCGAGCCGGCCCGGCTGCAGTTGCTCTGCCACCTCAAGCAGGGGCCTACCGATGTGGCCACCCTGATCGAGGCCACCGGCTTTTCCCAGTCGCACATCAGCCGGCAACTCGGTCAGCTGCAACGCGCTGGGTTGGTGTGCTGCGAGCGCGATGGGGCGCGCACGATCTGGCAGGCGGAGGGCGATCTCGTGGATGAGTTGTGTGCCTTGGTGCAAGGGCGCCTGAAGCAGCGGCTAGAAGCGCAGCTGCAGCAGTTCAAGGTGGCCTAAGTCCCCACTCAGCAACTACCGAAGAGACGATGGTCAGCTTCCAGAAAAAGCTGGTAGGTAATGGTGTCGTCGTTGCCGGCAACCGCGATCGACACGGTGTTTCTCGGCGGGCAGACTTCAACAGCTAACGACGTGGCACTGTCGCGATGCAGGGCGTGAAACGTGGCGCTTTGCGCGTCACCGGAATACAGGGTTTCCGCTTCGCGCTCAAAGCCCATCTCGCGTGAGATGAGGGTGATTCCTGCCAGGGAGCGGGTCAGGCCTGCGTTGGAGCTGATGGCCGTCACATACACAAAAGGGGCAGATTGGGGTGCGCTCTCTGGCAGAGGGGCGGCGAGCGTCTGAAGCAGTTGACGCATGGATTCCGTGGGCAGGCGCGATCGGATTGTGCAGAGATACGTTAGATGGCTTCCACTAGATCTGCATGGCGCTGCCGATGCGGGCGCTAGGGGTGGTGCAGGGTGCCAGGCGCTCGATGCGCCGGGGCGCGCTCCGAGCGGGTGCAGCGCGAAGGCTGGGCAGGCCCTCAGGTGGCAGGCGCTTCAGGAATGAACACGGCGTATATGCCCGCAGGTCGGCTGGTTTGAAGTTGAATGCGCGGTCGTTATCGCCGTACTTGTTTTTGATGAAGGCCGGGCGGCTGTCCTTGCTGCCATGGCAGGTCATACAGCTCGGCTGCACGTCGATGCGCCTGTAGTCATTCACGCACGCTCCCTGTTTCGCGCTGGCCGGTTCCCATGCGCCGTTGATGCCGGGATGGCTATGGAACAGGTCGATCACCTCCCGTTCCTGCTTGCTGCTGGAAGCCAGGGAAATCCGCATCCGATCCAGCTGCTCCATGGAACGAAAAAGGGCCTCGCCGTAGCCAGGTCCCTGGCGCCCTCAATCAGCTGGGCGGGGTTCAAAGCCCCACTAACCGATCGCGGGTGCGTTGAGAGCCACGGGCTCAACGCTGGCTGCGGCCAGATCGAGCGGGAAATTGTGCACATTGCGCTCGTGCATGGCCTCGATGCCGAGCCCGGCCTTGTTGAGGATGTCGGCCCAGGTTTCAATCACGCGGCCTTGGTTGTCGAGCACGGAGTGGTTGAAGTTGAGGCCGTTGAGGTTGAAGGAGAAGCTCACCACGGCCAGGGCGGCAAACCAGATGCCGACCACTGGCCAGGCCGCCAGGAAGAAGTGCAGGCTGCGGCTGTTGTTGAAGCTCGCGTATTGGAAGATCAGGCGACCGAAGTAGCCGTGGGCAGCAACGATGTTGTAGGTCTCTTCTTCCTGGCCGAACTTGTAGCCCTTGTTGAGGGATTCCTGTTCGGTGGTTTCTCGCACAAGTGAGCTGGTTACCAAAGAGCCGTGCATCGCTGAGAACAGCGAACCGCCGAAAATGCCTGCCACGCCGAGCATGTGGAAGGGATGCATCAGCACGTTGTGCTCCGCCTGCAGCACCAACATGAAGTTGAACGTGCCGGAGATCCCGAGTGGCAGGGCATCGGAGAAGGAGCCCTGGCCGATGGCGTACACCAGCAGCACAGCGGTGGCTGCGGCCACCGGTGCGCTGTAAGCCACGGCGATCCAGGGGCGCATCCCCAGGCGATAGCTGAGTTCCCATTCGCGGCCCATCCAGCAGAAGATGCCGATCAGGAAGTGGAAGATGATCAGCTGGTAGGGCCCGCCGTTGTAGAGCCATTCATCCAGGCTGGTGGACTCCCAAATGGGATAGAAGTGAAGGCCGATGGCGTTGGAGCTGGGCACCACCGCTGCAGTGATGATGTTGTTGCCGTAGAGCAGTCCACCTGAGACGGGCTCGCGCACGCCGTCGATGTCGACCGGGGGTGCGGCGATGAAGGCGATCACGAAACAGATCGCCGCGGCGAGCAGGGTGGGGATCATCAGCACGCCAAACCAGCCCACGTAGAGGCGGTTGTCGGTGCTGGTGACCCAGTCTCTGAAGGCCAGCCAGCGCGACTGCCGCGCCGGGGCTAAGGAGGTTGCGGTCATGGTTGCAAAGAGCGCAGGACCGGAAGCCGGGGAGCTCATCCCGTCTTCCTACAACTACACTATCGTTATGAGCTTCTGGGCGCGGGGCTTCGCGATGCGTATTTCTGCTCAATGTTGTTGGGGCCTCCTGCTGGCCTTGGTTGTCGTGCTCCTTCCGGTCGGCGCCGGGGCGGCGGAGATCCAGCGCTGGGATCTCCGCGATGGCGATGGTGAGCCTTGGGGGCTGGTGGTGTTCCCGCAGCCTGATCCCGCTTACGCCCCGGGCTGGAGGCTGCGGCTCACGGCCCGCACAGCTGCAGCGGCCCTGGATCACCAGGAGCCCTTGCGGCTCGATGACGGCCTTGGCCACCTCTGGCAGCTCGACAACCGCAGTGCTGAGCTCGTGGCACCGGGTGAGTCGGCATTGCCGCTCCAGTCGGCTCAGTTCGATCTGGAGGGCCTGCAGCCTCGCCCGAGTGCGGTGTTGCCCCTGCATCTCAGGCTGGTTTTGGCGGATGGGGAGGCAGAGCTTCTGCTCGGCCCCGACCAGGTGGCTGCCCTCAGCAGCCTGCCTGCAGCGCCATCAAACCAGTCTTGAGCCCGAGGCGCGTTGCCGCTGCGCTGGATCCAGCACCGCCGCAATCGTGCGGATCAGCCAGCGGCCCTCGGTGGTCACCATGGCCTGGCCGCGGCTGCCGTGTTCACTCAGGTGCACCAGCCCATCGCCGGCTAACTCCTGCAGCTGTTGCCACTCCAGGGCATAGCGCTCCAGATCAAGCTCAACGTTGAATTCACACATCACCTGGCGAATCAGCTCACGGCGCTCCAGCACCTCCGGATCGCGCACCACCAAGCCTCGTTCCACGGGTAGATGCCCTTCGGCCAGGGCCGCGCTGTATGCCTTGAGATCACGCTCGTTCTGGGCGAACAGGTGGGGGAATTGGCTGATCGCCGTGGGTCCCACCCCCAGCAGTTCCAGCTCGCCCCCGGTGGTGTAGCCCTGGAAATTGCGGTGCAAGCGGCCGCTCCTGGCCGCGGCGGCCAGGCTGTCGCCAGCCAGGGCGTAGTGATCCATGCCGATGGCCTCGTAGCCGCCGGAGCAGAGCAGGCGTTGCGCGTCTTCCAGCATCACGATCCGCTCCCGCTGGCTCGGTAGATCATCAGCCGCGATCTTGCGCTGCAGCGGCAGTTGCTCCGGCAGATAGGCAAACGAGAAGAGCGAGATGCGATCGGGCCGTAGCTCCTGCACCAGCTCAAGGGTTGTGCGGAAGCGATCGGGGGTCTGCAGGGGGAGGCCGCAGATCAGATCCACGTTCACGCTCGCGAAGTCTGCCTCCCGCAGCCAACCCATCACCCGCCGCAGCTGCTCCGCCGGCACCACCCGATTCACCGCCTTCTGCACCTCAGGGTCGGCATCTTGAATGCCGAAGCTGATGCGGTTGAAGCCCAGGGCACGCAGCTGCAGGGCCGCATCACGGCTGAGGAATTCGGGATTCACCTCAATCGAGGCCTCCAGATCAGGCTCCAGATCGAAATGGCGCTCGATCAGTTGCCAGAGCTGCCGCGTTTCGTCGGCATTGAGATAGTTGGGCGTGCCACCGCCCCAGTGCAGCTGGGCCAGGCGTCGCCGCTGTGGCATCGCCGTGCTGATCAGCTCCAGTTCCTTGGCCAAGGCCGCCAGATACGGCTCCACCACCTTCGAGCCCAGCTGCGTGGTGATGCGGTTGCAGCCGCAATACCAGCAGGCATGGCGGCAGAAGGGCACATGCACATACAGCGACAACGGCGCCGTGGTGGGCTGAGCCAACTGCGCCCGCAGCTCCGCCTCCCCCACCGCCGGGGTGAAGGCTGCCGCCGTGGGGTAGCTGGTGTAACGGGGAACCGGCTTGTCGTACTTGAGCAGCAGCTCGATCGGGCTGAGGGTGGTGGTGGCAGCAGCAGGCATGGCAGAGGTGGAGGGTGGGCGTGGGAACAAATGGCGCAGGCGGTTCAGCCCAGCTGGGCCAGCTCAGCCAGCAAGCGCTGGGTGGTGTGGAAGGCCAGAACGGCTTCCTCCAGCAGCTCCTCCTCTTCTTCAGCGGAGAGCTCCATCGCCTCGAAGCCGTCGTGAAGTTGATGTTTGAGGGTGGAGCGATCCTGGTCAAAGGCCCAGAAGTTCAGGGCCTGCAGCTCGTGGTTGCGCAGGATGGCGTTGGCCTGCTCACCCAGCTGCTGGCCGCCGGAGAGGTCGCCGCCGTAGCGCACATACACATGGGCCATGAAGCGGTGAGGAGCCTGGCGGGCCAGCAGCCGGAGCTGCTCCAGCCAGATCGCAGCGGCCGCCGATGGGGGTGTGGCCTCCACCGTGGAGAGCGCGGCTACATCGTGTTGCAGGGCGGTGGTGCGCTCCAGCGCTGCCCAGGGAATCGAGCGGGCTCCAAGGGCGGAGGCCAGCTCTGGTCCCGCCTGCTCCAGCAGGGCGTAGGCCGGTGCCAGGGCGCGTATCAAGGCGGCCAACTGGCGGGGCGAAGCCTGGCCGTTGAGCAGGGCTCGGGAGAACACCATGCCCTCCGCCTGGTGATGGGCCTTGCCGATCCGGGCATGCAGCTTGCGCACGCGCGGGCCGAAGCCCTTGCGCAGCTGGGCGTCGGCTGGGCCGGCGTGGTCGGAGATCGAAGCCAGTTGGGCCGTGGAATCAAGCATGGATGCAACCGCGACACCGCGGCGCGAACTGGGGCAACGTTATAACGCTACTGTTGTTTTGCAGTTCTCTGGTTGCAATTTCTTTGCAACCGTGCCGATGGCTCATTCCTTCGCCTCTCAGCCGTTCCAGTCGCAGCTTGATGTGCAGTTGTTGCTGGCCCCCGGCCGCCAGCTCAGCGGTGATGGTCAGCTGCGCGAATTGATGCAGGAACGCCGCCGCCATCTCGGCGATGGCAGCGGCGGCCTCTGGTATCTGTCGCCGGAGCGCCTGGCCGAGCTCCGGTTTTGCGGTTTGGAGCTCAGCGCGGGCGGCAACGAGGCTCTGGCGATCCGTGAACCGCGAGCGGCGGAGTGGTTGCAGTTGCGCTTTGGGGGGCAGTTGCAGCCCATCAGTCTGAGCAGCGCCTGGCTGATGGATGAGGCGCTGGAGCTTCCCGCTCCGGCGCCGTTGGCCAACGTCGGCTGAGCGTCGCTCACACCATGGCCGCCGCGGCTCCGGCCAGAATCCGCCGGGCCGCAGGCGGCTCGAAGCCAATCGTTTCCAGTGCCTGCTGGAAGAGCTCACTGAAGCTGGCCAGCAGCTCGATCGGATCCATGCCGATCGCCTGGAGGTCGGCGGCGAGGCTCTGCAGGATGCTGAGGGTGATGGGCAGAGCCCGCCTGGAGATCGCGGCGACGGATGCGTCCACGGCGGCAAAGCGCTCCTGCAGCCAGCGCTCGGCATAGCCGAGGTGTTCGCCTTCATCCGCGATCACAGCCGCGGTGATCGGTGCCGCATAGGCATCGGCCACGGGGAGATAGTGGCGGTAGGCCGCCACGGCGAAGCACTCCACCACCAGCCCCTGGATCACCAGGCAGCCGGCCAGGTCGCCCGCTCGGTCGCGTTCCAGAAACAGGGCGTGCAGCGGTGCGAAGAGCTGCCGGGCTAGCCCCACATCGGGCTTCACCCCCAGATTGCGACCGCAGCCCACGAAATCGCTGGCGTGGCGGCCCTCCATGGCCGCCAGCCTCTCCAGCTCCTGCTGATCGTCCGGGATCGCGCGCGACAGCAACCGGAAGTGACGATCGGCCAGCCCCTCGCCCACCACCACCATGCCGTTGATGCGGCTGTAGGCGTTGCGGTAGGCGGAAGAGGTGATGTCGAGCTTGGTTGTGGATGGTTTATTGAAGAACATGATTCAAATCTCTAAAGGGTGATTGAGCTCTTGCCGAGCTTTTTCCCAAAGGTCTGACTTGGGCATCGATCGGCAGTCTTCGAACCAGGGCCCGCCGAGTGTGTAGTGGAGCAGTCGAGCATCATCGGGAACCTCCTGAACGCCGACTAGGACATTCCATTGCGGTGGCAGAGCGCCAATTTCTTCGGTTTTGGTCCACCCGAACTGATGAAGTTCCAGTCCGCTAGCCGTGTTCACGTAGTGCGGAGAAAGCGCTTTGCACCGTGCGCAGTTGAACAGCATGACTGATGACCAATTCTTGCGTTGGTAGGGGCTCTGGGGCATGCCTTGGAACTTCAGTCCAGATGCGCAGTTATGGTTGTGCTGAACAACCTGTACTGCATAGCGCTCATCGCGTAGCTCCCAGAGCTCATTGATGTCCCCCTGGCAGAGTATGTCTGCGTCCATAAAAATGGCCCAACCCTGATAGTCGCAGATCCATGGCACAAGGAACCTGCTGAAGGAGAATTCTGTGCTCTGGAGTGGATGTGTAGATCGGTGGTAGACGCTCTCAAGCTGCGTCAGTCTGACTTGCCCGATCTGTACTGGCTTACTGGAGCGAGCCTGGATTGAATCTGTCAGAACATTGACTGCTACGTCCTCTCTGGAGTCGAAACCGATGAAGACTTTGATCGGATCAGATGCTTGCATTGGTTTTCAGTAAAAGTGGGGCTAGGCGGATGCGGCGCGCCAGGCCGAAGCGATGCAGCAGGCGGATGTGCTGCCAGGTGAGGTCGAGCTCCCACCAACGGAATCCCATGCGGGCGCTGCTGGGGTAGGCGTGGTGGTTGTTATGCCAGCCCTCGCCGAAGGTGAGCAGCGCCACCCACCAGTTGTTGCGTGAGCCATCGCCGCTGGCATGGCTCACGTAGCCCCAGCGATGGGTGGCGGAATTCACCAGCCAGGTGACGTGGTACACGAGCACGAGCCGCAGCGGAATGCCCCAGAGCACCAGTGGCCAGCCGCCTAAGGCGAAGAGCAGTGCCGCCAGGGGGAGCTGCAGCAGCAGAAAGTTGCGGTTGAGCCAGCGGTAGTAGGGCACCCTTTGCATGTCGGGTGTGAGCTGGTGCACATAGCGCTGGGCCGGCACATCCCGCAGCATCCAGCCGAAATGGCTCCACCAGAAGCCCAGATGGCTGTTGTGGTGGTCGGCTGGATCGTCGGAGTGGAGATGGTGGTGGCGGTGTAGCCCCACCCAGTCGATTGGGCCATGCTGGCAGCTGAGAGTGCCGCAGGTGGTGATCAGCGCCTCCAGCCAGCGGGGAACCGTGAAGGCGCCATGGGCCAGGAGGCGGTGGTAGCCGAGCGTGACCCCCACACAGGCGGTGAGCCAATAAAGCACCAACAGCGTGCCGATCGCCTCCCAGCTCCAGAAGCGGGGCAACAACGCCACCAGGGCGAAGGCGTGAATCACCACCATGAACACGGTGGTGCCCCAGCGGCGCCGCTGGCGGCGGGGGCTCACGCTGATGCCGCGCCTCAGCGGCGGCGTGCTCCAGGTGGCCGTCATGCCGCCGCCTCCATCGGCTGCAGGAACTGGCGCAGCAGCACGCCGGCGAAGCGCAGCTTCAGTCCCAGCTGCTGCAGGGGTTGCCCCTGGCTGGCTTTGATCTGGCGGAAGGTGTCCACCAGCTGATCGCGCAGCTCGAAATAGGTGGGCGTGAGCTGAAACACCACCGGAAAGGCGCGGCGGGCGGTGCGGTTGGTCTGGCGCATCACCTCCGCATCAAAACGGTCGGGATCCATGCCGAGCAGGCGATAGAAGTTGCCTCGCTCACACACCGTGAGGCTGTGGGTGAGAAACACGCTCCAGAGGAAGAAGCGGCTGAGCAACCGGCCGCGCAGCCCGCTATTGAGGCCAGGCCAGCAGCGGATCAGCATGTTGAAGATGTCGCCGTGGCGGTTCTCGTCCTGACACCAGGGCTCAAAGAAATCGAACAGCGGCGCGAAGGCGTTCTCAGGGTTGGCCTTGAGATGGCGATCGATCAGGATGTAGCGCCAGTAGCCGATCTTTTCGGAGAGATACACCGAATAGAGCACCCAATTCAACGGGAACCAGGTGACCGGCCGTTTGCCACTGAGGGCTGGCAAATCGATCACAATGCCCTCGGCCACCAGGGCTCGATTCAGAAAGCCCGCGTGGCGAGCTTCATCGCGCGCCATCAGGTTGAACAGGCGGCTGAGCTCAGGCCGTTTGGCGAGCTTGAGCTGGCGTGAGAGTTCTTTGAACAGCAGGAATCCCGAAAACTCCGACACGCAGGAGCGCACTAGATAGCTCTCATAGGCTTCTTTCTGCTCGGGGGCGAGGTCGCGCAGGCGATCCAGGGGGGCCTTGCGATCGAAGTGGTCGCGGTTGTAGTCGGCCTCCATTTCATTGAGCATCGCCTCAAAAGCGGGGCGCTCCGCCTCGAGATCCGTGCGGGCGGCCTTGGCGATTTCGGTGGTGTAGAAGCGCGGCGTGAGCAGGTCTTCGCTCAGGTGGGGTGCAGGAGCGGCAGAGGTGGCAGTCATCAGCGGGCGGAAGCGTTGGAGCGGGCGATGGCGTAGGCCGTGGCATCGGGGCCGTGGCGGTGGTTGGCGAACCAGCTCTGAAGCTCGAGCAACCAGCGCAGGCGTGCCTGGCGATCGCCGGAGGTCTTGAGCAGAGCGGCTTTGGCGGCTTCGATGGCTTGCAGATGCACGCCGCGGTGCCCGGGGCAGAGGCAGCCCTGCGCTGAGAGCCAGCGTTCCTCCAGGCGCAGGTGCAGGCGCAAGTCCCAGATCAGCCGCCGGCAACCACGCTCTAGGGCCAACGCTTCTGCCGCAGTCCATGCAGGTTGCATGGGGCCGTGGAGGCAGAGCAGTTCAGTCAGGTAGGCCTCGAGCCCGTCGTGCTGACGCTCGAGTAAAGGCTCTTGGTCGACCCATCGCCGCGGCCACAGCCAGGGCTTGGCGCGGACGGGTTCAGCGAGCAGCACAGCCATGGAGCAAGCCTCCGAAGCAAAGCGGATTCAGCATATAACGGCATCGTGATTCTGCAGATCTCGCAACAGTGAGATCCCTGGAGCGCTGGAGCGCGCTATCTTCCTCCTGTCTGACTCATGGGGCTATGGAGCACCTCGCCGAATACTTCAAGGTGTTTTCGGAGTCCAACCGCCTGGCGGTGCTCGATGCTCTGCGAGGTGGCCCGCTCAATGTCACGGCTGTGGTGGAGAAGACAGGGCTTAGTCAGGCCTTGGTGTCGAAGCACCTCAAGCTGCTCACCATCGCCGGGGTGATCCAGCGCCGACCAGAAGGCTCACTGGTGTTTTACGAGGTGAACGACAAGGCAGTGTTCAAGCTGTTGGCCCAGGCCGAGAAGCTGTTGCTCGCTTCCCGCCGCCAGCAACTCGACGCTTTGGCCGCCATTCTCTGATGGAACAGCACCCTGGTGATCTCATCCGATTGCGCGCAGCGTTAGCCGCTGGGAAGAAGGATCTCCGCGGTCTGAAGCTTGGAGAAATCGATGGTCTGGATCTCGACCTTTCCGAATGCAACCTTGATGGCAGCTGCTTCAAGGAAGCCCGCTTTGGCCATGCGAGTTTGCGGGGTGCTCACGCCCATGGATGTTGCTTTCAGCAAGCGTTGATCTGGGGGGCCGATCTCTCTGATCTTGATGCTTCATCCTCGTATTGGCATGAAGCCGACCTGTCGGGATCAAGGCTCCAGGGGGCTAATTTCAGCCATGCGCTTATGCACCGTTGTTGTCTTCGTGGTGTGGTGGCTGCAGGAAGTCAGTGGCAGGGTGCTCGGCTTGTGGAGGCGGACTTCCGCTCTGGCCTCGATCAACTCACCGACCTCGGTTGTGCCGATTTTGCCGGAGCGGATCTCAGCTTTGCTCTGCTTCAGGGTGCCAATTTGCATGCAGCAAACCTGAGGGAGAGCTGCCTCTATGGCGCAAATTTGCAGGGATGTGATCTCAGGGATGCTGATCTGCGCGGCTGTGATCTAAGAGATACCCAATTGCAAGATGCCCAGATGGAGGGCGCGCTGATCGACTGAGCGCCTAGATCGCCACGAGCCATCGACCGCCCAGGGCCAGGGCGAGGGCCAGGCCTGACGCTCCGAGCCAGCCTGCACGCTGGGTTGCAAACTGACGCCGCAGCAACACCACAGCGCCAAGCCAGCCAACCAATAGAACGGCGCTTTGGCAAAAGGCGATGACGTGAGGGTCGGCGCTCCAGGACGGAAGAGCCGTGCTCCATGCCGGGCCCCAAGCCGATGCGGAAACCGGCAACACCATTCCAGCCTCGCCCATGCCGAGTGGGAGATGGCGCGCCACGAGCAAGGCCCAGACCAACGGCAGCAGGCCATAAAGCCCCTGCAGCAGACGGTGCCTGGGCACGATCAAATGGGCCACACCAAACAGCCCAGCCGGTATGGCCAGGGCCAAGGTGGCCACCGCTAGACGTGGCAGGAGTGGTCCCTCTGTGAGGCTGACTGGGGCAGCCGGGAGCCAGCCCAACAGCCGCTGCCAGTGATGCAGGCTGAGATCACCGGCCAAAATCAGGATCAAGGCGGGCTCCGCCGGTGGAAAGTCCATCGTTCGTTGGATGTCCGCTGCGGGAGGCCGTAGGCACAACTGGACGGATCGGTGCGGGCAGGCCTGAGCGCAGGTGAGACAGAGCACGCAATTGCGGTTGTCGTTCAGATGGGCTGGGTGGGTTCCAAGCGGGCAACCGTTTGTGCTCAAGCCTTCGCCATCGGCGGGGCCGCCTTTGAAGCAGGCATAGCTGCTACAGCTGCCGCTGCAGGTACCAACTTGAGCACGTAGTTCGAGAATCGATAACTTGGCGAACAGACCATTCATCCCGCCAACCGGGCAGAGATAGCGGCACCAAAACCGCTTCTCGTAGCGGAGTGATCCAATCACGGCTCCTGCGGTAATCAGCAGCAGCAGGCAACTGCTCAACCAGGCTGTATTGCCCAGATTCCACACTTCCTCCCAGAGCAGAATCACGGCAAACCCTGCAGCCAGCACCGGCGAGGCCCAGGTGTCGGACTCGCCTCTGGGCCAGCGGCCGGGCTGATGCCCCAGAAAACGGGAGAGGCGCTGCGCAATCTCCCCCCAAACCATGAAGGGGCAGATGGAGCACCAGAGCCGCCCCACCAAGGGGAAGCTCAGCAGGATCAAGGGCCACCACCAGGCCCAAAACAGGTTGAGCGCGCCGTTATGGCTGCGCTCCTGGGGCCCTATCCACAGCCAGACATTCACAAGTACAAACACCCAGCTCACCAGGCCAAACAGCACGCTGTTCCAGAGCCATGGCGCCCGCATCAGCCCCCGCAGGTAAGGCTTCCAGCGCCAGATGTCAAAGCGATAGCGCTGTTGCCGAGGCGGCGTCCAGAACACGTCTTCGGGAAGCAGGTCTGGAAACTTGGCCTGGTTCTGGCCGCGGGCCTGCTGCAGAGCGCGATAGATCAGCTCTTCCAGTTCGCGCAGATTGTTCGGAAAGTCGTAGTTCTGGAGCCGTTGAATCACCGAATCAGGTACATCCGGTGGTGTGCTCCAGCCCATCTTTCGGCTCTGTTGCCGGATCCCGTAGTGCAACCATTCACCGAGATCCCCACGGCGTACGCGCAGGGGTGGAACGCGGATCGTTGCGCACCATGGATCAAACTCGGGACGCACAGTTTCGGTGGTGAAAAACAGCCGTGCCTCGCAACGGTGTTGCCCGCTTGCGCCCCAGGTTCCGTCCTTGGCCAACTGCAACAGGCGAGGCATCAGGGCCTCTGGCACGTGCTCCAGCTGGTCGATGAGTAGGGAGCCTGTTCCAAGCAGCTCCAGCACTCCACCAGGGCCGAAGAGGTCACTGCCGTCAGGTTTCAGCAGGGCCCCATCGAGCCGCACCATCAGTTGTTTGCGTGCCGATGAGCCGAAGTGAATAAGGGCCGCCAGGTTGTCTTTTTCGAGGCCGGGTTCACCCGTGATCAGCACGGGGCGCCGATCGCTCTGATGCGCCACCTGGCGCACGGCGTCGCGCAAGGACCGGGCGTAGCGGCTGCTGCCCACAACGCCGCGTCGCACCCGCCCCACCAATAGGGGAGCCAGCTTGAGCAACTCCGGTGACACGTTGGCCAATCGCTTGCCGAGCGGCTGTCTTCAGTCTGATTCGGCTGCTGGATCCGTGCAGTGCGGGGGTGTGATTGGCGCTTCTCTGAATCTGAATACGATGCCGAAAGGCCCTATGGCGTGTCGTCCTGGGTGTTGGCTCGGATGAAACCACCCCCGTCAGATCGAACGGTCCAGCGGTTGCGTCGTCGATCCGGTCTTCTGGTGTCTGTGGATCGTCGCGGTGGCTGGCTGCGGCACTGGCGTGAGCCTTACCTGCTGGCGCTGGCCATGTCGTGGCCGGCCTTTCTGGCTTCGGTCGCGCTGGTTTACCTCGGGATCAACCTGCTGTTTGCGGGGTTGTACGTGCTGGATCCAGCCGGGATCGGTGGTGGTGCTGGCGAGGCCGTCAGCTTCGCTGAGGCCTTTTTCTTCAGTGTGCAAACCCTTGGCTCGATCGGCTACGGCGTGCTGCACCCGGTGAGCTTCTACGCCCATCTGGTGGTCACAGCGGAATCCCTGAGTGGGTTGTTGTTCATCGCCCTCACCACCGGTTTGGCCTTCGCGCGCTTTTCCCGGAGTACGGCGCGGATTCGCTTCTCCCAGCTGGCGGTGGTTCACGCCTACAACGGCTCGCCCACATTGGCGTTTCGCCTCGCCAATGAACGCCGCAATGGGTTGCTGGAGGCTCGGCTGCGGCTGTTTCTCTCGGTGGATGAGGTGAGCGCTGAGGGCCATCGCATGCGCCGTCTCAAGCCATTGGCGCTGGAGCGCGATCAGGGCATTGCCTTTTTGTTGATCTGGACGGCCATGCACCGCATCGATGCCAGCAGTCCTCTGCATGGGATGGGCTCTGATCAGTTGCGGGAGCTCAATGCAGAGTTGGTGGTGGCTTTCTCGGGGATTGATGAAACCTTGGAGCGGCCGGTGCATGCCCGCACCAGCTGGCCGGCGGAGCAGATCGCCTTCGGCTGCTGCTTTGTCGACATGCTGCAGCACACCAACGGCGAGACCCGCATCGATTGGTCGCTGTTTGATCGCACCCGCCTCTGCCCTGCCGATTGAGTTGTTGTCATGACCCATTCCCCCGCCCCCGACACCGGTTCCTGGTGGGATCAGCGTTACCGCGAGGGCAGCGATCGCTGGGAGCTTGGTGCTCCGGCTCCCCCACTGCAGACGTTTTTCACGGAACACACCCAGGCGCCGAAGCCGCCTGCTCGGGTGCTGGTGCCGGGCTGCGGCCGCGGCCATGAAGCAGCGTTCCTGGCTTCCCTGGGCTTTGCCGTGGTGGGGTTGGATTTCAGTGCCGAGGCGATCGCGGAGGCGCGCCGTTTGCATGGTGAGCACCCCGGTGGCCTGCGTTGGCTTCAGGCGGATCTGATGGATGAGGCCGCGTTGGCCGCGGCGGGGTTGGGCTCAGCCAGCTGCGATGGGGTGCTGGAGCACACCTGTTATTGCGCCATTGATCCAGGCCTGCGTCCGGCCTATCGCCAGATCATGGCGCGGCTGATCAGGCCCCAGGGCTGGCTGCTCGGGCTGTTCTGGTGTCATGGCCGCCCGGGCGGGCCGCCCTATGGCAGTGATGCTCACCAGCTGGTGGCCGACTTCACGGCGGCTCGTTTCAGCCAGGAGCTCTGGTTCCCTGCCACCAACTCCGCCCCAGGCCCCGACAACCAACCCCGCGATCACGAATGGATCGGTCTCTGGCGCCGGGCTGCACACTGAAGTGCAGCGCGAACCATCGGCCCTGAACGCCCAGCACAATCCCGATTTGATCGTTATTGGCAGCGGGCTGGGAGGACTCTGCTGCGGAGCCCTCGCCGCGCGCCACGGCCTCGACGTGCTTGTGCTGGAGGCCCACGATCGCCCCGGTGGGGCGGCCCACGGTTTTGAGCGCCGCGGATTTCAGTTCGAATCCGGGCCTTCGCTCTGGAGTGGCCTGGGGCGCTGGCCCTCCACGAATCCCCTGGCACAGGTGCTGTGGGCGGTGGGGGAATCGGTGCCGGTGGTGTCTTACGAGGAGTGGGGGCTGCTGCTGCCGGATGGGCACTTGCGCATTGGCGTGGGGGCTGAGCCGTTTCTCGAGGCGGTGCGCCAGCTGAGGGGAGCGGCGGCCGTTGAGGAGTGGCGTGCGTTCATGGCCTGGCTGGAGCCCTATTGCCGCGCTGCCGGATCGCTGCCGCTGCTGGCCATGCGGCCGGGCCTGGGCATGGCAGGTGTGTTGGGTGCGCGTGGTTCAGCCACACTGCTGCGCCAAGCCCCGCGGCTGGCGGCCCTGGGCGGAGCCTTCGGGCCGATGGCGCGGCGGCATCTGCGCGATCCCTTTCTGCTCCATTGGGTGGAGATGCTCTGTTTCCTGATCTCCGGCCTGCCGATGGATCAGACCAGCGCCGCCGCCATGGCCACCCTGTTCGGCGAATGGTTTGAGCCGGACGCCAGCCTCGACTACCCCCTCGGGGGCAGTGCGGCGGTGGCGGAGGCGCTGGTGCGCGGTCTGCGGCGCCATGGCGGTGAGCTGCGCTGCAAGGCCCCAGTGCGCCAGATCCGCCTGGATGGCAACCGCGCCATCGGCGTGGAGCTGGAGAACGGCGAGCAACTCGATGCACGGCTCGGTGTGGTGAGCAATGCCAGCCCCTGGGACACGCTCGATCTGCTGCCGGAGGAAGGCCTGCCGCGGCGCTGGCGCAGGCAGACCGCCGCCACGCCGGCCTGCGCCAGCTTTTTGCACTGGCATGTGGGCCTGCGCGGCGGTGAGGGCGTCGATGCCTTGCCGATCCACCACGTATGGGTGGGCGACTGGGAGCGCGGCATCGGCGCTGAGCGCAACATGCTCGTGTTCTCGATGCCCTCACGGCTCGATCCGCAACTGGCGCCAGAGGGGCATCAACTGCTGCACGCCTACAGCCCAGCGAATGAACCCTGGGAGCTCTGGCGGGATCTCGAACCCGGCAGTGCCGCCTATGAAGCGTTGAAGGCGGAGCGCTGCGGCATCTTCCGTGAGGTGTTCAGCCAGCTGCTGCCAGATCTGGCCGATCGCATTGTGCTCGAACTGCAGGGAACGCCCCACACGCATCGCCGCTATCTGCGGGTGCATCAGGGGAGCTATGGCCCGGCCATCGGCGCTGATCGCTCGCCGTTCCCGGGCGGCAGCTCGCCGATCGAGGGGCTTCAGCTCTGCGGGGCCGGGGTGTTCCCGGGCATTGGCGTGCCACCGGTGGCTGTGAGCGGTGCGATGGCGGCCCACAGCTTTGTGTCAGCGGCCCAGCAGAAGGCGCTGATCCGCGAGCTGGGGCTCTAACCGCCGCGGCTCAGCAGGGGCAGCAGCCGTTCGGCCAGCGCTTCAGCACTGCGCAGGGCCCCTTCCACCCTGCCAAACCCCAGGCCAGCGATCGCATCGCCGCAGAAGCCGATGCGGCTGTCTGGGCAGAGGCTCAGTTCAGGGGGCAGGCCTGGCGGCTGGGGGAAGGCAGCACCCCAGCGCATCAGCTGGCGATCGGCGCCGGCGGTGCTCAGGCCCACGGCGTTTTGAAGGTTGCGATCCAGGGCTTCGATCACCTGCGCCTCGGCCTGGGGCTGTGGTGCCGCGCCCAGCACCTGGGCCGCTGAGGAGCGCGAGCCGTACACCTGCAGGTGTCGCTCGGCGAAGGCGGCGCTCGATTCCACCACCACACCCCAGCGCCCGGCGGGCATCCCCTGAACCGATACCCGCCGGATGCCCCAGCGTTCCTGGGCGTCTGGGGTGAACTGCAGCAGGTGCCAGGGTTGCTGCCTCCAGGCTGGGGCACTGGCCTCGCTGAGGTTGAGCAGCAGGTTGCTACTGGCTGTGGATTCGATCTGGCTCAGGGCGGTCACCGCTGCCACCAGCCGCGGCTCTGCGAGCTGTGTCGCGGCCTGCTGCAGCGGTACGTCCGGCCAGCCAAACACCGTTTGGCAGCGGGGGTGGGCCAGCAGGGTGCCACTGAGCACCAGCCAGTGGCACTCCAGCAGCGGTTGCCCTTCGCTTCCGTAGAGCTTCCAGCCGCGTCCATCGGAGCGTGGGTCCAGAGCACGCACCAACGTGCCGTTTTGCAGGATTGTTGGCCCGTGCTGTTGCGCGAGGGTCAGCAGGCCGCCGCAAAGGCCATCCATCTGAGGCGACCCTTGCCAGAGCGCGCCGCTGCTGAGCGGGTCTGGTTGGGCCGTGCCGATGCGCCCCTCACCATCAAGACTGGCGAGTGCACCGTTGAAGGGTGCGATCCAGCCCCCCTGCCGCAGCGGTTCCAGCAGCCATGGCTCGGGGGAAGCGCTGATGTTGAACAGCGGAGCTCCGTGGTTGAGGGCGAAGCTCGGATGGCTGCGGGATCGCCGCGTGGCGGTGCGCCCTCCCGGGCCCCGCCCGATCTCCAGCAGCGTGATCGAGCGCTTCCATCCCTTGAGCCGCAGGGCGGCCGCCAGGGCGCAGCCGGCGGTGCCGGCCCCGATCACGGCGAGATCAGTGGCCAAGTTTCTCCAGGAGCACGTCGGTGAACTTGATCCTGCAGTTGGTCACGAAGATCCCGAAGTCAGGACGGCCCAAGGGCGTGGCATGCAGGTGCTGCGGCTACCCGCAGTGTGGGCGCTCAGGGCTGGATCGGCACCGTTAGCGTCGCCACCGATTTCGAGGTGCATGGGTGGCGGTTCAGGTGCTTAGCGAGGCCCAGCGCCGCAAGTGGGACAGCAGCGACGACCAGCTCTTCTACGCCGAGCCCCGCTTCGTGCAGCATCTCGATGAGGCCTTCCGCGTCCGTCTCACGGAGCTGTATCGCGAGCGCATCCCGGCGAAGGCCGTGGTGCTCGATTTGATGTCGAGCTGGGTGTCGCATCTCCCGGACGACGTGATCTATGAGCGGGTGATCGGCCATGGGCTCAATGAGAAGGAGCTGGCTGCCAACAAGCGGCTTGATAGCCATTGGCTGCAGAACCTCAACCTCAATCAAGAGATCCCGCTCAAAAGCGAGAGCGTGGATGCGGTGCTGATCGTGGCGGGCTGGCAATACCTCCAATACCCGGAAGCGATCGCATCGGAGCTGCTGCGCATCACCCGGTCCGGCGGCCAGCTGATCGTGGCGTTCTCCAATCGGATGTTTTTCACCAAGGCACCGCAGGTGTGGGCCGATGGCAGCGATCGCGATCACCTCACCTACGTGGCCGAGGTGTTGATGGCCCAGGGCTGGCCCAAGCCCGAGATCGTGGCCGAGGAAACCCGCGCAGTGGGTTGGAAGGGGCTGGTGGGCGGTAAGGGTGATCCCTTCTTCGCCGTCATCGCCACCAAAGCGTCATGAGTGCTCCGGCCATCGCCACGCCCAGCGCTGAGCAACTGCTGGCCATGGAGCGCCAGGCGCGCGAGCAGGGCACAGGGCTGGACGCGCAGGCTCTTCAGGGCTGTTGGCAACTGGAGCTGGTGTGGCCAAAAGGCAGCCGGAGACCGTCTGCCTTCAGTGGCTGGCTGCTGCGGGGGCTGTCGGCTCGGTTGGAGATCAGCACTGATGCCGAGGGGTTGGCGCTGAGCAACGCCGTGAATCTGGGCCCGCTTGAACTGCGCTTTCGCGGTGTTGGCCAGTTGCTGGGCCGCAGGCCGCTGCTGCAGTTCAGCTTCCAGCAGTTGCAGGTGAGCCTGGGCGGCCGGCTGTTGATCCAGCGGGAGCTTCCGGCACCGGCACCAAAACGCATGCCGTTCTTTGCGCTGATCGCCCGTGATCCAAGCGGCTGGCTGGCGGCCCGTGGCCGCGGCGGTGGCCTTGCTGTGTGGACGCTGGCTCCAGTGGGGTGAGCAGGCCCAACTGGTTCATCGCCCTGCCGCTGCCGAGGCAGGCGGATTGGCACCAGGCTTCGCTGTCGGCGCCGCCTGCACTGCGGCGCTTCCATCCCGCCGATCTGCATCTCACCGTGGCCTTTTTGGGGCCCTGCGGGGCCGCCCGAGCCGAGGCCGCCTGGTTGGCTCTGGCTCCACACGCCAACGCTTCTCCCAGCGTGAGTGCGGGCTCCTGGCGCGCCTTGGGACCGGTGCAGCAACCTTCCGCCTATGGCCTGCTGCTCGATCAGGGGAGGGTGGAGCTGGAGCGGCTGCTGGCCCATTGGGGCGCCATTGCCCTCGAGGCTGCAGGTTGCGCGGCCTCCCACCGGCCGCCGCTGCCCCATGTCACGCTCCTGCGGCCCAAACGCCGGGAGTCGGCGCCATGGATGGAGCCCATGCAGGCCTGGATGGCAACAGCGCCGCTTCCCTCCCAACCGCTACGGCTGGAGCATCTGGCGCTGTACACCTGGTCGCGCGATCGGAGCGAGCGTCTGTTTCGCATCGTCCATCAACGGCCCTTGGATTCGCCAACATGGACGCCATAGCTCGCCTGTGTAGCCATGGCCTGTCCGCGCTGCGGCAGCTGGTCCGTCCGGGCCGACCGCAGCCTGGGCGGACGCATGGTGTGCGGCCTCTGCGGCACACCCTTGCAGGGAGTGAAGCGAAGGGGAACGGGAAAAGGAAAAGGATTGCTGCCTGCGTTGCCAAGCCGTGGTCGTTGGCGATGGTGGCTGCTGGCTTTGGTTGTGATCGCTGCGGCCCTGGCGGCGGTTGATTCAGGATCACGTCAGCCCCTGATCCCCCATGGTTCCGGCGATCGCCCTCACGATCGGTGGCAGTGATTCCGGCGGTGGCGCCGGCATCCAGGCCGATCTGAAAACCTTCCTGGCCCTTCAGGTGCATGGATGCAGTGCCATCACCTGCGTGACGGCTCAGAACACCTGTGGTGTGAGCCGGGTGGATGCACTGCCGCCTGAGGCGCTCACTGCTCAGATCGAAGCGGTGCTGAGCGACCTGCCCGTGGCGGCCCTGAAAACAGGGATGCTGTTGAACAGCGCCCTGATCGAGGCCACGGCTCTGGCCTTGGCGCCACTCACCATTCCGCGCCTGATCGATCCGGTGATGGTGTCGCGTGCTGGCTCGGTGCTGCTGGAGCCGGAGGCGATCGAGGCCTACCGCCAGCGGCTGCTGCCCCTGGCGGCGCTGATCACGCCCAACATCCATGAAGCCCGCTTGCTCAGCGGTGAAGCGGTGGAGGGTTCTGCTGATGTGGAGCGTGCCGCTGAGCGTCTGCTGGAGCTGGGGCCGCAGGCGGTGCTGATCAAAGGCGGCGGTTTGGCGGAGCTGCGCGGGCGCGACTATTTGCTGCAGCGCCAGGGATCGGGCCAGTGGCTGACGCACGGGCCGGTGGACACCCCCCATAGCCATGGCAGTGGCTGCACGCTCGGGGCCGCGATCACCGCTGAGCTCGCCAAGGGCGAAGCGTTGTTGGAGGCCGTGCAATCCGCGAAGGATTTCGTGGAACACGGTTTGCGCGCTTCTCTAGCCATCGGGGCTGGCCAGGGCCCACTGTGTCACTGGCATCCGTTGCTCTGACCCCCATGGCCGACGCTCCTTATCTGATCGCGCTCGCGCTGCTGGAGCAGAACGGCGAACGGGCCATGCCGCTGCAGGGCAAGTCGTTGCGGGAGCCGCTTCCGGCCGATGGGGATCCCGGCGAGGTGGGCCGCCAGCAGGCGCTTGAGCTGCTGGTGCGGGTGTGGCAGCGCAGCGATCAAGGGGCGCTGAGCCGTGCCGCTGGCGATCAGAGCCTGCTTGTTGTGGCGGTGCCGATCGAGGCACTGCAGGAGGATCTGCCAGCCCTCAAGGCGCAGTGGCTCAACAGTGGAGACACGGCTGCTCTGGTGCAGGGGATCGCTGCACTGGGGGCTGGGGTGTGGAGCCTGAACATGGAGCCCCGCGAGCCGCTGGCTTATCGCCGCCTGGCGTAACTGCTTCAACGATCAGTTGTATTCGCCCGGGATGTCGTTTTTGCGAACGGTGACTCGGTCGAATTTCTTGCCCGACACGCGCAGCAGCTCATCGCCGGAGAACTCAAAGCCCAGCTTCAGGGCGATCTGGGCCACATCGTCGGCTGTGGCAGCACCCAGCACCTCGCTCTTCAGGGCGGCATCGTCCTGCATGCGGGCCAGGAAGGCTTTCAGCTGATCAAGCGACATCACACCGATGCGGGTGGCCCAGTTTCTCAGCCCGCCGTGGTGGTGAGGTAAGGCTCAAGGAAGCTGAGCGGTTGGTTCATCGTGGCGGAGAAGCCCAGGATTCCCTGGTCGCGATGGCTGTAGAGCAAGGTGCCATCGCCATCGATCAAGAAGGTGCCGCCCCGTTGGGTGATGAAGGCGTCGCTCGGCACATAGGTACGCCAGTTGCTCAGCACCTCCGTCATGTTGCGGAGCCGCACGGTGGCCAGTTCAAACGGGCGTTGGAATCCCTCGCCACCGGCCAGACGAAACAGGGGGTTGTCGATCCGCTGTGGGGCGCTGCGATCCCCGGTGTAGCCGCGCAACACCTCCGCCAAGGTGCCGGGGGAGCCGATGCCGGCGCACATCAACAGCAGCCCAGGCCAGGGACCGCCAGGGGTTTGCAGGCCTTCGTAGAGCCCTAGGTCTCGATGGAGCGTGGGCTCGGCATCCACCTCCAAGGCGGTGCGGGGAAAGCCTGTGTGGCGGCAGAACCGCTCGGCCCCGGCGTCGTCGCCAATGGCGATGGCCAGGGTTTTGATACCAGCTGCTTCCAGCTTTGGTAGCGCTGGTGCCAGAGCCTGGACGTACTCCATCGAGTCGAAGTCGCCGAGCTGGCTGAGCAGCAGCACCAGCCGGCGCCCGCCTTCCATGCCTGCTGTTGATTGAAGGCGTTGCAGCAGCGGGGTGGGGGCTTGCATCAGCGCAGGTTGAGATCGCGGCGTACATCCTCAAGCGGCCGATCGATCCAGGTCCAGAAGTCCCAGTGCATGTCTTTAATCGGTCCCACCACGTTGGAGCCGCGATCAAGGGCAGCTGCAAAGGCAGGTGCACGGAGCTGATCTTTCAGTTTCGGTGCCACGCTCCCGGCGAGGGGATCGGTAATGCCCACCTGGAATTGCATCAGCGGTGGGATGGCGATCAGCAAGGCATGTTCTGGGAAGAGCCCCATGCTGAAGGCCAACACCTGCAGTTCACCATCGGGATCGGTGGCGTAGTCGCCGATCACGTGATGGACGTCGTGAGTGGCCACGTAGTCGTACGGAAGTCCTTTGCGACTGCCGGGGTAAGGAAAGCCGTTGTGTTGGTAATAGGCGTGCAGCGCGGCTCCCAGGCTGCCGGGCGATGAGGCGGGCAGGGCTGCGTAGCGGGCCTGATGGGTTGTGTCGATGCCGATACCCAGCATCGGCAGGATGAAGCGGCTGAAGCCCTTCACCATTCCGTCGTTGTTGAGATCGTGGAAGGTGCGCCGGTAGAGATCCCCAAAGGCCTTGAGCACATGGCCGCGGCACACTTGCTCAAGATCGTCCACTACACCGGCTTCAATCCCCAGGTCATCCGCCAGGCGCCTGAACACGTCGATCTTTTGGGCTTCGAGCTGGGGCTCCAGAAAGGTCAGCAGGGTGAATAGCTGCATCACCTCCTGGCGCTGGAGTTTCTGTGTGATCAGGCCCGACAGTCCCACTGGCAGTTGCGGCACTACATCGGCGGGCCAGGCCGTGCCCACCAGAGCGGGGAAGAGCTCCTGCAGCTGCTGGCGCTCCTGCGCGCTGGGGGAGATCTGGCCTTCAGCACTCACCAGGGCCTCGCAGGCCTGGGCCAGTGCCGTGATGGCCGCAGGTGGGAGCGACTCAAGCGCGTGGAAGGCCATCTCTGGAAACGCTGCAGCACCTGGGATCAAGATGGCAACGGTGAGCTGCAATGGCCCACTGTTGTTGTTGGGTTGGTTGGATGGATCGCCGTCATTGGCTGCTGCTTCTGGCCGCCATCGCCTGCATCGCCGGCTTGGTGCTCTGGATTGGCGAAATTGATCTGGGCATGGAGGAGTCGATCGCTCCAGGCTCGGCTCCTGCTTCCGCACCTGCCCCCACAGCCCCCACCCAGCCATGATCCACCTGTTGCTCACCCTGACCCTGGCGCTGTTCCATCTGGTGGGGCCTGTGCCCGCTGATCTGGGCGTGCACAACGGCGCCCTCTCGCCCTGCCCCAGCCCCGCCCATTGCGCCCGAGCCGATTGGTCGGTGGCCGATCCCGCGGCAGCCCTGGCGGCGTTGGTGCCGGTGGTCGAGGCCACGCCGCGCACGGAGGTGCTGGAGCAGGTCGATGGCTACCTGCATGCCACCGCAACGAGTGCCCTGTTCGGCTTTGTAGACGATCTGGAGCTCTACGCCGATCCCTCTGGTGGTGTGCTGCAGGCGCGCTCGGTTTCGCGGTTGGGGGATTCCGATCTGGGCGTGAATGCGCAGCGGTTGGCGGCACTGCGTCAGCAACTTCCTTAACGGGGTGGGCTTGGCGCTCAGGGTTTCTGGCCGCCGCAGTCTTGCCAGTCGTTGAGTAGGTCCATCAGCTCAATGTGCATGGCGCGCAATGCGCTGATTTTCTGTTCGATTTCACCGGCCTTGCTGCGGATCGTGCTCTGCAACGACGTGCAGGTGCAGATCCCAGAGCGCCGCGACTCGAGAATTTTCATCACGTCTGGGAGGGGGATCTCCAAGGCCCGCAGCGTGCGGATTAACGTGAGCTCCTCGAACACATCAGGGCTGAACAAGCGAAAGCCACCGTCGCTGCGGCGGGCCGGATGGATCAGCCCCTCATCGCAATAGAAGCGGATCGTTTTCACCGTGAGGCCGGATCGGGCCGCCACATCCCCGATTTTGAGGAGCCCTGCCGCCACCACTTGACTCTCCTGTAAGAGGAGAGGTCACTGTAGGAAGACGTCTTCTCTGTGTTCATGCGTCGCGCCCTTGCCTGCCTAGCGGTGATCAGCCTGTTCGCCCCGGCAGCCCGCGCTCAGCAGGCTGATCATCAGCACCACCATCACCATCACCCGATGCTGGAGGGGCCCGGCACCAGCTCACCCCAGGCCGATCACGGAGCCCACAGCCACGACGTCGGCCCCGCCGGTAGCACCTACGACCTGCGCTGGCTCGATGGAATGGTGCAGCACCACACGGGTGCCCTGCGCATGAGCGAATTTGTGTTCGATATCGGTGTGCCGGGGGTGGGATCCCTCGGTAAGGAGATCTGGCGCGATCAGGCTCAGGAGATCAAGGCGATGGGGCAGTGGCGCAAAGCCTGGTATCCCGATGCCCCGGTGTATCCCGTCGTTCTCAGGTCGGGCGGAGATCCCGATGCGATGGCTGATCTCACGCGCATGAGCACCGCTCAGATCCAGGCCATGCAGATGATGGGCTCCACGCCCAACCGCGAGAACCGGGTGACGTGGTTTTTGGAGGGCATGATTGCCCACCACGGCGGTGCCCTGGTGATGGCCCACGATGCTCTGAGCAAGAGCAGCAATCCCACAATCCGGCGCCTGGCCCGCCAGATCATCGTGGCGCAACGCCGAGAAATTCTTGAGCTGCGCCGCATGCTCAAGCACGACGGACTCGACAAACCGGAGTACTACCAGTTCGATGCTTTGTTTACGCTCTGATCAACGCCTGCTGCTGGGCTTTGTGGGGGCTCATTAGCCGGCGAGCATCACCACGCCCATCCCAGTCATCAGAAGGTTTTCGGCGAAGCTCACCAAGCCCAACGGCGTTTTGGAGTTGCCGCCCACACAAGCGCAGTTCAGCGCGAGGTGATCCACAAACACCGCTTTCCCCACTGACACCATCCCCATCGCACCGAGCACCAGAGCCACCCCTCCCACCAGTTGGGAGGCACCGCTGGCCTCGGGTTGTTGCAGCACGCCAAGCCCCACCAGAAGTTCGATGCCGGGATAAAAACGCGCCCAGCCTTGCCAGCGCTGGCTAAGCAGGTCGTAGTTGCGGAAGCTGGTGGCGAACGCGGCCACATCCATCAGCTTGAGCATGGCCAAAAGGCTGATGGCGATCCCCATGAAGCCACTGATCCCCGCATCCAGCACGGCGGCCATCAAGCCGGCGGTGACGAACACAGCCACCACCGGTGCGTACGACACCTCGGCGGATTCCGGTCGCACCCCCAGCCGCGCGGCCAGATCGCTGTAGCCACCGATCCGCTCATCGCCGGCGAACACCTGCGGCGTGGTGGCCACGCCATGGGCTGCTTTGAAGGCTTCCACGGCCTCCGTGCTGGTGAGGCGATGGTCTTCAAAGGGAATGTGCTGCTGCTCGAGCAATCGCACGGCGCGTAAGCCCCATGGGCAGGGGTGCTCCGGAAGATCCATCCGGTAGAGCCGAACAGCAAGAAGGGCGGGTGTGGCCTTCACAGCCCAGGCAGGCATGGGATGACTTCAGTGTGGCTACTCCAGTTACTGGAGAGTCAAGGCTGGATCTCTGGCGCTGCAGTTCAGGGGTTCAGCCGCTCCTCGGTCCACTGTTGATCGGCGCGCCAGCGCCGCCGCTGGTGTGGATGGCCCGTGAGCTCCAGCAGCTCCACCGCCTGCACCTCGATGCGCACCAGCTCAAAGCTGCTGGGCAGGGCCGTGCCATCGGCAAGTTCTGATGGGAAGGCTGCATCCCGGTCCAACGGTGCTCCAGGTTCTGGCCAACCCCAGAGGGCGCGGGCCCCGGGGGTGAGTTGCTGCCAGTGCTGCTGGCGTGCTTCCAGATCCAGCTCCGGCGGCAGCGCCAGGCGATGGCCGCGCAGCCGAAACTGCGAGCGGGCTTTCGGCAACAGCCAGCACAACTCCACCCGCGGCTCCTGCTGCAATTCGCTGGCCTTACTGCTGCGGCGATCGGTGAGGAGATCCAGCAGCGCAGGTCCGCCCCAACCGCGGAACACGAGCGTGCGCACCCGCGGTGCGCCATCGACCCCGAGGGTGGCCAGCTGCAGCCAGCGCGCTTGCGGTGATCGCCCCTCCCGCTGGCGGGCACCGCGCAGCAACGGCCGCCAGGGAGGCAGGTTCTCGTTCACGGCTGCGCTTCACAGCTGTAGCTCTCCCAGTCGCCGCGTCGCTGGGCGAAATCCGGGTGTTCTGGATCCAGGGCTTGCCACCACCAGCGGCCATCGCTGTAGCTGGGTATGCCGGCGTTGTTGGTGCGGGGTAGCTGCAGGCTCACGCCGCGCCACTGCAGCACGATGAACGCGCCAGGCACAGTGCCACCGGCGGTGTTGGGAATGCCAGGCGCATCCACCGCGCCAATGTGCACCTCAGCCACAAGCGGTTCGCCCTCGCACAGGAAGTGCTCTGGCGGCGGATCTTGGGCGCTGGCCGGCGCGGCCAGGCTGGGCGCAGGGTGAATCCACCACAGCGGCAGCACCACGCTGATCAACAGGGAGACAAGCCAGCGGAACGGGCGGCTGTTCACAACGAGGCGGTTGTTCACAACGGTGCGGCGTTGATCGCCAGGATGGCGCAATGACGTTGGTGCTCGTGTACGACGGCGGCTGCCCGTTCTGCCGCCATTTCGCTCTGCGCAGCGAGCTGGTAGGTGGGCTGCCCGATCTGGAGATCCGCGATGGACGCTCCGACCACCCCCTGCGGGCTCAACTCAACGCGAGGGGGCTGGATCTGGCCCGCGGTGCGGTGCTGCTCGAGGGGGATCAGGCCTGGCATGGTTCCGCCGCGATCGCCGAGCTTTGCCGGCGCCTCAAGCCCAGCGATCCCCTGTTGGCCTTGTTGCGACATTTGTTTGCTGCACCGCCACGGGCTCGGCAGCTCTATCCCTTGCTGCTCTGGGCCCGGCGAATGGCTTTGCACGTGAAAGGCCTGCCGGAGGATCCCGATTCAAACGGGGCTCCGGCAGGCCTGAGAGTGGATCAAACAGCAGCAGCGTTGCCTCAGGCAACAGCAGCAGCAGCGCGATCGAAGTAGGTACCGATCTCGCTCATCAGAGCGGAGCAGTCGCCGGGGGTGATGCCGTTGCGGTCGTTGGCGATCGCGATGGCGGCGTCCTTCATCTTGCGGATGCCTTCGGCCACGGAAGCGCCAGGAACGCCCAGAGCCAGGTAGGTCTCACGCAGGCCGTTCAGGCAGCGGTCTTCCAGCACGGAAGCGTCGCCGGTGAACACGGCATAGGTGATGTAGCGGAGAACGATCTCCATGTCGCGCAGGCAAGCAGCCATGCGGCGGTGGGTGTAAGCGTTGCCGCCGGGAGCGATCAGCGCAGGCTGCTGGTCGAACAGTTCGCGAGCAGCGTTGGTGACGATCTTGGAAGCGTTGGAGGTGATGCGGTTCACCGAATCCATGCGCTTGTTGCTCTCGGCCACCATGGCGGCGAGGGCATCAATCTGACCAGCGTTCAGGAATTCGCCGCGGGCATCAGCCTGGGCAACGACCTTGGTGAAGGCGTCGAACATGAAGAACTGTGTTCACAGGCTCATGAATCTAA
>VFQS010000749.1_pt1 | contig 33611 bp, 25 predicted proteins | sample 3512361 | NCBI WGS metagenome assembly VFQS01 (sample SAMN10412375, study PRJNA504923) | tailings metagenome | isolation source: Relicate 1 Philex TSF3 active mining | place: Philippines
GAACTTGGAAATTTCTTTGTATCAAATTATAGTAGAGCATTCCTGAATACAATATCAGGTAATTGGGCTGTGTTACAAGATCCTGATGGGGTCATTTATTTGGCCAATAGTTACAATGGGGTAATCATTTTTGACGGACAAAAAATTAGACGAGTAGTGGATGAACAAGGAAATCCAAAATTAGGATTAGGTAGAGCCCTAGTAATGGATTCTAAAAACACCATATATGCTATCATTGGTGGTGAATTTGGACTAATCGAAAAAAATAAATTCGGCGAAAGTGTTTTTAATGCTTTATCCAAAAATTTAAAAGCAAAAGATCAAATTAATTCAACCTTATGGTCAGCGGGTGTAATCAATGATACAGTAGTATTTCAATCAGAAAAATCTGTCTATTTATACAAGTATAAAAAATTAATTGGGGTTCAACATTTTAATGGAATACTTCACACAGTAAACATTAATAAAAATGGTGCTTATTTAAGAATTTGGGAAGAGGGATTGTTTAAATTAACCAATGGAAAATTTGTATTATTACCAGCAACTAAAGAACTATTTGCAAAAAATAGAATTGATGAACAATATGCTATGGATGGTGGAGATATTTTACTTGTATCAAGAAATATTGGTTTATGGATTTTGAAAAAAGACGGCACGTTACAAAAAACAACATCTGACGAAGTCGACAAATTTGTAATCGATAATGAATCATATCAAGGTGGAGAAAGACTCAGAAATGGTATCATTCCTATCTCTACAACAAAGGGCGGGCTTTTATTTATTGATGATAAATTAAATATCAAATCGATACTCACCTCAAAAAATGGATTAAATTTTGATTATGTTACTTCCTTTATACAAGATAGAGCGGGAGATGTTTGGGGTACAAGTGATAATCTTTTTAGAGTAAGTTTTGATACCAACTTAACTTATTTTTCTACTATTAACAACTTACATGGTTTAATTGGTAACATTAAAAGAATAAGAGGAAAACTATATGTTAGAACAAATAAAGATTTATACCATCTGATTCCAAAAAAGAGTGTCACTGATCAATCAACATTCGAAAAAAATAATGTTAATGAATTAGGAGATGAGATATTAGAATTTGATGATCAAATTATTACTACCAATAATTATACGATTAAAACTACTAAAAATAATGTAACAAAGATTTTAAGTCCTATTTATAGATCTAATTCAACCATACGTTCTTTACTCAATCCAAGTATCATTTTTACTTCTAATTCGGCAGCTGGACTATTAGCGCATCAATATAAAAATGGCGTTTGGAAACAATTGTTATTGAACAACAAAGATACTGTTACAGCTGGAAATGTTACAGAATATAAGCCAGGCGTACTAATTCTTGAAACGCGAAAAGGACTTGTTAAATATCAATACAATAACGATGGACAAGGGGTTTATACAAAGATTGGGATTGATAAAAGTTTTACTACCAACGGGCGATTGTTTTCAAGGGTAATCAATGGCAATCAAAATTTATTTATTGATTCATTAAATAATTTCTACACTTTAGATGTAGTAAAAAATAAAGCTATCTATACTGGAATTAACATTGATAGTTTTGTTAATCAATCTTATTGGTTTTATACATACAACCCGGCTTCTAAAAATGGCTGGATGGTTACTCAAAAAGGCATATTTAAAACAACATTTAATTTAAAAGATGGCTTTAAATTCAAACAATATCCTTTTTATAAAGTAGATTTAACTGAATTAAGTGCTGGTTTGTTTGCAGAAGGCGAAGGTGAAAATGAGGTTTTATGGTTGGGCTCTCAAGATGAAAAATTATATCGTTATTTCCCGGAATTAGCCATCAAGGAAAAACATCAAAATTTCAAAGCGCTCATTAGAGCCGTTTATACCAATGGAAACAAAGCGCCATTAGCATTAGAAACTTTACCATTTAGCAGTAATAATTTACAATTTGAAGTTGCTTATCCTGTATTTGGTAATGAATCAAAAACTCAATTTAGTTATTGGTTAGAAGGACAAGATAGTAGTTGGTCAAATTTTGTTACAGATTTTAAGAAAGAGTATACAAACCTTAAAGAAGGAAATTATATTTTTCATGTAAGGGCAAAAGATGCTAGTGGGGAAATTTCCGAAGAAGGTTATTTAGCATTTAAAATCAGTCCTCCATGGTATAGAACCATCTGGGCTTATGGATTTTATTTATTAGTGCTTATTTTCTGTTTTATACAATTTGGTAAATATCAAGCAAGAAAATCGTTTTTAAAAGCCGAAAATGACAGAAAAAATTCAGAATTAGAAGCTGCAAAAGATTTACAAAATAGATTACTTCCCAAAACTTTACCTGCAATTGATCATCTTGATATTGCGGGGTTCTTAAGAACTTCAACAGAGGTTGGTGGTGATTATTATGATTTTTTTGCACAAGAAGACGGGTCCTTATATATCATTTGTGGTGATGCAACAGGACACGGAACACCTTCGGGCATGTTGGTTTCGATTACAAAGGCTGGAATCATTGGATTGCCAAAATTGTCACCCAATAAAATGCTCTCAGAACTCAATAGAGTGGTTAAAAAGGTTGATTTAGGTATTTTGAGAATGAGTTTAAATATTGCTTATTTAAAGGGTAATGAATTAACCATTAGTTCGGCTGGTATGCCTCCATATTTTATCTATCGTGCTCATAATCAAGCAACTGAAGAAATTATGTTATCCGGTATACCACTGGGTAGCTTTAATAAAGTAGAATATGATGAGTTAACCACAACGTTTAACAAGGGTGATATATTGGCAATTATTTCGGACGGTCTAGCAGAAGCACCAAATTTAAATGGAGATCTTTTTGATTACACCCAAATCCAGTCTATAATTACTGCCAATAGTCAGATGGACTCAAAGTCATTAATCAATGAGTTAATGGATAAAGTAGATGTATGGCTAGAAGGCAAACACAATCCTGATGATATTACCATTGTTATAATAAAACATAACTAATAGCATTAATTCTATTTTTTAAATTAAATTTAGGAACATAAAAATTTTTAATCATAGTACAATTTAATACCAATGAAAAAACCAAGTGTTGAACTTAAGTTGCCTATAATCCCCAATATGGAATTAATAGCAACACAAACTGCAGAAGTAATCGCAAGGCATATGAACCTGAATGAGGAGCAAAGCGGAGAGATTAGCATGGCGCTTATTGAAGCTTGTATTAATGCATTTGAACATTCAAAGTCAGATAGTAATGTTTTTATTCATTTTTTAATTGAAGAAGATTCTTTAATTGTAAAAGTTATTGATCAAGGTATTGGGTTTGATAAAACAAAAGTAGAGATTCCAAAAATTGAAAATAAAATAGGTAAAGAAGAAAGAAAGCGTGGCTGGGGTTTACAATTAATTCAAGAATTAATGGATTCTGTAGAATTTGAATCAAATAGTGACGGTACAACAGTTACTATGAAGAAAAATATCAATAAATAAAATATTAATAAAAAATAGAACTATTATGAGCGGATTTATTAAAAGCACAAAAGAAGCAAACCAAATTGTGATCATTGAAACAGATGGTTATTTAAATAACGAGGGTGGTGAAGCTATTTCTACAATTTGTTATGAAAAAATGGGTGAGGGTAAAAATAAATTTTTAATTAATATGGCTGGCACCAAAGTAGTTAACAGTATTGGTGTATCGATATTAATAGAGATTATAGAAAAACTTCAAGAAGTGGATGGTAAAATTGGATACTATAATCTTGCGCCCATAGTTTCAAAAACATTTAATATCATGGGACTTACCAAATATTCAACTGTATTTACCACAGAAGAAGAAGCGGTAAGTGGCTTATAATGAATAAACAGTTTAATATAAATGAGCTTCAGCTTAAGTATCTTGAATTAGAAACATTATTAGACATTACCAATGAACTAAGCTCTTTCGAGCATGTTTCTGTTTTATTACAAGAGATATTAATCAAGTCATGTGCAGTTTTGAATGCATCATCAGGAATGATGTTAATGCAGGACAATAATGCTGACTTATTTCAAATTGAAGCAGAATTTAATATTGATGTTGATGCATTAAAGGGGGTTATTTTCAATAAAAAAAGAGGATTTATTAATGAAGTGTATCAACAAAGAAAGGCGATTCATCTACAAATTGAATCCGATCCTTTTTTATCCAAAACTAATTCCACGTATGCATTAATAGCGCCACTATTGGATAAAAAAGACTTAGTAGGCGTAATTGTACTATTTGATAAGGAATCAAGATTAGGAATTTCTGCATTTGACGAATCTGATACCAATATGCTCTCTGCCATTGCCACACAAGCAGGAGTTGCATACAATAATATTAAGCTCATAGAGAATATCAAAGAAGCTAAAACCTTCAATGATAATGTTATGCAATCTATAGTTACTGGTGTATTTACTACCAATTTAATGGGAGAAATAAATCATGTAAATAGAGCTGCCGCAAATATACTTAATGTAGATAGAGAAGTTGTTATTGGCAATCATTACGAGTATGTGTTTGAATCCAATGAGATTATCAATGAATTGATTGCTAAATGTGAAACTGAGTTAAATACAATTTCTGAAACTGAAGTTCAATTGAATTGTAATGGAAAGATTACTGCAGTAAATATTTCAGTATCTCCATTATTAAATGATCAAAATGAACCCATCGGATCCGTTGTGGCTATGGAAGATTTGTCCAATTTGGATAAGTTAAAATCTACTTTTAAGAAATATGTTTCTAAGCAAATTGTAGATCAGCTCTTGGAAAATGATGATATGTTGAATTTAGGTGGGCAAGAGCAAGAAGCGACTATTTTATTTTCAGATATAAGAGGATTTACTTCCATGTCAGAAACAATGCCTCCAAATGAAGTAGTAGAAACATTGAACGAGTACTTTAATTTAATGATAGAAATTATATTCAAGTACAATGGGACTTTAGATAAAATTATTGGTGACGCCTTAATGGTGATTTATGGCGCGCCTAATTCTACAGACAAAGACACAGAAAATGCAGTACTGACCGCCATTGAAATGCAAGAGAAGCTAATTGAGTTTAACCAACAAAGAATCATACATTCCAAACAACCCATTACCATTGGTATTGGTATTAATAGAGGAAGGGTGATTAGTGGCAATATAGGTTCTCGCCAACAAATGAACTTTACAGTGATTGGTGATTCTGTGAATTTAGCTTCAAGATTATGTTCCGCAGCAAAAGCTGATGAAATTATTGTCTCGGACACAGTTTGGAAACAAGTAAAGAGCAATAAATTATTTAAAGGCAGAAAACTCAATCCAATTAAGGTTAAGGGGAAGGCAAAACCAATAGAAATAAGAGAGGTATTATATCAAAAACCAGCATTTAACTATGAAGTTGCTTACAAAATGATAGAATCTTTCTTGATTAATAATCTACCAAAAGAATATACCTATCATAGTATACATCATATTAGAGATGTTGTTGAACAATCTGAAAGAATTGCTAAAAAAGAAAAAATCAATAAAGAAGATATAGCAGATTTAAAACTAGCGGCTTGGCTACATGATGTTGGATATATATGGGAGCCAGCTAGACATGAAGCTAGAGGAGCAGAATACGCGACAGTGGTTTTAAATGCTATGGACTTTCCAGCACAAAAAATAAATAGAATCACTGGGATGATTATGGCTACAAAGATCCCACAGAGCCCTAAGAATTTATTGGAACAAATTATTTGTGATGCAGATTTAGATTATTTGGGTAGAGAAGATTATAAAGCCAATAGTACTTTACTATTAGAAGAGCTTAGATTAAAAAAAGATATATCCGAAATAGAATGGTTAAAAATTCAAGACCAGTTTTTAACCAAGCATGTTTATTTTACTACAACCGCAAATTCAACAAGAAATACTTTAAAAGCCAAGGTTTTGGTAAATATTAAATCTCAACTAAAAAAATAAATTTATGGCAGAAGCAGGACACAGCTCAAATAAGTTACATTTTCAATTAGATCGAATTTCGTTTTTTACAGATGGCGTATTTGCCATCGCCATCACCTTATTGGTGATCGAATTTAAAGTACCCGTAGTAGAACATCCAACAGATGCGGCATTATGGGATAGGTTAGCCCATATGGGATTATTATTGCTTGGCTTTTTAATAAGCTTTTGTATTGTTGGTTATTACTGGTCGGTGCATCACAGAATTTTTGGTTATATAGAAAAATACACAAGCAGATTGATTTGGTTAAACTTAATGTTTTTATTTTCAGTAGTATTGTTACCATTTACATCTGGCTTGTTGGGAGAATATGCTTCTGAAACACATTTGCATATACCTTATGGTATTTATGTAGCTAATATCTGTTTGACAGCCACTATGAATGCTATTTTATGGTTTTATGTAAGTAATCCTAAACATGATATTTTAACACATAAAATTTCAAGAGAAAGAATCTTATTGGGTTTCTATTTTACATTAGTTGTACCTATTTTATTCGTTATCTCATTTGTGGTTACATTATATCAACCCACCATTGGTAGATTAATACCCATATTGATACCAATTGTATTAAGATATGGAATGACTGGTTTAACAGCTAGGGCAGCCGCTAATGAGCAAAAATAAAATCTATAATTTCTTATACATTTTCAATCAGTAACATGAAAAAAAATATTTTATTCTTTATCTCTTTATTATTTACAGCTTTATTACAAGCTCAGACATTTAATGTACAAGATTCATTAAAGAAAATTGAACAATCCAAAGATCAGAGAACAAAAGCAGAAATATTTTTGAAGGTTGCTGGGTATTATGCATATTTAAAAGGTGATTCAGGTTTGTACTATTTAGCTAAAGTTGAAAAAATAGCAAAAGATGAAAATTTAATTGATTTACTACCGATTACTTATAATTTTATGAGTAATATAGAATCTAAGGTAATAAGTAATTATCCCTTGGCTTTGTATCATGCTTTTGAAATATTAAAGTATACGCTTGAAATGCAGGATCGACCAAAAGACCCTAGAGAGAATATTTATGCTAGAAAGATTGATAATGCTTATTATCAAATTGCTTATAGTTATGCCTTTTTAGGAAATACAGCAAAGGCAATGGAGTATATGAATAAGTGTGACAAACAAATATTTATTCCAAAACAATCTCCACAATTTTATAAAGATGCTGGATACAGAGAAATTCAAATTTTTGGTGTTGCTGCTCAATTTTATGTGATCATTAATAATTTTGATCGCGCCAAATTTTTCATCAATCGTGCACTAGAATTAGATAGAGCAGAAGCATACGAAAAACAATGGTGTCAGCCATATATTGTGTATGCGGATATTTTAATGCATGATAAAAAATATGATTCAGCTTCTTATTATTACAAATTAGGAATTGAATTAGCTAAAAAAGATGCGCTATATAAAGACGTTTTAGAGGCAAATTTAGGAGCAGCTAATGCATATAATTTCATAGGAAAAACAGATTCAGCTATATTTCATGCGAATAACGTGATTCAATTATCTGGTGATTATACATTTACAGAGGGTTTATTGAAAACCAATTTACTCTTATATAATTTATATAAGAAAAAAGGGAATACAGACAGTACTTTAAAATATTTAGAAGCAGCTGAAGTTTTAAGAGATCAAATTTTCAATAATACCAAGGCGAATGAAGCACAAAACATGGCTATTAACGAAGAAGTAAAGCAAAGAGAATTAAAAGAGCAAAAGGCAAAACAACAGAAAATTTTAGTCTTTACTGGTATTGGCGCAATTGTATTGGCGGTTGGTATTTATATGAATGGTAAACGTAAACAAAGAGAGCGCCTACGCCAAATAGAGGAAGAAAGAAAAAATAGTGAATTAAAAGCTGCTAGAGATTTACAACAAAGTATGTTGCCAAAAGAATTACCGAATAGAAAAGATCTAGATATTGCTACATTTATTCGTTCTTCAACAGAAGTGGGTGGGGATTATTATGACTTCTTTCCACAAGCAGATGGTTCTTTATTTAGTGTGTGTGGTGACGCAACTGGACATGGTGTGACTTCAGGCATGATGGTTTCGGTTACTAAAGCTGGTTTAAATGGAATAAGTCCCGTGAAGCCCAATAAAATCTTACAAAGATTGAATGGAGTTGTAAAAAGAATTGATTTAGGTACATTAAGGATGAGTTTAAATATTGCAGAAATTACTCAAGATGAAGTGTATTTAAGTTCTGCAGCGATGCCCCCTATATACTTATATAAGGCAGCTTCTAAAACAATCGAGGAGTTTATGAATAATGGCCTTCCTTTAGGTGGTCTAAGAGATGAGGAGTTTGCATTAGAGGCAAGAAACTTCGAATCTGGGGATGTGTTGATACAATTATCAGATGGATTGCCAGAAGCCCCAAATTCAAAAGGGGAGATGTATGATTATGACAGATTAAGAGCTTTAATTCAAACTTCATGCCACTTGTCTGCTCAAGAAATTATCAATGTTTTAATGCAATCTGTTGATCAATGGTTGGAGGGAAAAAGAAATCCAGATGATATCACTATTGTAGTAACTAAGAAGAAATAACCTATGAAAAAATATATAATATTATTATTTGTCATTTGTATTTCGAATATAAGCTATGCTCAATATAAATATTCAGATTATAGTATTATTAAACCTCCACGTGAATTTTACGACACTTTAGAAATGTTAAAAACAATGCCTGAATCGGTTGAAAGGGCAATGTTGGAATCAAGAGCGTTTACATTTTATTATTATTCAAATTCAGATAGTGCACTTTATTTTGGCAAGAGAGTAGAGTCCTTTGCAAAAAAGAAGAATATTCCTGCAATGCTCATCTATCATCATCTATTTTTAGGTTCACATTATTCAAATATTAGAGGAAATTATTCATTAGGACTTTATTATATAAATCTCGCTATTGCTGAAGCAAAGGAGTATAACTTAAAAGATAATTTTATTGATGGAGTTTTGACGATGAGCCAGTTAATATGTTATGCAGGTTTGGGTAGTTTTACCAAGGTTTTTAATCTTTTGAAACATGATGGAAGAATAGCAATTAAAAATGCATATGTAAGAGAAAATACTTGGACACCCGAAGGAATGATCGGTCAGATTTATGGCACTATTAAAGAGTATGATTCAGCAATCAAGATATCAACTATTGCAATACAGTTAAATGAGTCTATGCCAAAAGAGCTAAAGTGGGGATATCCTTATATAGTACTTGGTGAGGCATTTATTCATAAAAAAGAATACAAAAAAGCCCTAGCTACTATTTATAGAGGATTTAATGATATTAAAGCAAATAATTTTGAAAAAGATATCGCAGAGGCAAATGCAATAGTTGCAGAAGCACACTTGGAATTAAAAAATTACGACAGTGCCATTTATTATGCCAATGCTGCATATAAATTAGCAAGTGTTGTTAAATTAACTAATACTATTTTAAATGCTAGTAATTTACTCACTAAAATTTACGATAAAACAAATCAAATTGATAGTGCTTTTAAATACTCAAGTATAAGTAATACTTTAAAAGATGAAATATCTGATAAATCAAAATTAAATGAAGTTGAAAACATTACTTTAAATGAAGAATTAAGAATACAACAAAAAGAAGAAGAAGAAGCAAATCGAAAAAAATTAATTATTGGATTTAGTTTATTCTTCATAATAGGCTTTTCAAGTATAACTATTTACACAAGAGTAAAACAAAAAGCAAGACTAAGACAAATAGAAGAAGATAGAAAGAACAAAGAATTGCACGCTGCTAAAGAACTTCAAATTAGTTTATTGCCAAAGACCAATCCTCAAAGAGAAGATTTAGATATTGCCACATTTATTAGATCATCTACAGAAGTGGGTGGTGATTATTATGATTTTGATGTACAGAAAGATGGCACAATTATATCAATTTGTGGCGATGCGACTGGTCATGGAGTAGCTTCTGGAATGATGGTTTCTGTAACCAAGGCCGGTTTAAAAGGTATTGGTAATAGCAAGCCTAATGAGTTATTACAAAGGTTAAACAATGTTGTCAAAGACGTAGACCTTGGTACCCTAAGAATGAGTTTAAATGTAGCAGAAGTTGGTCAAAATGAAGTCCAAATAAGTTCTGCGGCCATGCCCCCAGTTTATTTATATAAAGCAGCTTCAAAAACAATTGAAGAGTTTATGAATAATGGCCTTCCATTAGGAGGTTTAAGAGATGAGGCATTTGAATTAGTTACAAGAAATTTTGAAACTGGAGATGTGCTTATTCAATTATCAGATGGTTTACCAGAAGCACCTAATTTAAAAGGAGAGCCATTTGATTACGAGCAGTTAAAAAATTTAATAAAAAATAATTGTCATTTATCTGCACAAGAGATAGTAAATACGCTTATACAATCTGTAGATATTTGGTTAGAAGGCAAGCATAATCCAGATGATATCACATTAATAGTTATAAAAAAGAAATAAACAATGGAAGTACACCATCATTCACATCATCCAAAAAAATGGAAAGAATATATCACTGAATTTTTGATGCTTTTTGCTGCAGTAACATTGGGTTTCTTTGCAGAAAATAAAAGAGAGCATTATGTTGAAAGAGAAAGAGAGCATCACTATATGCAGAGTTTTTATGAGGATTTAAAAAGAGATACAACCGAAATGGCCGCAGTAAGAAGACATTATATTAATCAAATTGCTAAATTAGATACTACTACTTCGGTTATTTTTTCAGGCAGAGTTGATCAAAAATCAATCTCAGATATTTATGAATTAAATCTTGGAACACTAGGGAATAGAGGAGTTAAATTAATCGAAAGAACATCTGCCCAATTAAAAAATGCAGGAGGATTAAGATTAGTAGAAGATCAAAAAATAAGTGATCAGATTGCTGTTTATTGGTATTGGGCTTCTTATATGCAAGCATATGGTGAATCAACAGAGGAACTCAAAATTAGAGCTAGAGAAATGTCCTATGAAATTTTTAATAGCGGATACTATCAAAACATGGAAAAAGGAAATATTCATAACAGAGTTAGGTCAGGAGCTAAATTAATGACAAACAACAATCTCAAATTAATTGAGTATGGTAATAGATTAAATCATATTAGGAATTCCTTAAGCAATGTTGCTATACCAATCATAGACACATCCACCAATATTGCAGTTGGTTTGATGAAAGAGCTTGAATTAAAGTATCATTTAAAAGATTAATCTCTATTCTTGCCACGATTGTTTCTTCGCCACATAATAATGATGACAGCCAAAAGTCCAAATAGTATTGGGAAAGTCATAAGCTTGGATTGTACTATAAATTTACTTTTAATTAAACCATTGGCCAAGGGAAAGCACTACTTAATTGAACTTTAACGCCTTCTTTGGATGATTTTCTTGCAGCTTCTATGATTTCAAGTACATGTAAAGAATGTAGTACATGAATCTTAGGTTCAATCTTAGTTGAAAGTGATGTTGCAATTCTAGTAGCTCCTTCTTGCCATTGATATCCTTTATCTTCTGTGACATGTGTTTCTGGAGGATGGGTCCATGAAGTATCTAACACTACACTTTTTGGTTCCCAATCATATCCAATCAAGCGCATGTTTCCTTTATCTCCAAATATTTGAATACTATGTAAGGTTTGATTTTTCGCTTCATGTCCAAATGGATCAAAATAATTAAAGCCACACATGATATGACTAATGATTCCGTTTTCATGTTCTAATAAAATGTGGGCATTGTCTTCTTCTTTAACTTCCACCCTTCCTTTATGATCAATTTCTCTTTGTTTATTCACAATACTGGTCATTGCCATCACAGATTTTGCTGGGCCTAATAAACCAGTCAATGTAGCCATATTATACACTCCTAAATCAGGCATACTTCCACCTAGGGGCTCGTAAAAAAACGAAGACCATGTTGGACCAGTATGTCCATATTGTCCATGAGCACTTGCTAATTTTCCTAGTTTTCCCGATTGAATGGTTTGACTCATAAATTCAAATTGAGGACTAGTGACTACTGCAGGTGCACCCCATATTCTTACTCCTTTTTGTTTGGCCAATTCCACTAATGCAACTCCCTCTTGATATGTATTGGCCAATGGTTTTTCACTCCATACATTTTTACCAGCTAATATAGCTTTACGATTTAATGCACCATGCATTTGCATGTCTGTTAAGGTTAGCATTAAATCAAATTCTACGCCAGTTAATAAATCCTCAATAGATGCAAAAGTGATAGCACCCACTTTATATTGTTTATTTTGCTCTAATGCTCTTTCGTGAATGATATCACATAACCCTACAATCTTAACCAATGAAGAGGTTTGTAAATGCGGGATATATCTATTGCTTACACTACCACATCCAATTATAGCCACTCGAATAATTTTATTATTTTCTTTTGCAAATCCTTCTAAAGAACTTAATAAAACGGCAGCTCCAGCAAGTGCAGTATTTTGTAAAAAACTAGCTCTATTCATAGGTATCAGTTTAAATTATTCTTTTTGAATGAGTACCTTCTGTTATTTTATTATCCTTGGATAATCCCTCAATCAATACCACGCCTGGCTTTTTCCCTGTTTCAAAACTCCCTAAATGCTTATCCATTTGTAATGCCTTAGCTCCATTGATTGTGGCCCATTGTAATAATTCTTCCAAAGGTATATTAGGAAAATGTTGTTGAATAGTTTTCATTTCATCCAAAATATTTAAGCTCCAATTGCTAGCATAACTATCGGTTCCAATAACAATATTGGCTCTTTGAGAACGAAGTAATTCAATAGGTGGCATGGTTTGTTCAATGTATTGATTGGCATTGGCACAGATACACCAAAAACTATCAGGCATTTCTTTTTGTACTGCTTGAATATCTTCCACACTAGTGAAACTATTGTGCACTAAAATACTTCTGTACGCTTTTTTGAAATATGGTAATACAGATTGTAAGCTGCTCAGTCCAGTAGCTTCAAAAAAATCTAATGAGACTTTAGTTCTTTCATACATACCTAAAAAACTACCTGTTTTAGTTTGAAAGAAATCATTTTCATCTTTCGTCTCTTGGTTGTGCATGGTAATTGTGTGCGACTCAAAATGCTCCATCAATAATTTCCATAAATTAAAACTTACACTATACGGTGCATGTGGAACTAAAGATGCACGAATACAATTTTCTTGAAATTTATTTTGAATAGCAAGACCTGCAATTATTTTTTCATAAGATTTTGTGGGATCTAAATCATACAATTCAACAAAACTGTAATATGCAATTGTATGTTTAGATTTTATATCTAAAGTATCTAAAGTGTTACAAATATCTCCCACCGCAACAATGCCGTTTTGCAACATTTCGTCTTCTGCTTTTTCAATGGCTTCAGCAATCACATGCTCTTCTACTTTTCTTAAAGCAACAATTTGTTTTACAAATTCTTGAAGTCCGGTATGTGCAGGAATCATGTCTTTCATATGAGACAGTTCCAGATGACAATGCGCATTAATGAATCCTGGTGTTAAGGTTCCTTCAAAATATTGTATATCATCACCAGCTTCTGTAATACTTACACAATCCATTAAAATATCCTTCTCATTAAAAATCAGCACTTTATCTGATGATTCTTGGAGTTGATTTTCAAAAAAAAATTGTGTTGAATTAAATTTTCTATACATATTTATTAAATATAATCAAGAAAATTTATTGAATGGTTAAACTTTATTATAAATTTAGTGTCCAACACATTAAAATTCTAATTATGAAAAAATACATAACACTATTTGCTTTTGTCTTAATGGGCTTGGCATGTAATAAGTCTGAAGATATTATCATTGAGGAAATAGCTTTTAACGATGCGATTGCCTTAAATGAATCTACTACTGCACTATCCGAAAATGTATTGACTCAAACTACTATTGCAACACAATCAATGGAGACAGAGCGTACTAGATGGACAAAAGAACAAATCAGAACCTTTATTAAGAGCTGGATGGACTTGCCAAAAGATGAAAAAAGGCAAAAATTTCAGAATTTGACCAAAATGGAGAAAAAAATACTCTTCCATTTTTTATCTAACCATAAGAACAAAAAAAGAGGATAGAACATCAACATATTGACTCTTTGAAAAGCTCCTGAGCAATAGGAGCTTTTTTGTTTTATAACTAATTGATAATCAGTATAAATTTTGATACAATAATATTTTAGAACAAAAATATTATTGAAAATCAATTAGTTACAAACTCGCAGTAAAAATAGATCTACAAAAACGCCAAAAAGCGCTTTTCCAGACGTACCTTTGCCCTCCCTTATCAAAGGGAATTATTTTATGGCTAGCGGGATAGCGCGGCCTCATTAAAACAAAAGATTATGAGTAAACTACATTTCACCACGAAGCACGCCAACGCGGCTACCGTTAAACATGCCTGGTACATTGTTGATGGTACTAATCAAACCGTAGGTCGTATTGCTTCAAAAATTGCAGCTGTTCTACGTGGTAAGAACAAGGCTTATTACACTCCTCATGTTGATTGTGGAGATTATGTAATCATCATTAACGCAGAAAAAGTACAATTGACTGGAAACAAATTCCACGATAAGCAATACTTAAACTATTCTGGTTACCCAGGTGGTAAGAAAGAAGAAGCTGCTGAAGATTTAATCAAGCGTCGTCCAGAAGTAATTATGGAAAGAGCGGTAAAAGGTATGTTACCTAAAAACCGTTTAGGTCGTAAGATGGTTAAAAAATTATTTGTGTATGCTGGTCCAAACCATCCTCATGCTGCACAACAACCTAAAGAATTTAAATTTTAAAAAATTCCAAATCTAAATAAATGGAAAAGCAAACAAATGCAGTAGGTCGTCGTAAAGAAGCAGTAACACGTGTCTTCGTTAGCAAGGGTACTGGAAAAATTACCGTTAATGATAAAGATTACAAAGCTTACTTTCCTTTAGTATACTTACAAAATCAAATCGAAGCTCCTTTAAAAGCTGCTGGTGTTGAAGGTAAATACGATATCGTAATTAACGCAACAGGTGGTGGTATGAAAGGTCAAGCAGAAGCAGCCAAATTAGGTATTGCTCGCGTATTAGTTGAATTGAATCCTGAAGTTCGTCCAACATTAAAAGCTGCTGGACAATTGAAGCGTGATCCAAGAAGTGTTGAACGTAAGAAGTTCGGTCACAAGAAGGCACGTAGAAGCTTCCAATTTAGCAAGCGTTAATCGACACAAATTTTTAATTCATTATTACAACTTATACAAATGGAAAATAATACTTCACTTCAACAGCAACTATTGGAAGCTGGCGTACACTTTGGTCACCTTAAAAAGAAGTGGAATCCAAAGATGTTACCTTATATCTTCGCTGAGAAGAAGGGTATCCACATCATTGATTTAAATAAAACTGTAGATCATTTACAAGAAACTGCTGCAGCTTTGAAGCAAATTGCAAAGAGCGGTAAGAAAATTATGTTTGTTGCGACTAAGAAGCAAGCAAAAGAAATTGTAAGTGAGTGTGCAAAGAAAGTAAACATGCCTTACGCAACAGAGCGTTGGTTAGGTGGTATGTTAACTAACTTCAATACTGTTCGTAAGAGCGTTAAGAAAATGCAGAGCATTGAAAAAATGTTGAACGACGGTAGCGCAGACAGCTTAACTAAAAAAGAGCGTTTGACATTAGCACGTGATAAAGATAAAATGGAAAAAGTATTAGGTGGTATCGCACAATTAGGTCGTTTACCAGCAGCTTTATTCTTAGTTGATATCGGTCACGAGCATATCGCATTAGCAGAAGCTAAGCGTTTAGGAATTCAAACATTTGGTATGGTTGATACAAACTGTGATCCAAATAAAGTTGATTTCTCTATTCCTGCAAATGACGATGCTACAAAATCTATTGCTATCATCACTAACTATATCACTGCAGCAATCGCTGAAGGATTAGCAGAGCGTCAAGCTTCTAAAGATGATGAAGAAACAACAGAAGAAGGTAGCAACGAATTAGAAGCAAAAGCGAAGAGAATGGAAGCTGAAGCTAATGCTGAAGGCGGACGTGCTAAGCGTGGTGCAGGTTCTTCTGCTCCAGGTGCTCCTAAGCGTCGTACAACTACTGGTACTCGTGGTCCAGTAAGAAAATAATTAAATATCCCAATTGGGTTATTGGTATCTAATAGGTACTAATGACCCAATTGCTTTTATTTATTAGCTACTAGATTAAGAAAACATTAATAGACAATTTTAAAAATAATTTTATGAGCGCAATAACTGCTGCCGATATTAATAAATTACGTCAAGCTACAGGTGCTGGTATGATGGACTGTAGAAAAGCTTTGACAGAAACAAACGGAGATTTTGAAGGAGCGATTGACTGGTTAAGAAAGCAAGGTCAAAAAGTAGCTGCTAAGCGTAGCGATCGTGAAGCAAAAGAAGGTGTAATCATTGCAAAAACTTCTGCTGATAACAAAACTGGTTTTGTAGTTTGTATTTCTTGTGAAACAGATTTCGTTTCTAAGAATGCAGATTTCGTTGCATTTGCTCAAAGCATTGCTGATGCTGCAGTTGCAAACAATGTAAAATCTGCAGAAGAGTTAAATGAAGTATCTGTAAATGGCTCAAAAGTAGCTGACTTAATCAATGATAAATTAGCTTCTATCGGTGAGAAAATCGGTATTGCTAAATTTGAAAGAGTAGATGCTCCTTTCGTAGCTTCATATATTCATGGTGCATACAGAATGGGTGTATTGGTTGCTTTAACAACAGCTAATGCAGAATTAGGCAAAGATTTAGCAATGCAAATTGCTGCGATGAATCCAGTAGCAGTAGATCCAGAATCAGTTCCTGCTGAAACGGTAGAGCGTGAGAGAGCGATCATCATTGATACAATGAAAGCAGATCCTAAGATGGCAGGTAAACCAGAAGATATGATTGCTAAAATTGCTGAAGGCAAGATCGGCGCTTTCTTTAAAGAGCAAACCTTATTGGCACAAGCATTCGTTAAAGATGGTTCAAAATCTGTAGGCGAGTATATCAAGTCTGTAGATGGCGCTATCAAAGTAACTGAGTTCAAGCGTGTGGCGTTGGGATAAGAATAAAAAAAGTTAAGAATTTACTTTTTTTATTCTTTAAGTCTAATAATTTTTTCAAAGCCCCCCATAAACGGGGGCTTTGTGTTGCAAGTGGCTATTGCCTCGTGCAAAAAATTCAAATGATACAAATACCTAGAAATTAGTTGTACTTATAAAAAGGGCTTCGATAATTCGAAGCCCTTTTTTATTACAGTAAATCTTGAACCTGATTAAAATAAATTGGGTTGAGTTGATATACAAATACTCTCTTATCTTCTTCGTCTTTCACCCTGACAATAATATTGTCTTCCGTCTTTAAAAGCTCTTTAAATTTTTGATTCAGTTTATTTAAAAACTCGCTTCTATTTTTCTTTTGAATTTCTATTGACTTTTTACTTAACCCAAGTATGTAGTTTAGAGATTCTATATCAATTTGATGTCCTTGTTTGATCAACAGTTTATTTATAAATATGGATTCAAATTCATTTAATGCTAATAAATTCTTTTTCTTTTTTCTTTTATTATAAAAAAATATAAAAGCAGTTAATGAGTTAATGAAAAATATAATAGCGATTATATATACTTTATATGTAGATGAATTTTTCTTTTGATAAATGATTGAAAAATTTTCGAGATTTAATTTTATCGAGTCTACAGATTTCTCTAAATTATTATAAGCATATATGAGCTTGCCATCATGATAAGCACTAGATTCTCTTATTTTATTTTTATTAAAAAAATTGAGTAATTGATTGTTGTTTGCTCTTTTGATGATCTGTTTACTCAGATCTAAATAATAAATCACATCAGAAAAACAAAGTATAGATCCCGTTTGATTGTTTAATTGAATTTGAATAGGGTATTCATTTTTTAAAAGAATATCTGCAAAAAATGATTTAGGTAGTTCTTCAATCTTCCAGGATTTTTCACTGAGGTTTATAGTAATCAATGATTGTTCATCAATACTCGTATTGACCATTGTATAAAACAACCCTTTTTGTGAATCAAAATTCCAATAGTTCCTATTAGATAAACCATAATTTAATTCTGGGAAAAGAAGTTCCCATTCTTTGTTTTCTGTGAAGTATCTAATTTGGCCATTGTTTCTCCAAAATCCAAACCCGCCAATAGAAAACAAAGTGTCATTGTATTCAAACTTAATATCATCAAAATTATAGCCATCATATTTTGTACTATCTATCCTGGAGTATGAGCTACTAGAATCCCTTAAAGTTTCTTGTTTAAAAACTAAACCAGTGCCTCTGGTGACCACATAAGAGGTTTTGCTTGTTTTAATAATATCCTGAAACTGGTCCTTTTTAAATTGTATACTATCCAGTATTTCTAATGACCTACCTGTTTGAATGTGTTTAATACTGTTTGATCTAGACAATATATTATGTATAAATGCATTGTTCTTTAGCGGATAGGATTGCCCAAACAGCCAATTATGGCTCACTGAAACATAAAAGAAAAGTACTGTTCCCCAAAATATCTTAGATATATAACTATAACCGAACATATATTTATATGAAAATCAATGTTTTAAAAATAATTTAAAGCAAAATGGTTATTTCACTGATTAAAGTTAATGATTATACTATATCCAATGAAAAAATTGTTATTTGAAGGAATTTCAAACCTATTTTATGCGCAAAATTGCCATTGTATCATTACTTTTTCTTGCTTCCATTATTTCAGCAAATGCCCAAAATCTAGAAGCGACGTTTAAGGTAAAGTTCAAAAACAATAAAATTTTAGTGGAGGATCAGACCCCCTTCAATTTGTGGTTGATTCATCAGAGGGATTATACGTTTGATATATCTGATCCCAGCCTAGTAGGTCAAGAATTGTCATTTAGTTATGTAAACGATGCCGTACAAAACAACCTTCCCAATATAACTACTTACTATAAAAAAACGGGCAAAGAGGGTGAAGCCAATGCCAATATCAAAATCAATATGGCTATTAACGGAATGGATCCCATGTTGGTGGTGTACTTATATTCTGAAAAAGTAGTAGGTGCTGGAAGTAAAATATATTTCTCTAATAACATGAATGACAACTATACATTTTTTAACAATAGAATGTATAAACAATATAAAGTGATTCAATCATTTGATAATAAGCTGGGATATCGATTGAATAAAAATGTACCATTTGCAGGTAATGAAGAAATTGGTTTTTATGTTGATTTAAATAAAGATAAAAATCTTGATTTGGTATATACTACAGATCAGTTGTATCATAAAGATGCATTATTTAATACCGGTAAACTAATGGTTCCTATATATTTTACGATACAACATAATAAAGAACAAGAAAATCCATTAACTATCAATATTACCAATGAGGATTTATCAAAACCCAATTCGGTTCCAAAAACTTTGTTACATAATTGGGATGCTAAAACCGAATTAGATTTAGATGGTGATGGGATAAAAGAGTATTTAAATTGGGGAGAACATTATCATGTTGGATCAAGTCCGTTATGGAAAGATGTTGCAACACAATTAGGCATGACTAGTGGAGTAGATTATGGTCCAGCAGCATCTGTAGAAGCAGCTACATTTTATGATCCTGTTTTTTATCTTAGAAAATTTAGATATTACAAAGTAGATTCAAATAGATTGATTGATAAAGTCAATCAATTGCCTGCTTATAATGTAATTACTGGTGCCTTTTTTGGAGCGGGTGGAGATGTAGATAAAGATGGAGACAATGATATTGTATTGAAGGCAAATAACGGTAGAGGTAAAATATTATATAATGATGGCAAAGGATTGTTCAATACATCTTTGGATTTGGATGAGATACCAAGAATTTATCCAGGAGAAGATTTTAATAGAAGTGATGGTTTTCATTTTCCTTATCTAGTAGATATGAACAATGATACTTATCCAGATTGGATTTTAACATTAACTGCACCTAATCCAACAACTCCAATTAGAGTGGTATATTATCCCAATAATAAAGGGGTGTTTGATATTAAAAATCCAGTAGATATTTTTCCAAAGAATAGTACCTATGGTAAAGATAATTTCTTATCCTATGGATTAATTCAAATGAAAGAGTTTGATTTAAATAAAGACGGCACTAAAGAGCTTATCTTTTTGTTTGGCAACATTTCTAATCAAGATTATGTAAGAATTCTTCCAAGAAATATATTTAAAGTTATTTCAGTTACTAAAACAGGGAATATAGATGTAACGGGAACATATTTCCCTAACAATACCAATATTGTTGAAACGGGAAATGCCATGAAAGGATTTAGTATTACAGATGTTGATGGAGACGGGCTTTTAGATTTTTTACCAAGATTTGAAATGTATGATCCAAAATATGCAACATGGTTTCCTGCAGGCGCATGGAGAGGTTATTGGAATAATAAAACAAGTTTTCAATACTATGCATTCAATGGCACCAATTATGAAATTAAATCATTGGGTAAAATTCTGTCTTCTACTTCAAGTTCAAACAATACCAATGCTCCGAGTACTTTACAAGAAGAACAAACGTTAACCAATTATATAGAAGTGGTTGATTTAAATAATGATAATATACCAGAATACTTTACTGCTCAAGGAGGTATGGGAAGCTTACATAAAGCAGTAAACGATTTTACTATTGGTAATAAAACATTTGATGTAAAAGAAATAGTGAATAAGGGCACCTATATTGGTTCTTTAAAAATTGATGGATATGATACAACACAAGTAGAATATAGTATTATAAATGCTTCTAGTGACAGTAGTATCATTATTAAAAATAATAATCAAGTATTTTTGAATCAAACATTAGATAGAGCTAAAAATTTATATCATTCTGCGCTTGTAAAAATCACCCATAAAACATTGAATATTTCAAATTATGGATATGTTAAATTAAATGTTACAGCAGATATTCCCGAGCAACCAAAAATAATAAGAATAAATGGTGATACAAGTGCCAGCCTTTCATTATGTTTAGCGATTCCAGGTTCTATTTTGATCAAGTCGGATTCGCTCTCAAAAATTGAAAAGTTTAGTTTTGAAATTGCTACGGATATAAATTTTACATCTCCTAAAATTATAGAATCTGCCAATTCACAAATACCATTTGAATTTACACAAGCCAATACATTTTATGTAAGAGTTAAGACGTCTAATAAAAATGGAAGTAGTGTATATTCTCCAGTAAAATCATTTGTAATCAAATCTTTACCATCTGTACCAACTATTTCAAGAGATGCAGATAATAATTTAGTTTCTTCAACAGCTAATGGAAATTTATGGTTTAAAGATGGCGTCGCAACTTCTGAAAAAGAACAAAAATTTAAACCAACAAGTCCGGGTAGTTATAGTGTAAAAGTGACACAAGACGGTTGTACATCCACTTCTGGAAATTATTATTATTTGGTTACAGATATTTTCAATATTAGCGCAACAGAATATATTAAGTTAGCACCTAATCCATTTGTCAATCAAGTCAATCTTGATTTCATTATTAAAGGTTATTGGAAGCTCAATGTAGAAGTACTTTCAATCACTACTGGCAATAAAATGTTTAGTTTACAAGGTTTGACTACTGGAACGCCAATTTCCTTCGCCAATCTTTCAAGTGGGGTATATCTGGTAAAGTTAAGTTCGCCTGACTTTAAATTTGTGCATCAGTTTAAGATGGTAAAAATGTAAAACCACTTATCCTTATTTATATAGATTTATATACTGACAAGACATAAATTTGTATCTTGCAAGTATAAATCTGTCTAATTATGCAGCCAAAGTATAAAAGAATCTTATTAAAACTATCTGGTGAGGCTTTATTGGGAAATGAAAGAAAAGGAGATCCATTCAATCCAACAATCATCGAGCAATACGCTAAGGAGATTAAAGAATTAGTGGCTTTGGGGGTAGAAGTGGCTATTGTAATTGGAGGTGGTAATATATATAGAGGCATGAACGAGGCAGATAGTGGCATCGAAAGAGCACATGGAGATTATATGGGTATGTTGGCAACAGTGATCAATGCCATGGCTATTCAAGCAATGTTGGAGAAAATTGGAGTATATACCAGATTGCAATCAGCGATCAATATGGACCAAGTAGCTGAACCCTATATAAGAAGAAAAGCATTAAGACATTTAGAAAAAGGACGTGTAGTCATATTTGGAGCTGGTACAGGTAATCCTTATTTCACTACTGATACAGCTGGTTCCTTAAGAGCGATAGAAATGAAAGCAGATGTAATTTTAAAAGGAACAAGAGTGGATGGCATTTATGATACAGATCCAGAGAAAAATCCAAATGCTAAGAAATTTGAGACAATTGGTTTCCAAGAATGTATTACAAAGAATTTGAAAGTAATGGATATGACTGCTTTCACTTTATGTATGGAAAATAAGTTGCCAATCATTGTTTTTGATATGAATAAGGAAGGTAACTTAATAAAAATTGTAAAAGGTGAATCAGTAGGTACATTGGTTCAATAATCACATAGTATGCAAAAAAAGAGAATTCTATTACTGGTATTGGTATTTGTTTTAGGTAGAGAAATAAAAGCACAAGAAAAGTTAAGTTTATCTGATGCAGTAAAAATAGCCCTTCAAAATAGCTATGATATTAAATTGGTAGAGAACACGGTTACAGTGGCTAAAAACAATAATAGTTATGGTGTTGCTGGCGGATTACCAACTGTATCAAGTTCACTAAACAATAACAATACACAAACCACCATCAATCAAACTTTTCCGGATCCATCTAGAAATACTACTAGAGGCGGGGTAGAAGGTAGTACAGTGAATGGTAATTTGACTGTAAGCATGATTTTATTCAATGGTTTCAGAGTTGCTGCCACAAAAAATAGATTAGAAAGCATAGAGAAACAATCTATTGCAACTTTACAAAATCAGATGCTTAATACAAGTAGTATTGTAATGCAACAATATTATAATGTAGTAAGACAACAGGCTTTTTTAAAAACCATTCAAAAATCTATTGAAGCATCTGAACAAAGAGTAGCTATTGTAAAAACAAGACAAGATGTAGGTGTTGCTAATCAAGCCGATATTTTACAATCTAATATAGATTTAAATGCATTGATACAAGCTAAGCAAAATCAATTGGTTGTTATAGAACAGGCAAAGGCAGATTTATACAATAGTATGGTAGTGCCTGTCAATTCTAATTATACATTTGATGAAAACATTGCAGTGGATCAAAATATTAAAATGGCTGAAGTAGAAGCAAAAATGAAAGATCATCCATTATTGCAATCTGCTCAGCAATTGATTAACGTGAATCAGTTTATTGAAAAAGAAACCAGAGCAATTATGTATCCAACACTTAGAGCGAATACAGGATACAATTACAATAGCAATCAATCTGCTGCTGGTTTCATCTTATTAAATGAAAGTTACGGTACATTCATAGGTGTAAACCTTGCGTTGCCAATTTATAATGGAGGAGCTAACAAAAGAGCGTATAACAATGCCAAGATGGCTACTCAGTCTGCAAAATTGCAATTAGAAAATGCCACTTTAGATTTAAATACAGAGTTATTTAAAACCTATAAGAACTACCTCAATAGTGTTCAACAAACGCCTATCGAACAAGAGAATTTTAAAATGTCACAAGAGTTGTTGGGATTGGTGATGCAAAAATATCAATTAGGTCAAGCTACCATGGTAGATGTAAAACAAGCTCAACAAAGTTTTGAAACCGCTGGCTTTAGATTAACCAGTTTACAGTTTACAGCAAAAATTGCAGAGATAGAATTGAAAAGATTGTCTAATCAATTAAGTTTCTAAATTACAGCATACTTTATGCAATCCCTATCTGTCAAGGCTCCCGGTAGAATTAATTTAATTGGAGAGCACACTGATTACAATGGGGGATTTGTGATGCCTGCATCCATTCAAATGGCAACAACAGTTCATCTTGAAAAAAGAACAGATAAGGAAATTCATTTATTCGCAGAAGATCTTCAACAATCCTATACATTTAATGTAGAGACTATTTCGAAGTCTTCTACAGATTGGGCCAATTATATTATTGGCGTTATAGCACAGTTTCAAAAAATAGTGACTATACCAACAGGATTTAATCTTCGATTAAAAAGCAATGTGCCCATTGGCGCTGGTTTGTCTAGCTCTGCTGCTATTGAATGTGCAGTAGCTGTTGCTATAAATGAACTATTTGCTTTTGGTATAGATAGAATGGAATTAACTTATATGGCGCAAAAAGCAGAGCATGAGTATGCGGGCGTGCAATGTGGTATCATGGATCAATTTGCCAGTATGTTCGGAAAGAAAGACCAAGTGATTCTATTGGACTGCCAAAGCATGCATTATCAATATTATCCTTTAGTACTTGAAAACTATGATATTGTACTTATAGATACACAAATCAAACATGCTTTAGCAAGTAGCGAGTATAATGCAAGAAGAAAAGAATGCGAGCTAGGTATTTTGCAAATACAAAAAACATATGCATCAGTTCAATCATTAAGAGAGGTAACTATGGCAATGCTGAATGAGTGCATAGATCAAACTGCTATGCCTCTTGTATATAAGCGTTGTAAATATGTCATTCAAGAAATTGAAAGAACACAATCAGCAGCCAAAGATTTACAAGAAAATCAACTTGCGACTTTTGGACAAAAAATGTTTGCAACGCATTATGGACTTTCCGAACTCTATGAAGTCAGCTGTCCAGAATTAGATTTCTTAGTGAAAGAAGTAGAAGCAAATCCAAATGTCCTGGGCGCAAGAATGATGGGTGGTGGATTTGGTGGCTGTACCATTAATTTGATGAAGAAAGAGGCCACCGCTTCTGTTGTTCAAAAGCTAGTGGCCTCTTATCAAAATACTTTTCAAAAAACACTAGTGCATTATATTGTGTCTATTGAAGATGGTGCTGGATTATTTCCATCCGTCTCCATCTAATATATTGCCTATTCCTCCTAAAATACTTCCTTCTTCTTTTCTAGCATAAGTTCCATAGGCTAAAATACGACCCGCTAATCTACTAATAGGAAGAGATTGTATCCAAACTTTACCAGGACCAGTGAGTGTTGCAAAGAACAAGCCTTCACCACCAAATAAAGTATTTTTAATGCCGCCTACAAATTGGATATCATAATTTACAGTACTTGTAAATCCTACTATACAACCTGTATCCACTTTTAAAACTTCACCGGGCATTAGTTCTTTTTCAAACACATGACCACAAGCATGTAAGAAGGCCATTCCTTCTCCTTCTAGTTTTTCCATAATAAATCCTTCACCTCCAAATAAGCCTGTACCTAGTTTTCTTTGAAACTCAATGCCAATGCTAACGCCTTTTGCAGCGCAAAGAAATGCATCTTTTTGACAAATTACTTTTCCACCTAAATTAGGTAAGAACATTGGGATGATTTTTCCAGGATAAGGGGAAGCAAAACTTACTTTCTTTTTTCCAGCTTGCATATTGGTATAAGCAGTCATAAATAAGCTTTCGCCCACCAAAGCTCTTTTACCAGCTTGAAATAACTTTCCCAAAATGCTACTTTGTTGTTGACTGCCATCTCCGAAAATAGTTTCCATTTGAATACCATCTTCCATCATTAAGAAAGCACCTGGTTCTGCAATCGCTGTTTCTTGGGGATCTAATTCCACAGAAACATATTGCATTTCTTCTCCAAAAATTTGATAATCGATTTCGTGTACTGACATAAAATAAATTTTTAGAACCAAGACCCATTAAAGGTAGCATCGTTATTCGCATTATTTTTTGCCATACGCTTTGCTACATTTCTTTTTTGAATCCAAGTTGTTACAAAAATTAATGGGATAAAAATAAATGTTAATGGAGGGATACCCAACATACTAATCCATTTACCACCAAAATGACGACGCATTGGACGACGCAATCTTTCTGCAATTAAATACATAGCAGGAACAATGAATAAGGTCATAAAGAAAGCAAAGATCAAACCAAATATCAATGTCCAGCTCAATGGTTTCCAGAAAGCAACATTATCACCACCAAAGAAGATATGTGGATTTAACTCACTGAATAAAGTAACAAAGTTGATATTAAATCCAACTGCAATAGGAATGAATCCTAAGATTGCTGCTAGGGCAGTTAATAAAACTGGGATAATTCTAGTCTTACCGGCTTGAACAACAGCTTCTTTGGTTTTGTATCCTCTAGATCTTAACTCATCTGCAAATTCAATTACCAAGATACCGTTTTTCACTACAATACCTGCTAATCCTACAATACCCAATCCAGTCATCACTCCAGAGATCTTCATTCCAAAAATAGAGAAGCCTAAGAATACACCGATAATACTAAATACAATCTCCGTTAAGATAATCACTGATTTAGAGATAGAGTTAAATTGTAAAACCAATGTAAACAAGATCAACATTAGGGCAATCACCAATGCCTTACCTAAGAAAGCAACTGTTTCTAATTGTTGTTCGTTCTCGCCTGTTTGTTTAACGGTAACGCCTTCTGAGATACCCTTGAAATTTGAAATGTATTGAGCTATCGCTGCATTCACAGTGGTAGGGCTATAACCCTTATCCATCAATACATTCGAACTTAATTGAATTAATCTTTTTTGATCTTTTCTTTTAATACTACCTAATGTACTCGTTGGCTCAACTTTTACCAAACTACTAATAGGTATATTCTTCACCATTCCACCTGCTGCCATATCTCTAAAAGATAAACGCATGTTTAATAAGTCAACTAAATTATTTCTTTGAAGTTCTTCACTTCTTAATTGAATCTTGTATTCTTCTTTACCATCTTTAATTTTAGAGACTTCTTTACCAAACAAAGCAGTTCGAATCTGCATACCCACTTGCGCACTACTTACACCTTCAGCCAATGCACGATCTCTGTCAATCGTTAAGGTTAATTCTGGATTTTGTAAATCCACATCCATTTTCAATACATTGATACCTGGAATTTGTGCAGCATCTAAATAATTCTTTAAATCTACAGCTGTCTTCACTAATTTATCAAAGTCTTCACCTTGAATTTCAATATTTACCGGTGGCTCTGTAGGAGGTCCGCTTGCTTCTTGGTCTATCGAAATTTCTGCTCCAGGAATTCCCTTCAATTCATTTCTTAATTTTTCTAAATATGGCTCTGTTGATTTTCCGTGACGTTTTTCAAATTCCACAAAATTCACTTGAATACGTCCCAATTCAGCACGAGTACTTCTATCTCCTCTCATTGGATCGCCTGCACCAACAGCCACATTGCTAATAATACTTTCTACTAAAGGATTTTTGGTTTTATCATTTTCTAAAACTTTATTCACTTTTGCTTCTAACACTCTGGTAATCGAGTCAGTGTAATTTACATTGGTACCAGAAGGAAGTTTTAAATAAACATACAATTGGTTTGGATCTCCTTTAGGGAAGAATTCAATACCCACTCTACCAGTTGCAACACTGATTCCTAAAATCACAAAAGATACAATCAATAAAACAAAAGTACCGATCAATAATTTCACAGGTCTCCAGCCATTCAATGCTCTTCTCAAACCTCTTTCATAAGCATCCATCATCTTAGGAAGCGTTTTGGTTTGGAAAGAAACGATCATATCATTGATGAAATACTTATTTGCAACAATAAGGATCATGATAAAGATCAATAGGTTTCCTAAGAAAGTAAAACCTGCAATATCTAATAATATACCTACAGCAACTGGAATCCAAAAGTTCTTCTTCTTGAAAATAGCACTCTTAGGTTCATCAGCCACAGCGTCGTCGTCATGATTCATGAAATCAACTGCAAAAACCGGGTTCATGATAAAAGCTACTACTAAAGATGCAGCTAATGTAAAAATTAACATGGCAGGTAGATACACCATGAATTTACCAATGATACCAGGCCAGAATAATAAAGGGAAGAAAGGCGCCAAAGTAGTAATGGTACCAGCTAATACTGGAATGAATACTTCACCAGCAGCCATTTTAGCCGAAGTAGTGGCTGTTAATTTGCCCTTGCCTTGCACAAAAATTCTGTGGGTATTTTCAATTACCACAATGGCGTCATCCACAATAATACCTAGGCCAAATAGTAATGCAAACAATACCATAAAGTTTAAGGTAATATGTGAGCCCACTACTAAATCGCCTGCTGGTAAAAATACAAAGGCAACAAACATACTCAATGGAACAGACAATGCCACAAAAAAGGCATTGGTTACACCCATAAAGAACATTAATACAATCAACACTAATACGAAGCCAATTACAATGGAGTTCACCAATTCTGTGAAAGAGCTTCTAGTACGAATACTTTGATCACCAGAAATCACTACATTCAAATCTTTAGGGAAAATAGTTGCCTTAGCATCTTCTACCATTTCTTTAACTGCATCAGAAGTAGCAATTAAGTTTTCGCCATTACGCTTAATGATATTTAAAGTCAATACATTCTTACCGTCCAAGCGTGCAAAACTTTCTGTGTTTTTGATAGTATCAATAATATTGGCAACGTCTTTTAAGTAAATTGGTGCACCAGTTGTATTTCTAACAATGATATTGGCAATATCATTTGCGTTTTTTAATTGACCCTTTAATTGAAGATTACGCTGCATATTACCCACTTCCAATAAACCACCTGATAAATCTAGGTTTTCTCTTTGAATAGCAGCACTGATATCATCAAAAGTGATACCAGCAGTTTGCATACGGTAATTGTCTACATTAATTTGAAACTCTCTTTCAGGAGCACCTACTAAATCAATTCTATTGATTTGAGGGATGCCCTCTAATTTATCTTTTAAATCGTCCGCATATTTCTTTAATTGAACAGTATTGTAATTACCACTGATGTTTACAAACATAATGGGTTGATCACTAATGTTCAATTCCATTACACGAGGCTCTTGTGTAAGATCATTCGGTAATTCTCCTTTAGCTTTATCTACCGCGTCTTTTACTTTTTGCAAAGCCACATCTGTTTTCACATCTGTGCTAAACTCCACCGTAATCAAAGAGAAATCTTGTTGAGAAGAGGAAGTAAACTTATTAATTTTTACGCCACTGATACTTTTAATTTGTTTCTCAATAGGACGAGTTACCAGGTTCTCTATATCTTTCGGAGAGTTACCTACATAAACAGTTTGAACAAACATTGTAGGAATGATTACTTCTGGAAATTGTTCTTTAGGAAGCGTTAAGAATTGATAAATACCTCCTAAGCTAATGAATAACATCAATAGGTAAATAGATGTTTTATTAGTGATACTCCAAGAGGTAGGTCCAAATTCTTTGAATTGCTCTTTTATTTTATTAATTGTCGACATAATGATCGATTGTGCTTTTGAATAATTAATTTGAACTACTTGTTAGTGCTAACAGTTAGCAATTGACCATCAAATAAATTTTGATAACCTTCAGTAACTACTTGCTCTCCAGCAGTGATACCTGATAGAATCTCAATTGAATTTGCATAAAATTCACCAATCGTAACAGGTTTTTTACGAGCAATCAATTTTCCATTTTCAGTAGCAGCTACATACACAAATTTTCCTTTATCATCGTTTTGAACAAGGTTAATTGGAATACTGATTGCATTCTTTTTTGTGTAGTCTTTTATTTTTACTTGCGCTAATTGATTTGGACGGAAGTTTTTATCAAAAGGTAATTTAGCTTCTACAAAAAAGCTTCTGCTTAAAGGGTCAATCACGTTTCCAACAACAGTCAATTTAGTATCCATTGATTTATTTAAATCAGGGAATATTAAAGTAACTTCAGAACCCACTTTAATTTTACCGGCATAATTTTCTGGAACCTGACTTGTTAATTTTAATTTATCCGTATTTACAATTTTAAGTTGTCCAGCACCCATAAAAATCTCCCCTACTTTTACATTCACTTCTTCTGCTACGCCATCCACATCACTTCTAACAGAAGTATAAGCTAATTGATCTTTTGCCATACCTAATTGCTCCGTAGCAGCTTTTAATTGACTACTTAGCGCTTCAGCATTTGTTTTTGCTGTTAATAATTGAATCTCACTTCCAATATTTTGTTCCCATAAATTCTTTTGTTTCTCATATACGGATTTTGCTAAAGCAGCTTGAGCTTTAACTGTTTCTATATTTTGAGTTGCAGCGGCAACACTTTGTTTAATCATAGAGTTATCCAATTGTAATAATACTTGTCCTTTTACAACTCTATCACCTCTTTTAACAAAGATGGCTTTTACCTGTCCTCCTCCTGCTCTTGGAGTAACAAATGAAACACTTTCAGATTCAACCTTACCTTGAATTTCAATATAGTGGTTAAAGTCTTGTGCTATGACTGGTGCAACACTTACAATAATAGCTTGTGCAGTTTCTCCTGCTCCATTTTTTGCTAACTCTTTCTCTAGTGTTGCAATTTGAGCATTAAGATCTAATGCTTGCTTTTTTAATTGTTCTAAACTAGCTTTTTTACTTTCGATACTATTATCATTACCACCACATGCTACTATGAATGTAAGGGTAGATAAGAAAAATAATGTTGATATATGTTTCATTGTTATGATTTTTAAATATGGATGTTTATAATTTGCCTGTTGCTTTTAAGAAATCAACTTTTGCAATCAATGCACTATACAATGCATTCATATAGTTGTTTTGAGCACTTACTAAATCTGCTTGCGAAGCAGAAATCTCAGTATTAGATCCAGTACCTGTTTCAAACTTCTTTTTAGTTTGAGCATATACTGTTTCTGCTAATTGCATGTTCTTCTTTTGAAATTGAACAGTTGCAACAGAAGAGATATAATTTAATTTGGCTTGTGTGATTTCATTATCAATATTGTTCTTCATTGCAGTCATTTGATTGGTCACTTGCTCCAATTCTATTCTGGTCCTTCTAATTTTAGCCATTGTACCACCGCCATTAAATATTGGCAAGCTTACATTTAAATTGAAGAATGAAGTGGTAAACCAGTTGCCACCTTTAAAGAAATCAAATTCTTGTCTTTGTGCATTTTTTGTATAAGCACCAGAAAGACTAACTGTAGGAAGATTGCTTAATTTGTAACGCTTGACATTATACTCACTTAATTTTTTTAAAGTGGTTAAGTATTGAAAATCTTTTCTCAAAGCATATTGAAATTGATTTTCAATTAAAACATCTCCGGTTAAATCTTTTTCGTTAATTGTTTCAGTTAATACCAAGCTGTCTTTAACAGGCATTCCCATTAACATTTTTAAACCCATATAACCAATGGCAACTGCATTGTTGGCTTTTAATTTCTCTGTTTGTAAATTGTTTAATTGAACATTTACTTTATCTACGTCTAGCTTTTCTGCAAACCCATTTTTATACATGATTTCAGCGTCATGTGCTAGTTTGTTCAATCTTTCAATATTGGCATCTAAGATGTTTAATTGTGTTTTACTTGCAGATAATTGATAGTAAATCTTGTAAATATTTGCTTTGATATTTTCTTCTGTTAATGCAGCATTCTTTCTTTGCATTTCCAAAGAAGTACTTCTTGCTTGTAAGGCAATAAATACTTGACCATCAAATAATAATTGTGAAAAGTTAGCTCCATAGTTGGCATTAAACTTAGTACCAAACTGAACTGGAATAAAGGTACCAGCTGCTCCTCCAAAAATCTGGGCCGGTAAAAGGCTTACTGGAATTTTAGTATAATCTATAACACTTGTACTAGTGTTAATAGTTGGATAAGCTGCGGCGCCTATTTCTCTATTTGTTTGAACCTGTGCATCAATCGCTAATAATGCGTTTTTTACTTGCACATTATTTTTTTGTGCATACACCACACAATCATCTAATTTAAATTGATGAATGTTAGGGATCTCGGTTTGAGCAAAGGAATGTGCAATGCTCAAAATTCCCATGATAAAAAGAAATACTTGTTTCATATATTTTATTGCTTGCTTGTTATTCTGTTAATAAATTCTTCATCCAAACTGTTGTCTTTTCCTGCAACCTTTTCTTTCTTGTATTTTTCCATCAACTCAATACCTTTAGGAGACATTACACCATAAATAAAGTGTTCCATAATTTGAACATTTACTTTTCCAATATCATGTTTGTTTAAAGGGAATATAGTAGGGTTAAATGCTATGAAGCCTGTTTCTAATCTATAGGCTGCTAAAATTTCAGGATCAATGTCTTGTCTGTATACACCTTGCTCAATACCTCTTTTTAAATTGGAGATAATAATACCATGCATGAAATTATTTTTGTGATGCTCAATCTTCATAAATGCATCCACATGGTATTTTGCCAATTCAGTAATGGTTAATGGGTTCATGTTTCTGAAAAGCGTTTGAATGTCTTCTAGTAACATAAACATTTCATGTACCGCGTTTTCGGCCTGTTCAAGACTTTTGGTACATCTTAAAGATTGTTCACCCAATTCAAATTCAATCACAGCAGAGATCAAAGCATCTTTATCTTCAAAAAACTGATAGATGGTTTTTTTGCTAATCCCTAATTCATTGGCTAATACATCCATAGTGACATATCTAGCCCCATTTCTGACTACTAATTCTCTGGCTTTCAATAAAATACGATTTTCCATAACTTCAATTGAAGGCGCAAAACTATGGAAACTATTTTAGTATTCAAAGTTTCCATCATGAATATTTAATTATTTATGACAAATGGTAAAAAAGGGCGAAATTTGGCCTTAAATACATTCAAAATGCCCAGTTTCAGGGATAAAATCAAAAGAAAACAGCTTTTTGCCGCACTAGCACAGTTCTTTTTTCAAGGCATCATCGTTCTAGCGCCGATTGGGGTGACTGCTTGGGTCATGGTAAGTCTATTCAATTGGGTGGACAATTTCTTACCCAATATATTAAATGCCTTATTCCCGGTTCAGTTTGCCGAAGTCAATGGACAAATTCCCAAAGTTACTGGATTGGGTTTCTTAGTAGTGGTAGCATTGGTATTTATGGTAGGATGGTTGAGCTCTTTATATTTTATGGAGCGTTTGGTTTCGGTTTTTGATAAAGTATTGGAGCGAACACCAGGTATTAAAATCATCTATTCTTCAGTTAAAGATTTTTTAGAAGCATTTGCTGGCAATAAGAAAAAATTTGATGTGCCTGTTTTGGTGAATGTAGATGCTCAAGATGTTTGGAGAATAGGATTTATCACACAAGAAAACACAGAACATTTTGGGATGAAAGATTATGTGACTGTTTATGTCCCGCACTCTTATGCCATTTCGGGCATCACTTATATTGTTCCGTCATCTAAGATTAAAAAATTTCCTAAAGGTATAAGTGCATCAGAAGCAATGAAATATGTTGTATCTGGTGGTGTGACAACAGTTGATGAGAATGAATTGCAGAGCGATTCATGATGAACGAAGAGAAAAATTCGGTGAATCTTTCGATGAGTTTGGAAAATTTATTTATATTCTTTAATCATTAATAATGCAATTGCACAATTTTAATTCAGGTCCTTCTATCTTACCCAAAGAAGTTGTAGATCAAGCAGCCAAAGCGATTCACAATTTTGAAAATACAGGTTTATCCATTTTAGAAATAGGACATCGTACTACACATTTTGTTGCAGTAGTGG